>OGDF01004688.1_pt1 | contig 15245 bp, 11 predicted proteins | sample 1570141 | NCBI WGS metagenome assembly OGDF01 (sample SAMEA4370581, study PRJEB24528) | human gut metagenome | reverse complement strand
TGAGGCTTAAGACGAGAAAAAGGCCACCTTGCGGTGACCTTTTTCGACAAGCTGACTCGCACAGTTTTTGCTGTGCGAGTTTTTTTATGCGAGCGCTTTCGGTTCTACAGCGCTGAATACACAAAGCCAGATGGTTGGCGAGGTGGTGGCAGCCACTTGATGACGCTCATGGGCGCGAATCAGATGCGGCTTGCCCTTGCGCAGAGGCAGCAGCGTGCCGTCTTCATAGCGGAGGATGGCGCGGCCCTTGAGCAGCACCAGCCATTCGTCCTCTTCCTGGTCGTACCAGAAGCTTTCAGACGTGGCCTGACCCCAGCTGATGATTTGTTCAATGCGGGTGCCATTGGCTTCATAGAGAACGGTGGTGACTTCTTCCGGCATGGGATCGCCGGGTTCGAAAAGATTATTTGGATCCATGGGCAGGTTCTCCTTCGATGAGATGATAGAGGGCTCGGTAGGCATCGACGAGCTTATCGTCCGGCCACCAGCCGCGATTGGCAGCGGAAGTGGAAGGCAGTGCCAGTGCTGGCAGGTTGGTCAGCGGCAGCAGATGGCGCTTGTAAAGATCGGCTGCCTTTTTGCCGGTGGTGACAATATGCTGGAGCTGCGGATGTGCTGCCAAAAGTGCGGGCACATCGTTGGGCACAGGGTCGGCGATGGAGGCGTCGGCGGCGCCATCGATGGCACAAGATGCAAGCACATCCCAGAGTGCAATATGGTGGCGCGCAGCGAAGGCGCGAGCCGCCTCTGGTGTGCGCGGTACGTTCTCCTGCCATAGTGCTGCCAGCGTTGGCCAGAAACGATTCTGCGGGTGTCCGTAGTACATGCCGCGGGCGCGGGATTTCGGCGAAGGCATGGTGCCCAATACAAGCACACGGCTGGCGTCATCCACCCAAGGCGTCAGCGTGTGGTTCACATGCTCAAGCATGGAGAACCGCCATCTGACAGGCTTCCATGGCCTTGAGGGCTGTATCATGGCTTTCCGGCGTTACGCCAGCGCAGAGACTGGCATTGATATAGATCGGCACATTCGGCAGGGAAGCTTTGAGCAGCATGGCGTTGGAGATGACACAAATATCGGTGCAGACGCCAATTAGGGTGATGGATGTGAAAGGCCGTTCGGCGTGGGCCTGAGCAACTGCGTGCGCCAAAGCGGTGGAGCCGAAGGTTGGCTTTTCAAAACCTTGGGCATTCTGCATACGCAGCGCACGGGCCACGGTATCATTGAGCGCCCAGCCGTCGCTGCCTTTCTGGCAGTGAACGACCGGCAGATAGTGTCCCTCCTGGGTCTCGAGATAATTGCTTTCGTGGGTATCGAGGGTGTAGAATACCGGCCCTTGATGATGGCGGATGCGCTCAGCAACATTATCAACGATGGACTGCGCTTCTTTGGTGCCAAGCGCGCCGTCGATGAAATCATTTTGCATATCAATGACGATGAGAAGATCGTTGGTGGTAAACATAGAATATGATGCCTCCTTATTGTGGGATTGGCTCTATTGTAAAGCGAATGATGCCTGCTGCGTCAATAAAATGCACAAAAAGTCTTGCATTTATGAAAAGAATCATTTATAATAAACATGAAGAAAAATAATAGGGCGAAAAAATAAACGTGAATCAAGGGATTCACAAAGAAGTAACCAGATAGAATTTCTTCATCAATCCTTCTTCGTTTTATTTTCTGCTTATCAAGAAACGCCACCAAATCACTCCCTCCGGATTGTTTTGGTGGCGTTTCAATGTGTGTAAAGCCAGGTGCTCAGCTAAAGCGCCTGGCTATTTATTTTTTGTAGTCAATTTTGCGGATGCCCTGAGCAAATTCTTCCAACAATTCAGGGTCGAGGATTTCTAAGACATTGTCATCGTTGTAAGCGATGGCGCCAGCATGGCGCAGCGCCAGAATGATCTTATTGGCAGTGATGCGATGCATGCCTAAAAATCGTGCAATGTCTGAAACGCTGCAGCAGCGTGAGAAAATGAGGCGACCGTCTATTTCATTGGCACGTTCAAGAATAAAGCCGGCAACGCGTGGTGCAGCCTGCCCCTTTTGCTTGGCGACAAAATTGTTCATGAGGGTGGTGTATTCGCTGGTCAAGCGGCGGAGAAGTTCCTTCATCACTTCCGGATGGCGGTCGAGAAAGGCGTCAAATTCAATGGCTGTCAGCTGATGAGCTGTGACATCCGTGAGTGCAACCATGGCATTGACGTTGGCGGGCATGATTGTTGCGGCATAGAGCAGGTAAGGTCCCAGTAATGCATAGACTGTTTTCCCTGGATGATACTCCTCAAAAAAAATCTCCTCGCCAGCGATGGTTGTCACCTGACGCATGGCGTGGCCTTCAATCATATAGTAAACGTACGGTGTCGCATTTTCATTGTCATCGAATGGAAGAATGTTATCGCCCTTGTGAAAATGGGCAAGGGGATAGGATGTTAATTCGGCAATAGCAGCTTGATCCATGGGTACCTCCTCATATTGAACCGGTTTCAATCATTGATTTAAAATGGATAGGATAACCCTAATTTTTACTATAATGATAGGATACCAGATAAAAACGCGTGAATAAAGCAAAAATACGACCAAAGATGAAGTCTGGGCTACATCTCAAATGCTGAAAGGAGGATTATCATTATAATGATAAGCAGAATCGAAATAGGTCTGACAAAAGGTATTGATGATTTGTCAGAAAATTTCGGGAAAATTTGCGAAAAAAGGAAAGGATGAAATGTTTTGAGTGAAGCAAAGAAAAAACGCAGCTTGTATCCGCTCCACCTGGTTATCGGGTTTGGTCTTTTGGCATTGTTTTGGCTGATGCCGCCGATTGATCCGATCACACCAATGGGGATGCGCTGCGCAGGGGCTTTCATTGCAATGGTTTATCTTTGGAGCGCCTGTGATACATTATGGCCTAGCTTAGTTGGGCTTTTCTTTTTGGCCATTTCCGGCTATGGCGGAGAAGGCGGTTTTAATGGCGTATGGATGCAGGCCGTAGGGGTTTACACCGTACTCTTGACCCTGTTCTCTATGGTACTGTTTGGGGCAATGGATGAAGTGGGGGACACCAAGTATATTGCAAAATGGTTCCTGACCCGTAAAATTTTCAAAGGTCGTCCATTCGTATTCATGGCCATCTTCTATATTTGCGTGTTCGCAATTTCTGCAGTCTGCCAGCCAATGACCGCATTGATCATTCTCTGGCCTGTTGGTATCAGCCTGATGAACACCTTGGGTGTGACACGTGATGAAAAGTTCTGGCGTTATTTCTTTGTTGGGATGTTCGCCGTTGCAACATTGTCACAGCCTCTGTTCCCATTCATGGGGGCACAGCTTATTCCATATGCAGCGTTCCAGAGCATGACGGCAGCAATGGGTACGCCAATGACCATTCCTATTGGTCAGTATATGGTTGTTGATATTGTTATGACCGCACTGATTATGGCTATTTATATCCTGGCCATGAAGTTCGTGTTCCGTGTTGATTTCAGCAAACTGAAAGCTGTTGACCCTGCAATGATCGAAAAGGAAATGCCATTGCCTCCAATGAATCTTCCTCAGAAGATTTATCTCATCATGGTGCCTTGCTTCCTGATCATGATGCTGGTGCCAAGTTTCTTCAAGGACTTTACCATTTGCAAAGCACTCAATTTCATTGGGCCAATGGGTATTGCTTTGATCTGGGTTATTCTCTTCCTGATCATTCGTATTGATGGGAAGCCGCTCCTGGACTTCAAGGAAGTGGCCTATCGTCAGTTCAACTGGGGTATTTTCTTCATGATCGCTGCTGCTGTTTATGGTGCAAATACGTTGTCTGACGCGTCTACAGGTATTCCTGACTTCCTCATTCAGGCATTGACCCCACTCCTCGGCGGACGCAGCGAAATGGCTTTCGTTGCCATCATGTTCACCGTTGCATTGATCGTTACCAACTTTGCGAACAATGCCGCTATGGCGGTTACCCTTATGCCGGTTGTATTGAACTTCTCCAACCAAATGGGTATCAATCCAATGCCAGTTGCTACGGGTATCATCCTGATGGTATTCGTCGCAATGCTGACTCCTGCTGCATCTCCACACGCTGGTATGATGCATGGGATGAAGAAGATTTACAGCACCAAAGAAATCTTGGCTGTTGGCTTCCCAATCTGCATTGTTGCATTGATTTTGTATATCTGTGTTGGTTATCCATTGTGCAAAATGCTTATGGGCTAATCTTAAATTTACTCACACCTGTCACCCAGCGGTGGCAGGTGTTTTTTTTGACGGCTAAAAACTATGGAGAGCTGGTTAAAAAAAAATGAAGAATATGGAGACAGGTGAAGTCTAGGCTACTTATAGTTTTTATAAGTGAATGGTAGAATAAGCCCATAAGAAAGACCGGAATTGAAATAATAAATTTTATTAATAATCCGGAGATTTCGGTCAGTCACTCAAGAAAAGGAAAGGATGAGAAAAATGAGTGAAGCAAAGAAAAAACGTAGTTTGTATCCACTTCATCTCGTAATTGGCTTCGGTATCATTGCATTATTCTGGTTTATGCCTCCAATTGAGCCAATTACCTCATTGGGGATGCGTTGCGTAGGTGCATTCCTGGGTATGGTTTATCTCTGGAGTGCGGTTGACACTCTTTGGCCAAGTATGGTCGGGTTGTTCTTATTAGCAATTTCTGGTTATGGCGGTGAAGGTGGTTTCAACGGTGTCTGGATGCAGGCCGTTGGGGTTTACACCGTACTTTTGACTCTCTTTGCAATGGTTCTCTTTGGTGCCATGGACGAAGTTGGCGATACCAAATATATTGCAAAGTGGTTCTTGACGAGAAAGTTGTTTAAAGGTCGCCCAGTAGTATTCATTGCAGTATTCTATGCTTGCTGCTTTGTATTGGCCGCAATTTGCAGCCCTATTACTTCTCTGATCATTCTCTGGCCTATTTCAATGAGTTTGATGAAATCTTTGAATATTACCAGAGATGAACCATTCTGGAAATATTTCTTCGTTGGTATGTTTGCTGTATCTACTTTGGCTCAGCCATTGTTCCCATTCATGGGCGCTCAGCTTATTCCATACGCAGCGTTCCAGAGCATGACCGCTGCCATGGGCAATCCGATGACCATTCCAATGGCTCAGTACATGCTTGTTGACGTTGTAATGACTACATTGGTAGCTGCTCTTTACATCATCGTTTTGAAATTTGTTCTTCGTATTGATATGAGCAAGCTCAAAGCGGTAGATCCTGCGATGATTGAAGAACAAATGCCACTGCCTCCAATGAACCTGCAGCAGAAAGCATATCTCTTCATGATCCCTCTTTACTTACTGATGATTCTTTTGCCAAGCTTCTTCCCTGGTAACCCAATCTCCAATGCATTGAACTTTATTGGGCCTATGGGTGTTACCTTGTTATGGGTTATGCTCTTCCTGATTGTTCGTATCGAAGGCAAACCTCTCTTGGACTTTAAAGAAGTAGCTTACAAACAGTTTAACTGGGGGATCTTCTTCATGATCGCCGCTGCAGTTTATGGTGCAAATACCCTTTCTAACGAAGCAACTGGTGTGCCAGATTTCTTGATTCAGGCTCTGCAGCCAATTCTCGGTGGTCGTAGTGAAATGGTCTTTGTTGCCATCATGTTCACTACCGCACTGATTATCACCAACTTTGCAAATAACGCAGCAATGGCAGTTATTCTGATGCCGGTTGTACTGAACTTCTCCAACCAGATTGGCATCAACCCAATGCCTGTTGCAACCGGGGTTATCCTCATGGTCTTTGTAGCAATGTTGACTCCTGCAGCTTCTCCACACGCTGGTTTGATGCACGGGATGAAAAACATCTACACCACCAAAGACATTATGACGGTCGGTTTCCCAATTTGTATTGCAACATTGATTCTCTACATCTTCATTGGGTATCCACTTGCTAAGATGCTGATGCTCTAAAAAATTACATGGCTAGACAAAAACAACCGGTTCGAATACGAACCGGTTGTTTTTTGTTGGGGATAGGTGTGTGCCGGTGTGTGGTTCTTATGCCTTCCTCTTTCGGCAAAAACGCCCGTGTCTGAATTCAGACACGGGCGTTGCTATTGGTTTTTAAAGGACCAATTCTAATAGGAAGACAATGCCGCAGCAGGCAATGGCAACCTGGAAGAGGCTGCGTCCTTTCCAGGCGGCGATGATGCCAACCGCAAGAGCGGCAGCGCCGGCGATCGGCGAGGCCGTTGCGGTGAGAATTGCTGGAAAAGTCATGACGGCAAGCGTCACATAAGGAACGTAGTAGAGAAACGATTGAACGAATACATTGGTAATTGGTTTGCGAATCAGCGTCAGCGGCAACACGCGAATCAAATAGCAGGTGATGGCGATGACGGCGATGTATAAATAGGTGTTGTGTGCCATATTATTCCGCCTCCTTGTGTGATGAGTCGTCTTTGATTGGACGCAGCAGCGCGGCGACGGCTGAGATGACGACCGTTAAAATGATGATGGTGGTACCGCTGGAGAGCGAAGACAGCACAGGAAGCACGCTGAACGCGTAGCTGGCAATGAAGCTGGCAATAACGACGGCACCGACCACCCGGTCTTCTTTAGCTGGCGGAATGATGATGCCGAGAAACATGCCAAAGAGGGCAACGCTGAGAGCATTGGTGACGATGAGTGGCAACACATTGCCGGCTACAATGCCGCAGGCTGTACCGATGGACCAGCCTGGTGAAGCGACCGCAAAGGCGCCATAGTTGTAGTAAGGATTGATGTAGCCGGGGCGATTGATGGAAATCCCGAAGATTTCATCGGTGATCCCGAAACCAACCAACAAACGATGGTGAAACGGAGTATCCGGTGAAAAACGTTGGCTGAGTGCGGCACTCATAAGCATGTAACGTGCGTTTGCAACGAGCGTAATAATGAACAATTCGAAATACGTGCCCATCGCGGCCATTACTGTAAATGCGGCATATTCTCCCGCTGATGCATTGACCAGGGCGCTTAGCAGCCAGCCTTGAAACGCGGATAATCCGATGCTGTCGGCTTGAATACCAAGAGAGAATGCCACGGCAAAATAGGCCATGCAGATTGGAATGCCATCATGCATCCCTTCACGGAACGCGCGACGATTGTCTGTTGCGCTGAAAATGCCTGGGGTGTGTTCAGAATATCGTTTGGCTGCAGACATAGAACTCCTTCTTTCGTATAAATATTATATTTGTGCAAATAATTATACAAAAGAGATTGACATTAGTAAAGACAATAATTATGATGAAAGTATTAGAAAAGGCAATAATGGAGGTCATTTATGCTGTCAAAATATGATATATTCTGTAAAGTGGTGGAGCACGGTGGATTTACACGAGCAGCCAATGCCATTCAATATTCTCAAAGTGCCGTCAGTCAAACCGTGAAGAACTTGGAGCAAGAGCTGGGGTTGATCCTCCTGACGCGAGGGAAGGATGGCATTCATCTGACGTTGGACGGCGAAGCCATCTTTCCATACATACAGGCCATTGCCAATGCGGAGGATGCTTTGGCGCGGCGTCAGCGAGAAATGCAAGGACTCAAGGGCAGTATTATTCGCATTGGCACTTTTACCAGTATCAGCCGTACCTTGTTACCGGGATGGATGGTGGATTTCAAACGCGAACATCCTGAAGTCCGTTTTGTTTTAGAGCAGGGCGAGTACACATCCATTTCGGAATGGGTGCGTAATGGTGCGGTGGATTTTGGCTTTGTGAACATGGATGCTATTTCAGAGTTGGAAGGGCGATTGCTTTTTGCCGATAAAATGTGTACGGTGCTGCCGCCAGACCATCCACTTGCCCAGCAGGATACTGTCAGCCTGTCGGATTTGGCCGAGAGTGCATTGATTCTGCTGGACGAAGGCGAGTTCAATGTACCGCTGCAAGCATTTGACGCTCTTGGTCTGACACCGCAGATTGAGTATGAGGTATGCGACGATTACACCATCATTGCTATGGTTGAGAAAAAGCTTGGCGTGTCCATTATGTATGAGCGAGTATTGTCCGGCTACTCCAGTCATGTTGCTGTGCGACCAATTGCTGAGGATCTCAGCAGACGGGTGGGGATGGTGTGGAACAACTGGGAAACCATGCCGATTGCAGCGCGCCGCTTTGTCGAATTTATTGCGCAGCAGCCCTGCTGAAAAAATATTTGAAAACACTGAAATCTGTAGTCCAGACTAGTAAATTTCTGACGATTGTTCTGTTATACTTTATATAAGGTCAGCTAATGACGCTGATCATCCTGCTTGACTTGATGAATGGAGGAACAACATGGCAGAAATTAAATATACTAAAAAAGATCATATTATTGTTCAACAGAAAGCCAGCGAAGACGCTTTCCTTGCAGAATTTGCAGCAGGGAATTACACCCTGAACAATCCACTCGTTAAACTCAACCCATATATCATTTGCCCACTTTCCGCAATGATCCTTTTTAAGACCCCACGTCCAGAAGAAGTTACCATCATTGTTCATGGTAAGGAAGCAGCAGGGGACATCGTTCATCGTTTCCCAGCTGGATATGAACACGTGCTTCCTGTTTACGGCCTCTATGCAGACTATGACAACCAGGTTGAAATCGTGCTCCAGGATGGCGCGCGTCATACTGTAACCATCAAGACCGAACCTTTGATGGAAGGCGTGCCTGAATCCACCTCCATCGATACTACTGCGGAATACATGGGCGACAACTTCGTATTCCTGACCGCATCCATGCGTTCTTTCCCAGTTGGTTATGACTATGCTGGCGACCTGCGCTGGTACTGCAAAGAAAACCTGGCGTTCGACATCAAGCGCATCCGCAACGGTCACATCCTCGTTGGTACCGAACGTCTCGTTAAAATGCCTTACTTCACTACTGGTCTCTATGAAATGAACTTTGGTGGTAAGATCTTCAAAGAATACGTTATTCCATGCGGTGGCTACCATCACGACCAGTTCCAGATGAAGGACGGCAACCTGCTTGCTCTGACCTTCGATTTCTATTCTGGCACCGTTGAAGACGTTTGCGTGCTGCTCGACAAAGACACCGGCGAAATCCTCAAGAAATGGGATTACAAGAAGGTGCTGCCACAGCACGGCCCTGGTTCCGGCAGCCAGACCGAAGAAGACTGGTTCCACAACAACGCTGTATGGTACGATGAAAAGACCAACAGCCTGACCTTCTCCGGCCGTCATGAAGACGCAGTCATCAACCTTGACTACGAAACCGGCGAATTGAACTGGATCATCGGTGATCCAGAAAACTGGCCACAGGAATATGTGGACAAATATTTCTTCACCCCAGTTGGTGACGGCGAATTTGACTGGCAGTATGAACAGCATGCTTGCGTTGTTCTTCCAGATGGCGACATCATGCTCTTTGACAATGGCCATTTCCGTGCAAAGAACCCAGATAACTACTGGGCAAACCATGACAACTTCTCCCGTGGCGTGCGTTATCGCATCGACACTGAAAAGATGACCATCGAACAGGTATGGCAGTATGGTAAAGAACGTGGTGCAGACTTCTTCTCTCCATACATCTGCAATGTAGAATACTACGATGAAGGTCATTACATGGTTCACTCCGGAGGGATTGGTTACCTCGATGGCAAACCATGCGATTCCATGGCTGTCATGCTCGCTATGAAGCCTGAATATAAAGACCGTGTTTCCTTTAATTCCATCACCTGTGAACTCATTGACGACAAGGTCGTTTATGAACTGCATGTCCCAGCGAACTGCTACCGTGCAGAAAAGCTGCCTATCTACTATGCTGGTGAAACCTTTGAACCAGGTACTGGCGAATACCTCGGTGGTCTCATCGAAACTCAGACCACCCGCATGAAAGTCAAAGCCGATGAAACTGGTGAAATTGTACCAGAACATTACAATGCAAACATCGTTGAAGAAGAAGACCGTATCATGGTCAATGCGATCTATGAAACTGGCGAAATGGTACAGATTCTGCTCGTTGACGAAGCTGGTAACGTTCGTCGTTACCCTGTTAACACCGTTGGTCAGGATTTCACTGCAATGTGCGTAGGGACCTTCCAGAAAGCAAACCCATGCGACATTGATACCTTCATCAACAAGACCGGCCTTGAAGGTCCACAGACCGTTAAACTTCTCTGCGAAGATAAGGTCTACGAAACCGGTATTGTTGTCAATAAATGATCACTCGTTTCTCATTTTCATAATCCCTTTTCTGAAAGCACCGCGTGCCGTTTTGGCCGCGGTGCTTTCTCTATGTTCAAAGGTAGCCACCGCTATTGTTGTGGAAGTTGTGGGAATGTCGTCAAGAGGTTATGATGGTACTGCATAAATGTGACTCTGCGTGGTATAATAAAAGCAAGGAAGAAGCAACATTCTCCTGTTTCGGTAAAGAAGGTATGATTGGAAAGAGATTGATATGATGAGGCGCATGTGGTTACCGCAATCGGGCATAAAGGAGAAAGAAAATGTTGAAAAAAAGAAAAACCGCGCAGCGTATTTTAGCTGCGACGCTTGTGCTGTCACTTTTGGCTGGGGTGCTCCCCTGGACGGTGTCTGGCGCCAGTGCGAACACCAGTGTTGCTGTTGTGCAGCCGACAGAAATGTATCCGGAAGGGATCACTGTGAATTTGTACGATTACTGGCTGTCCAATCCAGATGACAGTGATCGCACGAATCCGTCCGATTATACAAATAAGGGCATTAATCAGGGGCATATTTTGAACTTTGGCCGAGGCATGACAGGCGGTATCAACGGCTGGACAGGTACCGCGCGGCCAAACGTGGGGATTGTACAAAATGTGCTGAACAGCAATGGTTTTCCAAAACTCGCCTATAAAACGGCTACGACGCCGCTGGATGCGGATGCTTTCAACCAAGGGCAGTCTCTAGACTATCTTTTTAACGGCGCATCGGATGTTGCCGGTAAGCAGGCTTATACGAATGTAGGCGGGCTTTTGCAACAGGATGCCCAAGGCTATTATTACTACAACTGCCGGGAAAATTTTGCGGTGTTTGATAAGAACAGTAAGATCTTTAAACTCTATTCCGAAGCGGCAGTGAAAGACACGAAAAACGTAGTGGGGCAGTTCTTTCCATTCAATTCCGCTGAGCAAGTGTTTAGCGGGACAGAGCTGAGCTGTGATTCTGCAACCATCAATCACTACTTTGGCGTTAACATGGTCACGCGCTTCCAGCAGCCAGAGGATGGCATATCGCCGGAGAGCACCAATAATACCCCAGTGCCAGTGACGTACTCATTCACTGGTGACGACGATGTTTGGGTGTTTATTGATGATGTATTGGTGGCGGATCTTGGCGGGATTCATGATGCCACATCGGTAGAGATCGACTTTCATACAGGTGCCGTGCATGTGTTTGAGGATACGAACAACAACGGCGTTTTTGATGAAGGCTCGGGATATGATTTTAACTATGGTCTGCAAACGCTGAAAAAAACGTTCCAGTATGCGGGCAAGCTCGGTGATGCCAGTGACTGGAATGGTGATACGTTTGCTGATAACACTTATCATACGATGAAGTTCTTTTATTTGGAGCGCGGAAATTCTGCGTCAAACATGCGCATGAAGTTCAATCTGGATACAGTGCTCGAAAGTCAGATTGAAAAGACCGATCAGGATGGTACACCGGTTGCTGGTGCAACGTATGCGCTGTATGAAGCGGATGCGAATTATCAGCCAACCAGCTCGACGCCGATCGCCACCGGTACCACCGATGACAGAGGGCTGTTCACGTTTTACGATGATTCAGATATGGTGCTGCTTTTGAGTGATCTGTCGGAAGATCATTATGTACTTCGGGAAACGACAGTGCCGCCAGGTTATCGCAGCAGTGGTGATATTCAGCTGGATATTCAAAAGCTGCGAGATGGCACCAAGGTGCTGTTGTCGGCGAATGCCTGGGACACTGGCGCCTACGCAATGCCGACGGTGCGTGTGGAGATCCAGCGTGCGCTGGGAGAAACGAGCTCCCATCAGGTGACCGATTACAACAATCAAGTGTACAACGCCGATAACGGTATTGTTTTTGCTGCGGTGATATTGGGCGACAATATCAAGTACGACAATGCGTCCATCAGCGATGATCATATTGTTTACGGCGATCCGGTCAGCGGCTGGCAGATCAGCCAGGCGACAGGCACCGCAGGAGTGGCGGAGGCAGCCAAAGCAATGAGTCAGGCCTCACAAAACGATTCGGTGGCGGGGTTGTATACGTTTAAGCTGAATGGCATCAATCAGTATTATACCGACATCGACAATCTGCCTGGAGATATCACGGAATATGCTGTTGAAAATAATGAGACGGCGCGCTTTACACTGGGCTATTTCTATGCACCAGTGAAGAGCCTCAGCGATGTGACCGCAAGCAATGTGGTGCCGCTGCAGGCAGCCAGCTTCAACCATGAATTTGCCATGCGGCTGTTTGCGCCGAACATTCAAAACCGTTTGCTGGTGCAGAAGGTGGATCAGGATACAAAGGCTGCACGAGATGGTGCTCAGTTTGCACTTTACGATGCTGCAGATGTGACGGTTCATGACGATGGCAGCTATACCATCGCTGCAGGTGCCCAGCCTGCGTATGCACCCCAGACAACAGGCGAGTATGAAATTCAGGAAGGCACACAGGTGCCTGGGACACTGGCGTTTACCAGCTTGGAACAGGGACGCTATTATCTGGTAGAGACAACATCGCCGGATGGTTACAACGTCAATCCAACAGCTGTGGAAGTGGTCGTTGACAATACTGGTGTGCATGCCAATGCAGGCACCGACGATGACAATGTGTCGGTGCATTTGGGCCTGGGCAAGATTGTGAAAAGCATGCTGCAGTTTGTACTGGATGATGGCATTGATGCCACATTGAACAAAGTCACCGGGACCTTGAAAACCAGCCAGACAGCAGATTATGACGCCATCAACTGGGCCAAGGCAGAAACAGGGGCATCCATCGATTATGCCTACAATGAAGCAGCAGGTGTGCTGGAATATGGTCCTGCCAACGGCAAAGGCGCCATCACGCTGGATTACGACAGCGGCTGGGGCCTGCTGGATGTGACACAGACCGCAGCCAAACAGAGCACTACGGCTAATGGTTCTGTTGTTCAGAACCTTGGTGATCAATCGCTCAATAATCTTTTCTCAGGCACCACGATGGTGGTTGTTGGCGACCGCTTGAAAGATCCTGGTGATCTGATCATTACGAAAACCGTGGCAGAAGGGCTTGCCGGCGACAGCGACAAAGCTTTTGATGTGACGCTGACGCTTGGGGCAGGCGGCCTGCGCAACGGCAAGGTCATCAACGACGAGACAGGTGAAGAAGTGACCTTTGAAAACAACGTTGCTACATTAAGCCTCAAAGATGGCGAGGCCATTCGCTTGAGCGTGCCCGATGGTGTGACACTGACGGTGGCAGAAACAGCAGCTGCCGGTTTTGACACCACCTATCAGGTGAACGATGGGGAAGCATCTGAAACAGCACCAACAGTGACCACGGCAAAAGACACACCGCAGACCATTGCCATCACCAACACGCGCCAATCTGGCAGCTATGTGACCTTAGACGGCAGCACCTATCTGACGGTGATCAAACAAGTGGATACCAGTCAGGTGGACAATGGCAGCTGGCCGGATGATGCCACCTTCCAATTCCAAATCGAAGGGCAGGACGGCGCACCAATGCCTGCCACAGACACCATTACCATTGCCAAGAACGGCGATGGCAGCAATGAAAACAGTGGTGCCTTTGGCGATATTGCCTTTGCTGAGCCAGGCACCTATACCTACACCATTCGCGAAGTGGCAGGTGACCGCAGTGACATGGATTATGACAGCCACCAGGCGACCGTCACGGTGACCGTCGCTGCCGATGAAAATGGCACCCTCAGCATCAGCGATGTCAGTGTCAGCGGTGACAATGACACGACGGGCGATGCGGCGCGCACCTTCGTCAACACCTTGAACGACAGCGAAACGCCAGATGAACCGGTCATTGATCCAGATGGACCGGATGATTTAGACACTGTCAACCATTTCTATTACATTGTTGGTTATCCAGAAGACTACCGCACTGGCGAGCAAAGTGACGATGAAAGCCTCTGGCCGGTCAAGCCGCAAGGCAACATCACCCGTGCCGAAGTGGCAACGATGTTCTATCGCTTGCTCAAGAAGGACGTGCGTGAAGCCAACACCACCGCGGAGAACGCGTTCAGCGATGTCAGCGCCGACGATTGGTACAATGTGCCGGTGTCTTCACTGGCCAAGATGGGACTCATCAGCGGCTATGAAGACGGCACCTTCCAGCCAAATGCCGCGATCACCCGCGCCGAATTTGCAGCGATTGCGACGCGCTTCTTTGATGATGAGAACGTGACTTATCCGGATGATCTTTTCAGCGACATCACGGGCAGCGAATGGTATGCCAATGCCATCGCACGCGCTGTGGCCCATGACCTGGTCGGTGGCTATCCAGATGGCACCATGCAGCCAAATGCCACCATCACCCGCGCTGAAAGCTGCGCCATCGTCAACCGCGTGCTTGATCGGCGCCCAGATGCGAACGATTTGCAGCCACTGGATGACATGCGCAACTGGCCGGACAACCAGCCTGGCGCGTGGTATTATGCCGACATGCAGGAAGCCACCAATGGCCATGACTATGAATGGATCGACCAGGATGGCAATCGAGTAGAACAATGGACGGAAGTGCTTCCAGATTACAACTGGGAGCAACAGTAAGAATAGAAAAAGGCCTCACAGCATCGGCTTAGCAGTGATAAGGAAGTAATTTAAACATGACTGTTAGCTGACGGATTCGGGTGCTAAAAAGGACACCTATTCTTTTGAATAGATGTCCTTTTTTGTTGTGCCGAAGGGCTGTTTTTGAATTGGGTCAGATGACCCAGCTCTGGCTTTCGGTCTGCAGATCCACCATGTGGGTGTACTGGCCGTTCCGGGCATAAAGTGCATCGGGTGCGCCCTGTTCGGCCACCACGCCGTCGGACAGCACCACGATTTTGTCCGCACCGGCTACGGTGCGCATCCGGTGGGCGATGATAAGGACAGTTTTGTGTTTTATGAGCCGGGAAAGTGCCTCCTGAATGGCAGTTTCGTTCTCCACATCCAAGCTGGCGGTGGCTTCGTCCAGCAGAATGATGGGCGCATCCTTCAGGAAGGCGCGGGCAATGGAAATGCGCTGACGCTCGCCGCCGGAAAGGGCGCAGCCATTCTCGCCGATGTTGGTGT
>OGDF01004686.1_pt1 | contig 15251 bp, 13 predicted proteins | sample 1570141 | NCBI WGS metagenome assembly OGDF01 (sample SAMEA4370581, study PRJEB24528) | human gut metagenome | reverse complement strand
TGACGCTGACCGCCGGACAGAGCCTTGGGCTTACGGCCCAGATACTGGGTGATGTCCAGAATCTCAGCAGCTTCCTTGACCTTCTTGTCGATCTCGTCCTTGGGAGCATGACGCAGCTTCAGAGCGAAGGCCATGTTCTCGTAAACGGTCATGTGGGGGTACAGAGCGTAGTTCTGGAAAACCATGGCGATATCGCGGTCCTTGGGGGCAACGTCGTTGACCAGACGGTCGCCGATGTACAGTTCGCCTTCGGAGATCTCTTCCAGACCGGCGATCATACGCAGGGTGGTGGACTTACCACAGCCGGAGGGGCCGACCAGAACGATGAATTCCTTGTCCTTGATGTCCAGGCTGAACTCCTGCACTGCCACGACACCCTTGTCGGTGATCTGCAGGTTCACCTTCTTCTCGGTGGTCTCCTCGCCCTTCTTCTTTTTCTTCTTCTTTGCGTCGTCGCCGTTGAAGGGGTAGATCTTCTTTACGTTCTTCAGGGTTACACTTGCCATACTGTTTCGACGCCGAACGCACCTACCATTTTCGCATGCGTTCTCACTGACCGGAAAGCAATATTCCGGGAGCATTACGACAGGTCTCCACACTGCCGCACCGTGCGTCAGACGGGTTTATCCTCCTTTATTTTAGCGGTATTCTGTCTATTATGTGGAGTAGACAGAATCCACCTGGATAAATAAATGTTACCATATTCTGCAAGAACACGCAATGGTTGGTTTCTACAATTTTGGATAATAGTTTTTGGGCAGTTTGCCAATCTGGGCTTTTTACAGGATGGAAAAGCCGCTCTCCGTTGCTTCCAGTGTCGAGCCGTAGTAGGCGGCCATGGCGGTTTCTAAGTCGATGGCGTCGGACACTGCGGCCGTCTCGTAGCACGAGTGCATGGCCAGCTGGGCAAGGCCGATGTCCACCGTGGGGACGCTCACGTGGGCAAGGGAGATCCTGCCAAGCGTAGAGCCGCCGGGAAGATCCGCCCGGTTGTGGTAGGTCTGCACCCTGACGCCCGCCCTGCCGCAGATCTTCCGGAACACTGCGGCGCTGACGCTGTCGGTGCAGTAGCTGAGATTGGCGTTGTACTTGATCACCAGTCCGCCGCCCATGACCGGGGCGTTGCCGGGGTCGGCATACTCCGGGTGGTTGGGGTGGACGGCGTGGGCATTGTCCGCGGACACCAGAAAAGACTGCGCCAGCATCCGCCCACGGTTCAGCTTCAGGCCGTCGCAAATTCTGCCCAGCGTATCCTCCAGCAGAGACGAGCCCGCACCCTGCGGGGAAACGGAGCCGACCTCCTCGCTGTCAAAAACGCACAGAACCGGGATGGACGCGCTGTCCCTGCCCTTGAGGAAGCCCTGCGTGCAGCCCCATGCACATTCCAGATCGTCCAGCGCGGCGGAGGAAATGTATTCTTCGTCAACGCCCCAGACCGACGCCTTCTGCCGGATGTAAAGATACAGGTCGTGGCCCAGAATCTTTCCGCCCGCTTCCTTCTCCAGCAGCGCCGGGAGCTTGCCTGCCGTGCCCGCGCTGCCGATGAGGGGCAGGGTATCCACTGCCGGGTTCCATTTGTAGCCTTCGTTCGCCTGACGGTTCATGTGGATGGCGACGTTGGGGATGAGCAGCAGGTCTCTGTCGATGTCCAGCAGCTTCGTCTCCACACCGGCTTCCGTCTCCACCGTCACCCGTCCCGCGATGGACAGGGGACGGTCCAGCCATGGGGAGATCAGCATTCCGCCGTAGCGCTCCACAGCCATGCGGGTGTAGGCGGCGGCAAGCTCAAAATTCTCCTTGACCTTGAAGGTGGGACGGTCGGAATGGCTGGCGCTCATGAGGAAGCCCTTGGGGCTTCCCTGCGGCACCCGGAACGCCACGAGGGCAGAGCCGCCCCGGGTCAGGAAATACTTTCCGCCGGGGGCAAGCGCCCATTCGTCCTGCTCGTACAGCCGGGTATAACCGGCATTTTTCAGCGTCTCGGCCAGATACGCCTGGGCGTGATACACGCTGTGGGCTGCATTCAGAAAATCACACAGTGCTTTTGTCCGGCTGTCCATTACTGTTTTCCCTCCTCAAGAAGTCCGCAGACCAGATCGATCTGCTGGGCGACGGTCTGCAACGCGCCGCGCCAGAATTCCTTGTCTGTCAGGTCAATGCCCGCCACCTTTGCGACATCCTCCGCCGTGGCGACGGTGGTGGTGCGCAGCAGCTTCTTGTACTTCGGCACGAAAGCCGCGCCCTCCCGCTCGTACTGGGCGTACAGTCCCCGGGCGAACAGACCGCCGAAGGCGTAGGGATAGTTATAGAAGGTCGAGCCGTAGTAGTGGCTCTTGCAGACCCACATATAGGGATGGCGGAAGCTTGCGTCCAGACCGTCGCCGTAGGACTGCTCCTGCGCTTTCAGCATCATGCCGCACAGAGTCTCCGCGTTCATGAACTGCTTCTCCCGGTTTTCCAGCACCATGCTCTCAAACAGGTACCGGGAATAGATGTCGCAGATGATCTGGGTGACATCCTGAAGCTGGGACTCGATGAGCGCCAGCTCCTCGTCATGGGATTTTGCCTGCCGGATGGCCGCCGCCATGACCACGCACTCGTTGAAGGTGGACGCGGTCTCCGCCACGGGCATGGAGTAATCCCGGTTCAGCGGCCGGTGGGTACGGATGCACTGGTTGTGGAAAGCGTGTCCCAGCTCGTGGGCAAGGGTCACGATATCGCCGAAAGTGCCGTCGAAATTGGTCAGAATGCGGCTCTGGCCGATGCACTCCACCCCGGCGCAGAACGCGCCGCCGGACTTTCCGTCCCGGGGATAGAAGTCGATCCATTCCTCGTCAAAGGCGCGCGCCACCATGTCCGCCAGCTCGGGATCAAAAGTGGAGAACAGCTCCACCAGAATCCGCTTGGCGTCTTCCGTGGTGTACCGCGCAGTAGATTTGCCCATGGGCGCGAACAAATCGTACCATGGCAGGCCGTTTTCGTGGCCCAGCGCCTTTCCCTTGGCGCGGAGGTACTGCCGGAATTTAGGCATGTATTCTTCCATCGCCCCCAGCATGGCGTCTAATGTCTCCCGCTTCATGTCGGACTTTTCCAGCGTCCGGTCAAGGGGCGACGCATAGCCCCGGAGCTGGCAGTCCGAAATGGTCTCCAGCTTGATGGAGTTCAGGGCGAAGGCCACGGCGTCCTTGATCCGGTCGTAACAGCTCAGCTCCGCCTCATAGGCCGCTTTCCGCACGGCTGGGTCGGGGTCATAGGCCAGATTGCGGATGGCGGACAGATTGGTCGTCCCGCCGTTGTAGCTCACCGGCACGGTGCTGGTCAGATATTCCTGCAGGTCGCTCCAGGCGCTGGAGCCGGACATGGACAGCTTGGCGCTGATCTGCTCACCCAGACTTCCCAGCAGATGGGAGCTGTTTCGCAGCAGGCTTTCAAACAGGAAGGTGTAGTCCTTCAGCGTCTCATCGCTGCCCACAAGCGTCATCAAATCGGGGATTTTCGACACCCACTCCCGCCACTGCGCCTGCGCGCCGGCAGCGCCGGTGAGGATCTGCATCACCTGTCCCAGTCGGGAGCCGGCTTCCGCGTCCCGGGTGTTGCCCGACTGGCGCAGAAAAGCGTATTCCACCAGCTTCCCGGAAAGCTCCGACAGGGATTCTTCCAGCGCGACGCCTTTTTTCAGGCCGTCCAAGGGCGTCTGCTTATCCAGTTCCCCGGCAAAGGCCACATAATCCTGTACAAGCTTCTCCAGCTTTTCCATGTCCGTGGCAAAGGCGGGGTCGTCAAAGCCGCGGTAAATAACGTCCAGATTCCATACTTCGTTCATGATTTGTCCCTCCTGACAGTATTCACGGCCATTTTACACCAGTCTTCCCCTTCCGTCAACTGCCCGCACGGACTGCCGCATTTTGCCGAAAAATGTAGAAAAGTTCTCGATATACGTCGAAATTGTCGAAAACGCGCTGTTTTTGACGAGCGATTATTTTTGTTTTTCCTTGCAAAACCGCGTGCTTCATGGTATTCTTTATTTGTCGCACACGGGTTTTCGTGATTCGTGGCATTGGGGAGCAAAATCTAATCTTTTACATGACAGGAGAGGACTGTATATGGAACATGTAACAACCGTATTGATCGCGGACAGCGCGGACGACTTCTGCACCGCCCTGACCGCCGCATTGCAGCACGCCGACGGTTTCCAGGTCGTTGGAACGGCCAACGACGGGGAACAGGCCATTCGCATGGTGGAGGAGCGGAAGCCCGACGTTCTGGTGCTGGATCTGATGCTGAGCAAGAAGGACGGCATCAGCGTTCTGAAAGCCGTGTCCGGCATGGAGCGCCGCCCCATCACCCTGGCGACCTCCGTCTTTGTGACGCAGTACGTGTCCGCGGCGGCGGCCAATCTGGGGGTGCGGTATCTGATGCTGAAGCCCTGCGATATGACCGCGCTGGTGGAGCGGCTTGAGGAGATTCAGGGCGGAGACGGTCAGAAGGCCGCGGAAAAGCGCCGCCCGGACAAGACCAGCATCGAGTCCATGGTCACGGGCATCATCCACGAGATCGGCGTTCCCGCCCACATCAAGGGCTACCAGTACCTGCGGGAGGCCATCATCATCGCGGTAAACGACATGGACGTGATCAACGCCATCACGAAGGTACTCTATCCCCAGGTAGCAAAAACCTTCGGGACAACCCCCAGCCGGGTGGAGCGCGCCATCCGCCACGCCATCGAGGTGGCCTGGGATCGGGGCGATCTGGATACCCTGCAAAGGTTCTTTGGGTATACCGTGAGCAATACCAAGGGGAAGCCTACGAATTCGGAATTTATCGCATTGATTGCGGACCGGCTTCAATTACAGCTCAAGAGCGCCGAGGCGGCGCAGTATTGAGGGATTCCCTAGACGTTTTGGCGTTTCCATTTGAACTTCGCAAGCAAATTTTATCGTTCTGAAAAATGCTCCTGCCTTACTGGGTACTTTACACCCAATAAGGCAGGAGCGTTTTATTTAATGAGGATCTATTCACCGCTCAACGTAAGCAGCTCTGCAATTACTTTATCCAGAAGGGGCAAATACTTCTCATCAATCCGGCGAATGGCGTCGAGCCGTTTGGAATCTTCCGGCCTGTCATTGCCGAACAGAACATAATCTGCCGACAGGCCGAGAACTTTACAGATCTTAATTAACATTTTCACAGAAATACCGGTTCTGCCGCGTTCCAGCTCTGCCAGATAAGAGACACTGACGTCCAGTTTTTCCGCAAATTTCTCTCTTGTGTAGCCCAGTTCCTCACGCGCTTTGCGAATTCGCATATACATTTACTGTCACCTCAGCGTATAGTATCGGTGATAGTTACACAAATTAACATCAACTAATATTGTATAAATTACATATTGCATTACTTGATGCTTTGATGTATGATGTAGCCATGTCCCTATACAGAAAAGGAGGAAAAAACTATGGAGTACATGACAACAAAAGAAGCTGCTGAACGCTGGGGCTTCAGCGAAGAAACCATCAGGAAGTGGTGCAAGTCCAACCAACTTTCCGCTGTGGTCAAAGCTGAGAAAGTGCGTGGGCGTTGGAGAATACCGGCCAATGTGGAATGCCCGAGACAAATCAAAGCGAAGAAGGAAGGATGAAGAATATGAATCCACTGAAATCCAATAACATCGTTGCAAGAATTTTGCAGGTATACGCTTATGTGAATGCTGCGGCCGGATTCATCCTTACTTTGCTGATTAACAAAGAATTAGAATTGGACGCTGTAGTACTATCGATTATTCTTGCGTCTGTTCTGGTTGTCAATTTTCTCATTTTTGCATTGGGCGAAATCATTGATTTACTGCAAAATCTCAAAGATAACACGGATAAAAAAGCGGAAATCCCTGGCATCCGAGGGACTGAGAATACCCATGTAAAGAGCGCTCAGCCTGTGGCTGTGGTATCACAGACCGGGTCTTACAATCTGAATAACCACATGAGTCAGCAAAACTATGATCCCAGGGAAAAGGAGAAGCGAGTGGCTGCGTACTGGGCAGAACATACAGCAGAGAAAGCAGCGCTTGAAGCTGAGTTGGAATCGGTGAATAACAAACTGACTGATTTACAGGCGCAAATCGATGCGGTTTCAAAAGAGGTTTCTCCCCAGGTTGCAGCATTGAACAAAAAGAGAACCGAGAAAATTCCCGAGGAACTTGAAGTAGCGAAGCAAAGAGAGCTGATTCACGAGCTGGAAAAAGCCCGTGCCGACCTTGGAGGTCTTTTTAAAAGCAAAGAAAGGGACGCAATTACAGAGCGTCTTAACACGATTGAACGGCCCAAATTGGATAGACTTTCCCAGGAATGTGAGATTGCCAAACAGAAAAACAAGTCCTGCATAGATGCCGAAATTGCGGCGCTTAACAGACCGGAATTAAGATATGAAAAAGAAAATCTGAAAAAACGTCAGGCAGAAATCAAGCGTGAATTGACCAGAGACAGACTTTAACTCGCTTGCAGGATAGCGGAAATACCACTTACAGCACAAAAAACTCCCAACCGATTTCCCTCGGTTGGGAGCATTTTTTCATCATTCAAACGCCGCTATATTCCAGATATGTACCCCGACGAGCCAGGGCGGCGGCACATTTTTCGCAGAGGTAATCCTCCGTGAGCAGCGCTTCCGGCGCGCCCTCCGCTGTCCCGCCGCAGCGGGCGCAGGCTGGGATCGTTACGATCTTCTTTTCAAAGATCCAGTAGGCCGTCCCCGAGGGTACCACCGTGGAAAAGTCGAAGCGGTCGGTCTTGTGGCCTTCCAGCTTTCCGTAATTGTAAATGTTGGAGTCCCGTACCTGAATCACATCGTCGTCGAACATCTTTTCCAGCAGCAGATAGTGTCCGCCTCGCGTCCAGTAGCCCTTGGTCTGGACGCAGACCACCACATAGCCCTCCCGCATGGCGTCTCTGGCTTCCCGCCACTCGAAGGTCTTTTTCTTCAGGTAAAAGCCCATCTGCGCCGGGGCAACGACGAACAGGCTGCCGTCGGTGCCATGATCGTAGCAGTAGCCGCCGTAGCGACGGCACATCTCCGGCGGCGTCAGCTCGGTGTCGGCCATGTAGGTCGCCAGCATGGCCATGGTGGTGATGCCGCAGCCGTGGGTGACGATCCGGTACGCGCCGTACATGGTGGTGGGGTAATCCTGCTGGAGATAGAGCTGGGCTTCCGGGTAGCGCTGGTGCCCAACGTCGGGATAGAGCAGGTCAGAGGCAGTCACCGGGGCGGTCTGCGCCGCGGTGCCCAGCGTAATGGCGCTGTAGTCGATCTCGGCTGGGTATTTTTCCCGCGCCTGTGCGATCTTCTCCCGCCCAGGGCGGCGGTCAGGTCTTTCCGGGCGGCGTCGTACCAGATGTCGGTGCTGCCCTTGAAAAAGACGATATGATAGCCCAAACCTGAACGGAGGATGTCCACGTCCCCGCTCTGGCGGGCATCGTCAAAGCACCAGTCGTCCAGCACGGGGGTCAGCTGCCCCTTGTGCAGCTTCTGGTACAGTCCGCCGTCCAGCGCGGAACCGGCGTCCGCGGAATTTTTATTGGCCAAATCCGCGAAGATGGCGTCATTGGTGGATCTGTTGTCGCCGCGCCTGCTGTCCGCTGCCAGAGCTTTCTCGTAGTCCTCCACCAGCGTCTGGGCGGAGGCAAGGCACGCGTCCCACAGTTCTTCGGAACAGGTCACGGTGCCGTCCGGCGCCACGGTGACGGTTTCCGTCCCGTCCTCCGGCACCTGCGGGATCAGCAGAATGTGGCGGATGTCCACCAGCTTGCCGCTGCTGCGGGTAATGCCCGTTTCGGCATAATCCGACTCATGTTCCGTGAAGTAGGCTTCCACCTCTTCCTCAGTGGGCGCGATGTAGTAGCTCAGGGCGGTATCGTACATATAGCCCCGGTTGTACAGCTCCATGCAGGCGGTCAGGTCCTCCGCCGACGCACCGGCGATATCCTTCGCCAATGCGGAAACGTCGGCAAAGCCGTACTTTTCCGCCAGAGCCGCCAGCGCCTGGGGAATGTCCTCCAGATACTGCTCGTGGAGAGTGTTGAGCCGGTAATTCTTATTGTAGCCGTAGAGATAGGCCGTGGCAGGCTTGCCGGACATGTAGATCTCGTGGTTTTTCATGTTGGGCTGGTAGGCTTCCTCTGTGGGGATGCCCTCGTCCACGCTTTGCAGCGACAGCGCCAGAGCGCTGTGCCAGCTGTTCAGCGCCCGTTTCAGGAAATACTGCTGCCAGCTGGCGACGCTATCGTCAATTTCACAGGGCTGGGTGTCCAGAGGCTTATCAAAGTCCGGGGCAGTCTCGTGCGCTGCCTGATGGTAAGAGGCGACTTCCATCCAGTAATAGACCTGCAGCTGCCCGTTTGTCAGCTGCTCGTTTCCAACGGTCGCCACCACGGCAGAAGCGTTGACGGAATCCGCCGTATAGCTGCCCTTGCAGGTCACGTCGCCGGGGTTGCCGTCCCGGGGCACCGTCGCCGGGACGGTGGGCTGGGTAGTCTCCGCCGCGGACGGGGCGGTAGTCTCCGTCTTCACGGGGGGCTTTTTCCCGCAGCCCGTCAGGCCCTCCAGAAGCATAACGGCACACAGGGCTGCTGCCAGATATCTCTTTGTATTCACTGTCATACCCAGATTCCTTTCTGATTCCATGCTCCTCCCGGCCGGTGCCCCCATTGACTTTGTTTCGGAGGCATGATATAAAACGATCAGACTTTGGGGGAGGAAGCGAACATGCGCGAACAATTTATCCGTACCGAAATGCTGCTGGGCGCCGAAGCGCTGGAGCGGCTGCAGAATGCCCGGGTCGCCCTGTTCGGCCTGGGCGGCGTGGGCGGCTATACTCTGGAAGCCCTGGCTCGCAGCGGGGTGGGGCAGCTTGATCTCATTGACAACGACACCGTCAGCCTGTCCAATCTGAACCGGCAGATTCTCGCGACCTACGATACCGTAGGAATGCGGAAGGTGGACGCGGCAAAGCAGCGGGTGCTTTCCATCAACCCCGCGTGCGTCGTGCGGACTTATGCCGTTTTCTATACCCCCGAGACCGCGGGGCAGTTCGATTTTACCCAATACGACTACATCGTGGACGCCATCGACACCGTCACCGGCAAGCTGGCGCTGGTTCAGAACGCCCACGACGCCGGGACGCCCATCATCAGCTGCATGGGCACCGGCAACAAGCTGGACGCGACCATGTTTGAGGTTGCGGATATCACCAAGACTTCCATGTGTCCTCTGGCGCGGGTCATGCGCCGGGAACTGAGCAAGCGGGGCATCCGCCACTTAAAGGTCGTCTATTCCAAAGAGGAGGCCCTTACCCCCACCGGCTGGGAGGCGGAAGCCGCCGCCCTTGGCAAGCGCCAGATCCCCGGCAGCTCGGCCTTCGTGCCGGGAACGGCGGGGCTGATTCTGGCAGGGGAAGTGGGACGGGACATCGCGATGGCTGCACCGGAGGCTTGAAAAAGCAGCCCAAAAACGGCTGCTTTTTTCCGGGCGGGCAGCGCTGCCCCGGCCTGATGGTTTTTAATCTTCCTCGAAGGTCAGGATATCCTTATACTTTTCCTTGAACAGGCCGTAGACCGCATCCAGAATTGCCTCGTCCTCCACGGCGAGGTAATTTTCATTTTCCTCGTCCACCGGCTCCACCTCGAGGATCACGATCTCGGTGGACGGCTCGTCGGCGGGCATCAGCACCAGATATTCCTTACCCTCGTAGGTAAGGCAATCCAGATATTCAAAGTCCATATCCTGTCCGTTTTCGTCGGTCAGGGTCAGAATGCTTTCTTCCTGTTCCATGTTTTCGTTTTCCATAAAAAGTCCCTCCTGATATTGGGATTGATTTTGGGATGATTATACCTGATATGGCCGGGAAATGCAAGAGGAATGTGCCGGAGTGTTTCATTGACTTTGCCCTTTGCATATGTTAAACTGAGATCAAGAACACAAGGAGGGATACTTATGACCCCCATCGAAAAGGAAATCGAAGGCATTGTGGACGGCATTCTGGAGGATTACCGCTACGGCCGGGACATCGACAAGCTCGACCCCTTCCAGCACCCGGACAAAGCCGTGGTCATTGACATGATCGGCAAGCTTCTGCGCATTGTCTACCCCGGCTCCTCCCGGGACAAAGCCTACCGCATCTACAACACCAAGCACAACCTCTCCATGCTCATTGAGGACGTGATGTACAATCTGAACAAGCAGATCGCTATCGCCCTGCGGGTCGACAGGACGGAGCGGGAAGCGCAGGAAACGGCGCAGGAGCTGAGTTTGCAGTTCTTCCGGGCAATCCCCGGCATCCGGGCGGTGGCCCAGACAGACGTGGAGGCCTTCTACGACGGCGACCCCGCTGCGTTCAGCACGGACGAGATCATCTTCTGCTACCCCGGACTGTTTGCCATCACGGTGTACCGGCTGGCACACGTGCTGTATATGCTGAAAGTCCCCATGCTCCCCCGGATCATGACGGAGCACGCCCACAGCGTCACGGGCATCGACATCAACCCCGGCGCCACCATCGGCCGGTATTTCTTTATTGACCACGGCACCGGCATTGTGGTGGGCGAGACCACGGTCATCGGCGACCACGTGAAGGTCTATCAGGGCGTGACGCTTGGCGCGCTGACCACCCGGGGCGGACAGAGCCTGCGGGGAAAGAAGCGCCACCCCACCATCGAGGACAATGTGACCATTTACGCCGGCGCGTCTATCCTTGGCGGCGGCACGGTGATCGGCCGGGACAGCGTCATCGGCTCCAACGTCTTTATCACCCATTCCATCCCCCCCTGCACCACAGTGAGCGTCAAGAGTCAGGAGCTGCAGTTCAAGCCCCGGAACTGCGAAGGCAACTGCGCCTCATGCACCAAGCCGGAACCCTTCTGGGAAGGGCAGAAATAATGTGAGGGCACACCCCAAATGAACCGCACCGGTTCGTGCGGATGGTAAAAAACGGGGCCATGAGCGGGAATGTTTCGTTTCAAATGGAGTGGCGCAGCGCTGCCGGCGCCGCTCCGGTTTTTATCCGGATGCGCTCACAGGAAAGCTTTTTCAAAGATTTTGCCGGAGCGTCTTGACTTCCCGGACAAACGTGGTATAATCCCCGTATGTAATGAATGTAATAAACATGTGGGGGAGTAGCAAGCACGGTTTCTGCCGCGCAGCAAGTCAACAGTACGGCGAAAGCCTGGCTTGCTTTAATTTGCCAGACTCATGTATATCCGTCCTTTCGGTTATGCATGATCTGTCTCTTTTTTCAGACCTGACATATCCGTTCGGATATGGGCAGGTTTTTTATTTTGGGAATCTTTGATTCAGAGCTTCCCCGCTGTCCTTCGGATATACCATTATGATTCGGGAAAAATCCCCAAAAACGAAAAGGAGAGTCATTATGCTTGTACCCGTTTTATTGTTCGCAGTCGGCCTCGTGCTGCTCATCAAGGGCGGCGACTGGTTCGTGGACGGCGCCACCGGCCTTGCCCGGCGGTTCCACATCCCCGAGATCATCGTGGGTGCCACCGTGGTGTCCATCGGCACCACATTGCCGGAGGTGATGGTGTCCGCTACCGGCGCACTGAACGGCCAGGGCGCCATGTCCTACGGCAACGCCATCGGCTCCATTATCTGCAATACGTCTCTCATCGCCGCCATTACCCTGGCCGTCCGTCCTGCCCCCGTGGATGTGCAGTCCATGAAGAAGCCGGTGATTTTCTTCTTCGTCGCCGCCGCCGTCTATTGCTTCGCTGCCTCCGGGATGGGGGAATTTACCCGGCCGCTGGGCATCGTGCTGCTGGCAATGTTTGTCTTCTATATGGTCGTCACCGTCCGTCAGGGCATCAAAGCCCCCGCTCCCCAGGACGAGGAACCCCACGAGGACGGCACGTCCGTCCCTCTGTGGAAGGAGCTGCTGCTCCTGGTAGTTGGCGCGGCGGTCATTGCCGTGGGCGCAAACCTGCTGGTGGATAACGGCACCATCATCGCCAAGGAGCTGGGCGTGCCGGAGACGGTCATTGCCCTGACCTTCGTCGCTCTCGGCACCAGTCTGCCTGAGCTGGTCACGGCCATCACCTCCCTGGTGAAAGGCCACGGCTCGCTGTCCGTCGGCAATATCATCGGCGCGAACCTATTTAATCTGGTGCTGGTTTCCGGTGTGTCCGTCACCCTCGCGCCGTTTGAGGTTCCCGTGGGTAAGACCATCTTCGGCATCAATTCCTCCCTGATTCTGGACATGCCGCTGATGCTCGTCGTCATGGCGCTGCTGACCGTTCCGGCGCTGACCACCAAGAAGCTCCACCGCTGGCAGGGCATCCTGCTGCTGTGCATTTATGCGGCCTTCTGCGCGATTCAGTTCGGGCTGTAAAAGAAAATAACGCACCGGCGGCGTCGGAGAGAAGCTTCTCTCTGACGCCGCCGTTGATTTTCTTCCGGGCATGTAGTATAGTTAGAAGGAGATAACAACGCCCGCTTCGGCAGAAAGGATCCGGTAACATGACGCGATATGAATTTGAGGTGCTTTCCCATCTGGAGCGGAACGGAGCGGGGCAATATCCCCTGCGGACGCTGTCGGACGCACTGACGATCTCCGGTGGGGAGATTTCCCGGTGCCTGGAGCAGCTGACGGCGAAACATTGGATCACCCAGGACGGGGACGCCCTCGCCGTCATGGACGCCGGTCTGGCTGCGCTGGAGCCTTACCGGGTGAAACGCGCCATCATTCTCGCCGCCGGGTTCGGCTCCCGGATGATGCCCGCCACTGCCGACCGCCCCAAGCCTCTGGTGACAGTGAACGGCGTGCGCATTCTGGAAACGCTGCTGGACGCACTGGCGGCGGTTGGGATTCGGGACATCACCGTTGTGCGGGGCTACCGGAAGGAATGCTTTGACGCGCTGCTGGAAAAGTACCCCTTCCTGACGCTGGTAGACAACGACATTTACAGTAAGACCAACAACATTTCCTCCGTCATGGCGGGGCTTAATAAGCTGGACGGCTGCTACCTGTGCGAAGCGGACTTATATATCACCAATCCCGGCATCATCACCAAGTACCAGTACGCCAGCAACATCCTCGGCGCATACTGCCTCGAAACCGACGACTGGAGCTTCCAGATGGACGCAGCCGGTCACATCATCAACTACCAGAAGGGAAACACCTTCTGCTACAACTACTATGGCATTTCCTACTGGACGCAAGCGGACAGTGCCCGCCTGCGGGAGGACTTCCGGCAGGTCTACGGGGAAGCCGGCGGGAAAGACTATTTCTGGGAATTCATCCCTCTGGTGCTCCGGAAGGAGCGCTATGCCGTGGAAATTCGCCAGTGCCGGAAGTCGGACATCATGGAGATCGACAATTACTACGAGCTTGCGCAGCTGGATTCCACCTACCGAACGGAGAAGACGCTATGAAATGCTACGAAGGCCATATCCTGACGGTCAATCAGAATAACGACGTTGCCCGTTATCTCGTGGAAGACGGGGGAAAAATCGTATACGTGGGAAACGACCTGCCAGAACAGTACCGCTCCGCCGAGGTCATTCAACTGGGTGAAAAAGCCCTTATTCCCGCCTTTGTGGACGCACACCAGCACTTTGCCTCCTTCTCCACTTTCCACGCGGGTCTGAACGTCATGGACGCGGCGTCCAACGCCGAGATCATGGAGATGGTGAAGCAGTTCGCGGCGCAGTCTCCTAAGAAAACGCTGATCGCCTTCGGCGCGTCCCCCTACTGTGTAAAGGAGGGGCGGCTCATCAGCCGTCAGGAGCTGGACGCCGTGTGTCCCGACAAGGAAATTATGGTGGTAAAATACGACGGCCACGCCTGCATTGTCAATTCCAGACTCCTGAAGGCCATGGAAAGCAAGGTAAAGCACCTTCGCGGCTACCACCCGGACACAGGGGAAATGAATCAGGAGGCGTTTTTCGCCTTCTCCAACGCGCTGACCAATTCTTTGTCCATTCCCGAGTTGATTCACAATATGCAATCGGCGGTGGATTTTCAGGCAAGCCGGGGGATCGGCTGCGTCCACACCGTCAGCGGCGTGGGCTTCGCGGGGGATTTGGACATCACACTGGAAAAGCTCTTTGCCAAGGGACTGAAAAACGGGTTCCAAATCCGGGTATTCCCCCAGAGTATGAACGTGAAAACGGCCACCAGCCGGCATCTTCCCCGCATCGGCGGCTGCTTCGCCTGCGCGCTGGACGGCTGCTTCGGTTCCCACGACGCGGCGCTGAACGCCCCCTACGCCGACGAAACCGGCGGCGAGGGCGTGCTGTACTACGACGATCAGAAGGTCATGGATTTCTGCAAAGAAGCCAACCGGGCGGGATTGCAGATCGAGCTGCACGCCATCGGCGACAAGGCATTTGACCAGGCCTGCCGTGCGATAAAAGCGGCGCTGGACGACTGTCCCAGAGAAGGCCACCGCCACGGCATCATCCACGACTGCCTGCCAACCCCGGAGGGCATTCAAATTTGCCGGGACTATCATATCCAGATGCCCATGCAGAGTGCGTTCATCGGCTGGAAGCAGGAACCGGACGATTATCTGGAGCACATTCTGGGTCACGACCGTCTGGAAAAGCTGAACCCCATCAAAACGTTCCGGGACAATGATATTATGGTATCCTTCGGTTCCGACGCGCCATGTACCACCCCCGACCCCATCGCATGGATGGACAGAGCGGTGAACAATGATAACGCCGGTCAGGCGGTCTCCGTTCAGGACGCTCTGCGGATGTGTACCTACAACGGCGCATGGGCGGCCTTTGACGAACAGGAGCGGGGCAGTCTGGAAGCCGGGAAAATCGCGGACATGGCGGTGCTGTCGGAAAACCCGTACACCGTCCCCAAGGACAAACTCAGTGGTCTTCGGGTGGAGCGGCTGTACCTCGGCGGGAAGCCCTACGAAAGCTGCCGGGAAAGCATTCTTCCCATGATGCTCCGGGGGCTGACCTCCCGGAACAAGGCGTAAAGGCGGGTTCCTATGACAAAACACGAGTTTTACATTCTCAACGACCTGTATAACGGCAGACAGGGCCGGGGCGGCTGCACGTCGGACATTGACCGCACCCGCGCGCTGGACGATCAGGCCGCCATCAACGCCCTGACGGACGCGGGGCTGATTGCCCGGGACACCGGCGCTCTGACCGGGGCGGGTCTTGCGGCGCTGGAACCCTACCGGGTGGACAACGCGGTCATTCTGGCGGCGGGCGCTTCCACCCGATTCATTCCCCTC
>OGDF01004684.1_pt1 | contig 15257 bp, 14 predicted proteins | sample 1570141 | NCBI WGS metagenome assembly OGDF01 (sample SAMEA4370581, study PRJEB24528) | human gut metagenome | reverse complement strand
TATTTCAATCGCATTTTCTGCGCTGATTTTATATGTTTTAGGCATTTTCATCACCAATTTTATTATACCATATTTTGTCAATTTTATCTATAGTCTAATTGGTGTTTAGTATTACAACGCAGCAAAGACGCTGGCTTCTGGAAGGCTTGAAAATTGAGCAGCCCAAAGCAATACAGGAAAGACGCAGAAGTGCCATTTATTAGACTTTGCTTTTCTGCGTAAATCCTCCGATTTTGCTTGATTTTTCGTGAAATTTGTGCTATAATAGTTATAGTATAATGTGATCGGAGGAGTGCAGTATGAACGTGCGTATCTCATCAAAAGATGAACAGTCTCTGGCACAGGAAAATGCTGCGCTCCGAAATGAAGTGAATAACCTTAAAGAACAGCTTGCACTTTTACAGGAACAGTTTGACTGGCTGAAAAAAACAGGTTTTCGGCAGAAAGACCGAACAGACCTCCGTCATCATGGATGGCGGCACACAGCTCACACTGTTTCCGGATGAAAAAGAGCAGGCTGTTTCTGTTACCGAAAAAAGCATAGTGGTTCTTGAGCATCAGCGCAAAGCAAAGCGCACGCATAAAGAATGGATGAGCAATCTCCCAATCAAAGAAGAACGGCACGAAGAAGAACATCCGGTATGTGAGAAGTGCGGTTCGGAGATGGTGGAGATCGGCGAAGAAAAGGTGTATGATGAATTGGTTTTTGTTCCCGGCGAATTCTTTATCCGCAGGCATATCGTAAAAAAATACAAGTGTACGAAATGCGGTCAGGAACCTGAAAACGATGCGCAGAATCCTGATGAGATTGAGAGATGCACGATCCGCTGCGCAGATTATCTATGAAAAGTTTGCAAAAGCCGTTCCGCTGTACCGGCAAGAAAGGGATTTTGCATCCAAAGGCATCCCGATTCTCAGAGGCACCATGTCCGAATGGGTATGTATGATCGCAGAACGCTGGTGTCTGCCGATCCTTGAAGAAATGCACAGACGGCTGCTCTTGCAGGGGATCATCCACGGCGATGAGACCGTGCTTCAGGTGCTGCACGAAGCAGACAGAAAAGCCACGACTGATTCACGGATGTGGGTATATTGTAATGGCAAAATGAATGACCGCAGCATCATTATTTTTGAATACCAGCAAATGAGAGGAGGCGTTCACCCAGCAAAGTTTCTCAAAGGATTTACCAGCTTTCTGATCTGTGACGGCTACGATGCATACAATGCCGTGACGGGCACAAAGCGATGTGGCTGCTGGACGCACACAAGAAGGCATTTCGTAGAAGCATTGCCGAAAGATAAATCCGCTTACAGTACATCTGTTGCAGCAAAAGCAGTGAACTTCTGTGACAGCATCTACCATGAAGAAAAAAAGCTGGCGGAAATGTCTGCCGATAAAAGATACAAGCAGCGTCTTGTGAAGGTGAAGCCCTTGCTTGATGCGTTCTTCTCATGGCTTGAAGAACAAACCGTCAGCGGAAAAGGCAATCTCACAAAAGCTGTCCGCTATGCACTGAATGAAAAGAAATATCTATACACATTTTTAGAAGACGGCAACGTCCCGATTGATAATAACCGCGCTGAAAATGCAATAAGACCGTTTGCGGTCGGACGCAAGAACTGGTTGTTCAACAATACGGAGCGCGGAGCAAAATGCAGCGCCATCCTCTACTCAATCATCTCTACAGCTCAGGCAAACGGTCTGGATGCAGAGAAATACCTGACTGATCTGTTTTCGCAGCCACCTGGTACAATACTGCTGCCGTGGAAAGAATGATACCTTCTAACCTCGCCGAAATATCCGGCGAGGTTTTTACTTTCAGTGCGGACATGGGTTTATTTGACGCTTACTTTTGCTGGCATAGAACAGAAGAAAATAATAATATCTCAGGTAATCAGCCAAATTGAGATAGGCAAAGGGTATAAGATCAATATAAAGCTTAATATGGGGTATGAACAGTTCTGTGCAGGCTGGAACGGACTAAAGGCTGTCGATATTGACGATGTTTTTAGCTTGACAGAAGCTGTAATTGATGATATAATAATAAAAATAGCGGTTTTACTGTTTTATGGGATAATAACTGTTTTAATGTAAATTGCAACAAACATAGATAAAATTTTAAAATATATCATGTATGTTATTTAGATTCTTGATTAGAAAAATGCAGTATAATACATCTACTGTCCTGTTAAAGATGATGGCAGGCTTTTTTGCTATTTACTTGATGGAGGCGCTATAATGAATATCGCAGTTTGTGATGACGATGAGATCACTTTGAAAGAGGTCAGCAGGGCGATAAAGGGATTGTGTCCTGAGGCAGAGATTGAGGAGTTCGATTCTGGAAATAAACTCATAAACCGAGATAAACGTTTCGATATTATTATTCTTGACATTGATATGCCAGAGATGAATGGAATGGATACAGCCTATTATCTACGCAGCAAAGACAGAACCGATTGCATCATCTTTCTCACCGGTCATATTGAGTTTATGCAGAAGGCCTTTGAGGTCAGGGCTTTCCGGTATCTCAGTAAGCCGCTTGATATTGACAAGTTGAAAAAGGCTCTGAATGACGTTCAGAACGAGATGTTCAAGAACGTAAGTATCATGGTCATGACAAATAATAATGTTGTCATACTAAATATCGCCGATATTGTTTGCATCGAAGCTTTCGGGGACGGCACTTACGTTTATACCAAAAATGACGTTCTTATATGCAAAAAAACTCTCAGGCAATGGGCTTCTGAGCTGGAAAGTCAAAATTTCTTCCAGGTACATAAGTCATTCATAGTCTCACTAAAATATATTGTGAAGATTGAGAAAGGCGAGCTTCAGATGAGCTATTTATCTTCTCATGTACCGGTCTCAAGGCGTAACCGCAAGACTTTGAGGACAGTTATCTTTGAATATATAAAAAACAACGCCAATATTATATGAGAATTGTATTATGGAAATAGTTCTGTTCAACGTGGTATGCTTCGGCATTGAATTCTTAAAGATCACATTTCTGCTTCTGTTTCTTTACGGGACAGGCTTTGCGCCGCTTAAGAAATACCTGATAATTGCCTCAGTCTCATTCGCAGCGGTGGGAGGAATCTCTTTCTTTGTCAACCTTAACGATGTGCTGTTCGGATATACTGCTATACTTCTGGTAAGTTTCGCTGTTATTATGAATGATAAGCGGAGTATACTTTTTATCTTTATCATGTATATGTACATCTGCATAATTGATATGTCAATTAACGGGCTGCTGATGTACGTTTTCGATCTGACGATAGAGGAGATAGGCGGTGACCGTTTATTGTATGTGGCGCTTAATCTGCCGTCACTGTTAATCTTTATACCCATAACAATTGCGAAGCTTGTCCTGCACAAAAATATTTTCAACGATCTGGTCAACGAGCAGAAGCTCCTGCTTATCATTAGCGGTGCGGCCATTACTTTCTACACGACCTCTATTCAGGTTTTCGCCTTTTCAGATATGAACAAGAAGTACCTGCGCCTGACTTCTATCGCACTGAGTCTGGGAAGTGTGATATTAATTTTTATCCTTGCGAAGCTCAACAAGAGCCGCATCGACATCAAGCACCTGAAAAACGAGAATTATCTCGTCAACAGGATACTGCATAATCAGGAGGAGTATTATCTTAAACTCCTGGAGAAAGAAAATGATACTAAGGCATTCCGGCACGATATGAAGTATCATGTGATGTGCATGAGCAAGCTCTACAATGAGAACAAAACGGAGGAGTTCGAGCAGTATCTCCGGCAGTTTACGGATACCTTCGAGGATCTGAGAATGAATTATGATACCGGCAGCAGCCTTATCAACGCCATTCTCAACGATCTTTCTGCCAAGTACAGTGACGTGACGCTGAAATGTTCCGGGCATTTCTATGACAATATGGATATCTCCTCTTTTGACCTTTGTACCATATTCTTCAATATTCTGAAAAATGCCTTCGAGGCCGCTGAAAAGACCGAGGAAAAGAAGGTAGAATTCATCATCAGTTACTCCGGAGCCAGTCTTTTTATCAAGCTGAAGAACAGTGCCCTGAGACAGCCGGTAAAGAAGAAAGGCCGCTATATCTCAGACAAGGAGGAAGAAGGTCACGGCTACGGTCTGCAAAACGTCTGCGGTTGTGTCGAACGGCTGGGCGGTGAGTTCGGCATAAGCTACTCTGAGGGAGAGGTGGTCGTTGACATAATATTTTTCTGTGCACTGCCTGTAAAAGATGAAAAAGATACATACCGTTTAGACGCGGAATCCGACCAGTTACCGTGTTAGTATTGATTTTTTCGTTGGATCATCCTATAATTGAATTACAGAGGTAAAAGCAGTTTTCCACTTAGCTGTCTGTACTATTATACAAGGAGGATCACTTATGAATTTTACTACTTTTCTTTCAATCGACTGGATCTGGAAGCTCTTCATGTAATGAAGCATAACAACACTATTCACAAAAAACAGCACCCTCAGTGGGTGCTGTTTTTTGTGCTATGATGTCAGAAAAGAGTGTTGATTGTTGTAATGGAATTCATGATAGCTACATTTTCCAATTCCTTGATTTCCTCAGAGGAATACTCTTTTTTGAGCTTCTTCCCGCACTCGGGACACTTCTTCACAGACGATTCATAAGCTTTTTTGCATTTTTCACAATACTTCTGCATGATCTCACCTCATAAATAAAAATGACGTTTTGCAGGACTTGTGATGTGGATGCCCGGAAATGCAGTTTCCAGGATATGAGTTATTGATCCGATAATCAACATCTTAATTATACCACATATATATTAAATGTCAAGAGGAAAATTACAGCCGGCGGATGCAGAGACAGGCAATGTACCGTTCACACTGAAAAAGCTGCCTTTCAACTGAAAAGTATTGAAATTGTTCGGCGACCGTGTTATGATAAATATCGTTGAAAGGGACGAGTGAAAAGGTTATTGATCCGATAATACCTTTTACCTACCGTTTCAATATTTACCGGTACAGGTTGCCCGGGTAAAAATTATACTGCCTGATGCTGGTGCTATAGTTAATATGGAGGTGAAATAAAATGAAGGAAATTAAGAAGTCGATCGTTAACGAGACAGTTGGTACTCTGGCTGCTGAGCTTGAGGCACAGGAACTGGGCGATGTTAACGGCGGTGCTACTCCTGCTATTGTTTCAGCTGTAACTGCTGTAACTGCTCTTTCAGCAAACGTAACAGGCAGAGTATCTGACAAGAGAAACTGCGGTGCATACTGGACAGTTTCTTACGAGTGCTGGTTCTGGGCTTGCTAATTAGTCCTGAAAAACAGTTTTACATAGTTATAATGGGGTAAGCTTTTTTAGCTTACTCCTTTATGCTATTATTCGCCGGAACGTTCCCGGATATGCCTGCCGTTTTTTTCGGAAGCAAACTGATATAACTGATAATGGAGGTCATTTATGGTGACGAGTAATATTGATAGAAAGAAACAGGTCGATTTCTGGGTGTCGCTTTTCAATGTGGGGGGCGGCAGTTGTTCAGCAGAGGAAGCAGAAAGAGTGCTCGAAGAAGTCTCAGGATTGAGTTTTGATGATTGTATAGAGGAATACTGCTGCGAACAGGATGTGATGTATGACCCTGATTATGAGGAATATTACGACCTCACAGCCTGCTTTCAGAGGATTAGGAACAGCAAGCAGTACAGATGGGTATACTTCTACTACGGCATCATTTCAGGGTACTACAATGAGATCACCGATATCCTCGACTGCGGCAGAGATTTGATTGCCGACAGGGATTCTTTCATGACCATTATGATAGGTCATATAGTCGATATGCTCAATGAAGTGGCTTACCGTTCGTTGATCGTTGAGGTGAATTACGTCAAGACAGCCGGGAGACTTGTGGGGGATACTCCCGAAGAGAGAGCAGAGTATTTTTCGGATACAATGCTCAGGGACAGGGAATATGTGGCATCAGTTATGGCTGATTATCCTGAAATGGTGCGGCTGTTCCATATAAGGATCAAAAACGCCCTCAGCTATTTCCGTAAAATCATCAATGATACCTCTGCGAATATCAGAAGTATCGAAACTGAGATAAACGGTGGAGAAAAGCTGGGAAGACTTCTGGGAGTCGTGACCGGCTCAGGCGATACGCATAACGGAGGTCAGAGCGTTGCACGGCTGATTTTTGAAAACGAAAGAATGATTATCTATAAGCCCCATTCCCTTGCCATTGATCTGGCGTACAACAGAGTCATGGAAAAGGTCGGTGACTATTCAGAAAGCTTGGGCTACGGAAGATTCAGACTGACCAAGTGCTTCACCGCAGGCGACAGCGGCTGGACGGAGTTTATCCACAGCAGTTCTGAGCCCGGCTCGGATGAGGAGATAGAGAATTACCACAAGAAGCTCGGTATCCTAAGTTGTGTGCTGTATGTCCTTTCAGCTGGAGATATGCACAGCGAAAACATAATCGCCCTGAAAGAAAGCCCTGTGATAATCGACCTGGAAACTGTCATTCAGCCAAGAACGGTTATTGGCGGAAGTGAAGTTGAGCAGAATGTAAGGGATAAGATAATAAACTCTGTCAAAGGAACGCTGGTATTTCCCACTCACATAATCAACAATCGCAACGGAAAGTCGGTCGATCTGGGCGGTATCGGAAATGTGGATGAGCAGGATTCAGCATTTGACAGCAATTTTATTGCCTCTATCGAGACAGATGACGTCAAGCTGGAAAAGCGCCCTGGCAAAGTTGCCATGAACTCCAACGTTCTTACAAAGGACAATAAGAGGATAAACGCTGCCGACTATTTTTCCGAGCTGTGTACAGGCTTCAGCCAGATGTACAGGTATATAATGGAAAACAGGAGCATATTCCGAGAACTGCTTTGCGACAGTTTCCGCGATTGTCCGGTCAGGGTACTTTACAGATCAACCTGGATATATGGTCAGCTTCTTGATATAAGCTATCACCCTGATCTGCTGGGAAACCCTGTGGACAGACTGATCTGTCTACATCGTCTGGGACTTGGCGAAAGTGACAGAGCAATGGCAGCAAGGGAGATCGAGTTCATGAGGAACGGCGATATACCACTTTTCCAGATAAACTCCGGAGACAGAGGGCGTGAGCTTTCAGAAAATGAACTGTATTCGCTCTCTCCGATAGAGAATATCTGCGAGAAGTTGGATTCAATGGACGAGACCGACCTCAGACGTCAGCTCATGGTGATAAAGAGCTGTTTCGCTATTATTTCTGACAACCATACGGATTTCCGTTATATTCCGGAGGGGGCAGTTGGCTCAGAGGTGTATAGTGACAGTGAGATCATTGCGATGCTCTGCAATAAGCTGTTCGCCAATGCAATAAGCGGCAAAAAAGACGGAAAAGAGTGTTTCACCTGGCTGGGCTGCATGGAAAACGACTTCGGCATCATCGAGTGTCAGGATGTTGGTGACAGCCTTTACTACGGCAGAAGCGGCATAGCCTTTGCCATTTACTGCGCCTATATCTGTACAGGAGATGAGTACTACCTCAGAAATGCCGACAGTATAATGGAGTTGGTGTACGTAGGACTTGAGACCGATGATCTCAGCTACGCCTCACTGGGCGCTTATGACGGTATCTCAGGGATACTGTTCCTGCTGGTATTCTGCCGGGAAAAATTTCACAGGACAAAAAGGGATGTGTATATTATGCGGATCCTTGACTACATTTTGGGAAACTGTGAAAATATGGAGAAAGCGGATATTCTTGGCGGTGCGGCTGGAGTTCTGAAGGTGATGACGTATATCTGCAAAACGGTCTCAGACCAGGAGATAGGGGATAAGGCTGCCCGTATCCTCAGAAAAGTCTCAGCCTCTTTAGCCGACAGGCTCGGATCCGGAGAAAGTGAACAGAAGCATTTCATAGGATACGCTCACGGAGAGGCAGGTATCATTTCTGCTCTTGCCGGCAGCATGGAACACACGGCTCTGCCTGATATAGAAAGTCTTGCAGAAACTTCTCTGGAGGCGCAGAACAGAGCCTACTCCGAAAAGGATAATAACTGGAGCAGACTTGCCGAGGAGCCGGAGCATTTCAATTACGGCTGGTGTCACGGAGCTCCGGGAATGCTTCTTTCAAGGACCGAGTTGTTCCGCAGCGGTATTAGAAATGCTACTGTTATGAAGGATCTGGAAAATTCGCTCAGAGCTGTGAAGGAGCAGTGCTTCGGAAAAAACTACTGTCTTTGCCACGGCGACGCCGGAAATCTGCTGATCCTCAGAGCCACAGCACAGGTATTGGGTGATACCGAGCTTGCCGCTGAGACAGAGGTCAATCTGGACAAGGTTATGAATGAAAAAATCATTCCTGCCTGCAACGAAGGGCGATTGCTTAGCGGATATGATGACAACGGACTTTTCTGCGGCATAGCAGGTCTGATCTACACGATATGCAAATTCAGGTGCTATGACCAGATACCTGATATACTGTAACTGAGAGGAGAATAATATGAAAGTGCTTGTTTTTGCAGGCAGTCCCCGTCCGGAAAAGTCAGTCTCACTTGAGGCGGCAAGGCGTATGTTGGGGGAATTTACAGAGATGTCCGGAGAAGAACCTGAGACAGAGATAATCACAGAGAAAAGCGCAGAGATAGATAGCTGTCGCGGCTGTATGAGCTGTTTTCACAGCGGTATCTGTCCTCTGGAAAAGCATGACGGCATGGCGGAGATAAAAAAGAAAATGCTTGAGGCGGATATCATAGTTTTCGCAACACCCATCTATGCGGCAAATGTGTCAGTGTTCATGAATATGCTGTTTCAGAGACTTTCCGGCTGGCTGCATATGATGCCCCTGATGGGCAGAAAGGCAGTGCTGGTGACTTCATCTTGTGGCAACGGCATAGGCATAGTTAACAACTATATGAGAAACGTCGTCTGGGGGCTTGGCATTAGGATAGCTTCTGTTCTCAATGTCATTGCAAGAGAAAAGGCTGATCTTGACAGCGGATACAACGCTGACAAAACGGAGAAAAGTGCAAGACTGCTGAGCGTTTGCGTCAGTGAAGATACTGTTCCTGAACTGTTCAACAGCGGTCTGGAGAAATATTTCAGTTCGCTGAAAGAGCAGATGGCTCGGTCCGGAGAAGAAAACGGCTATGAATATGAGTACTGGGAGAAGACCGGCTTGTTCGATTGCGGAAGCTTTGAAGAGGCGGAAGCACTGATCTGCGAAAACAAAATGATAGGTATCCTGGAGGTCTGATCTTGAGAAAAATACGTTTGGCAGCTCAGTCACAGCAGACTGAATGCGGATTATGCTGCGTAAAGATGATACTGGCTCATTTCGGGCGGCGGATATCCATGACTGAATTCAGAGAAAAATATCCTGTAGGCAGAAACGGGTTCTCTTTCCTTGAGTTGATCGGTGTACTGCGTGACAACGGCATGGAGACAAAGGGGTTAAGGCTGCCTGCTGAAGAAGTTCTGAAGCAGAACGAGACGTGCATACTTTTTTGGGAAAGCCGCCACTATGTCGTGTTTGAGCAGTTCAGGAACGGCAAGGCCGTGATAGTTGATCCTGCTGTCGGAAGGCAAAAGATCAGCGTCGGGGAGTTTACGGAAAAGTATTCCGGCTATGCCCTGTATTCTATTCCCAGAGAGGATTTTCAGAAGGTAAACAGCGAGCGCAAGTACATCAGGATGTTCCTCCCGATAATTTTCGAGAACAAGCGCCGTTATCTGATAATGGCGGTATGTTCGCTGATGGTGTATCTGCTCTCGCTGCTGTCGCCTGAGATTATGCGCAGACTTCTGGATTCGATAGTTGTGGGTGAGGACAAGTTGAGATTTTTCATAAAGGTGTTCATCGGCTTCACGGTGATGACCATTGCGATAACCTATTTGCAGAACATCCTCCTCATAAAGCTTAGGCTGTATATTGAAAAAATGATCCTGCGCAACGTCTTCGGAGACCTTCTGGACGTCACCTACAACTATTTTGAGTCCCGGAACAATATGGACATTATCTACACGCTCAGAAGTGCGGCGACCCTGAAAGAAATGTTTGCGAATCAGGTGGTCAACGGCGTGATCCAAATAGGCGCAGTGATCTTCTACACCTTTTATTTTATGCATCATAATATGGTAATAGGATTGATAACCTTTCTGATATTTGCGGCGAATCTTGTATTCGTAGCCGCAACAAATCCCGCAGTCATTGACAGCAGCAAGAACTACATCAGCGAGGAGAGCAATGTCCAGGGCATATATATGGAGACTGTTCAGTCCATGCTGAATGTGAAGATGACGTCGTCTGAGAGCGAGATCTTCTCCAACTGGGAAAACAAATTCGACCTCTACCAGAAAAAGCTGTATAATTCCGAAAAGATCGGCAACTATGTGAATATTGTTTCGGATATATTCAAGCTGGTGGCACCGCTGATAATACTGCTGTTTTCCGTTCATCTGGTAATAAAAGGTCAAATGACGCTGGGTACAGCATTTTCATTGTATTCGGTCAGCGGTATCTACTTCGGTCTGGTGGACTCGGTTTTCAACACTTACTGGAGCTACGCTAAATGCTCGGTATATATGGAACGGCTTGCGGATATTTCAGCCAGCGAAAAGGAAAAATGCACTCAGATGGAGCTTGAAAAGCACAAGGCTGAAGGAAATATCGAGCTGAGAAATGTATCTTTCAGATACGGAAGCTCAGGCGGTAACGTCCTTACAGATATAAACCTTTCCATAAAAAAAGGCGAAAAGGTCGCGTTTGTGGGACGCTCAGGAAGCGGCAAGAGCACCCTTGCCAAAATAATCATAGGACTGTATTCATTCAGCGGGAATGTTCTTTACGATGGTGTTGATACATCTGAGATAGATATGAGAGATCTGCGTAAGCAGTTCGGTATAGTTCCGCAGAACGTAAGGCTTTTCAACAAGAGCATATATGACAATATAGTTCTGGACAGAAGAGGTGTCAGTATGGACAAAGTGAAGAAATGCGCCGAGATAGTGAATATCGACAGGGAAATCGAGGATATGCCGATGCAGTATGAGACCATAGTCTCTGACGCCGGGGATAATCTCTCTGGCGGACAGTGCCAGAGGATAATCCTTGCAAGAGCTCTTATCAATGATCCTAAGATCATTGTTTTTGACGAGGCAACAAGCTCGCTGGACAATATCAACGAGATGAAGCTGACCCGATATCTGAAAAGTCAGGGCTGCACATCAATAGTTGTGGCACACAGGTTGTCAACTATAGTAAGCTGCGATAGGATATACGTCCTTGACCAGGGGCACATAGTCGAAAGCGGGACCCATGAGGAGCTTCTTGCCAGAAACGGCGAGTACGCAAGGCTCTACGGCTGCATGGTCTCATAGTGAATGAGGGAGGTTTATTTATGGAAGCACTGCTGAAACTTGAAAACATATCAAAAAGATACGGCAGAGAAACTGTTCTGAAAGATGTGGATCTTGAACTGAAAAGTGGAGAGATAGTCGGGCTTGTGGGGCCTAACGGAGCAGGCAAGAGTACGATAATGAAGATCATCAGCGGACTTATCTCAAATTATGAAGGAACAGCCCAGATAAACGGCGAGAATATCCGGGATATGAAATGCCGGTCGAAAAAGGTCGGCTGTCTTATCGAAGAACCTGGATTCTACGGCGACGATACCGGATTTGACAATTTGAAGTTCTGCGCCAGACTTTCTGGAGCATATTCAAAAATACAGATAATGGATCTTGCAAAGCGCATAGGCATAGACAATGCCCTGAAAAAGCGCGTCAGCAAGTATTCTCTGGGAATGAAACAAAAACTGGGAATCTGTATGGCAATGGTCGGCAACCCGGAGATACTGGTCCTTGACGAGCCCACTAATGGTCTTGACCCCGACACAATACCGGTGGTACGTGAGATGATAAAATATTCCGCAGAAAAGATGAACTGCGCGGTGCTTGTTTCGAGTCATATCCTCTCGGAGATAGAGGCGGTGTGCGACAGCGTATACTTCATAAGGGACGGTCAGATAATCAGTGAGAAGACTATCGGTTCAGAATCCAGAACAGTATATTCATTCTCCTCAGATTCTCCGCTGCATCTGGCTGAATGTCTGGAAAGCAAGGGATTTAAGGCGACGGTCTGCGGAGATAAGGTAGAGGCTGAAATGGATCAGACCCAGGCAGCCGAGTTCATCACCGTTGCGGTAAAGGAGAATATCAGTATTTTCGGCATGGATAAGAAGGCGCCTGACCTTGAACAGACATATCACAGGATAATGGAGGGCAAAGATGAATAACTGTGCAGCAATTGGCTTTACAAGTTTTAGACTGAATCTGAAAAGAGGCAGTTTCTTGGTATTTGTACTGATGATCTCAATGATGTTTGGATTGTTCATGTACCGCAGGGGAACTTCTCCGGAGTTTTCGGAGACCTCAGTGAAGATGCTTTCAAAATTTATGGGATACTACCTGATATTCATTTCTGCAGGGATGTTTTCAAAGGAATTTCAGAACGGCTTCTATAAGTGCGTACACACATCGGGATTGTCTGAGAGCAGGATAATACTATACAAAACGTTATCAGTATTATTTACCGCGCTTTTATTATTTGCAGCGTTGACTGCAGTGCATCTGTCTGTTGCAGCATCAGGTCCGGCTGATGCAGACTTAAAGCTTTTGGGCAGGGGCGCAGTGATATTCCTCATTGCCTCTCTCCACTATTCATCAGCAGCAGCTATTCTGACGGCTATGCTCAACAGCTACAGGACGACGTTTTTTTCCATGATTATCTGTTATATCGCTTTGCCATATGTTTATATAATGTACCGCAGCTTTACCGGGCATGAAGCAGAGGTAATCTGCGCTGTTCCGTTTATCTCGCTGGATAACGTGATGATGACCTATGAGATACGGCTTACTGAGCTGGCGATCACTGTTATCATGACAGCGGTATTCTTCGCCGGGGCAGTGTTTATTGCAAGGAACAGGGATATAAAGACGCAGGGCTCAGGGGCGTGAGAAAGGAAAGAGATTTGAAGAGAGGATTACAGATCTATATAAAGGATGTTCGCAGAGTCATTTTCAACAAAACTGCTGCGGCTGTTATAATAAGCTCGATCACCGTAGCTCTGATGCTGAAGCTGATGTTTCCGTTTTTTTTGGAAGAGGGAGCAGGTACCGAGCTTATCATTTCCAGCGTGTTCAAACTGATGATAATATATTACGCGGTCAGCCACTTCGGCAGCGATTATTTTACTAAAACCGCCCGGCTTATATATTCAGTGCAGGAGGAGAGACTGGTGATTTTCGCCTTCAAACTACTTGCGAATATGACCACAGCTCTGTATTTTGCCGCAATCCATATGCTGCTGAGGCTGAGCGGACTGACCGGTGAGATAACTTCAGCCGGAGAACTGCTGACTATCCCGGCGGTTTACCTGATATTTTCCACTGCTGTGACAGTTTTTTCTATAGTCTTTTCGCTTGCAGTGAAAAGCGGAGTGGCGATATTAATTGCAGACTATTTCCTGTTTTTCTGGACAGTGGGGGATAATCTGGCAGTTCTCGGACAGAAAATCAGTGTCGGGTTCCTGCGACCTGTCTTTATCCATAACACATTCTACGAGCTCGGTCGCTCGTTTGCAGCAATGCATATCGACCAGATCACTATGAAAAGCGCTATACCATTCATACTTTTCTTCGGGATCGCCGGAGCGCTAATGCTAAGGCGTAAAGATATCTCGTGAAATATCTTACGGCTAATGATATGGATTACACCAAATGTAAAACATTAATCAAAAATTATCGACGATGTTTTTGGTTTGACGGGGACTTTTTCTATGATATACCATAAAAACAGCGTTGTACGACCTTTCCTATAAGGGATTGAAACGAGCACTTGAATATATATATGCTCCAAATTTAATTTTCTTATGTAATATCTTATCAATAAAGGTTACCATATTAAATACGATGATTATTTTATTAAAAAAGTTTAAAAACCTATATAAATGTGTATCGCTTGTTTTATTAGTTAACCGCAAGGTTCCAAATAATACTGCTTTTTTAGTATAAAACACTTAAAGCGGTAGAGCACTCGGCTGTTAACCGAGTTGTCGCCTGTTCGAGCCAGGCAGGGGGAGCCAAAAGAGATACGGAATATTATTGTTTCGTATCTCTTTTTTTATGGTTTGTCTAATAGTCAATTGACGTTGATGATTTGCATAGACTGTGGATTGACTTGAAATTCTGTATATGATAAAATTAATTTCAAAAAAATGTTCTATTTCTTGTCACAAGTACGAGTGTATATAATGAAAGCGATTGCTGAACTTAATAGAAGGAGAAATGCATATGACAGATCAGGAATTCAAGAAGCACAAGGAACGATCTTCAGATGATTGCATGAAAGCAATTTTTGATGAATACTGCAATTATGTATATATTATAGCTGCAGTCGTACCCAACTAAGGGAACCACATTGTTTATAATTTATTTACAACTAAAGCGTTAAGACAAACAGACAGGCTTAAATTTGCAAGAAAATCGAATAGACAAACGAGAAGCGTTCTTCATATCAGTGAGGAACGCTTTTTTTACTTTATTCGGAGGTTTTATCATGGCAAAGGAATCAAATTCATCGGTTGTGAGGGTACATAAGAATACTGACTTCACAATCATGAGCAATCATCATTTGAGAAATCAGAAACTCAGTCTGAAAGCAATCGGGCTGATGTCCAAAATACTGGGTTTGCCTGACGGCTGGAATTATTCCGTTGCAGGACTTGTGAAAATTTGCAGAGAGGGTGAAACAGCCGTCAGGGCTGCTCTGCATGAATTGATTGACGAACAATACGTTTATGTCGAGAAACTTCCTCCCAACTATACCAAAAGCGGAAGATTTGAATACGTCTATCACATCTATGAAATTCCATACGAGAATATGCCTGATGGTCTGGAATGCCCTGAACTGTTTCTCAAAAAACAATCTGAAACAAATCAAAATGCAGATTCTCCAGATACAGAAAAACAAGATGCAGAAAACCTACATCTTGAAATTCAAAGTATAGAAAATCAGGGACAATTAAATACTTACTTATCAAGTACGAAAGAATCAAGTATGAAAGAATTAAATAGCACAGCTTCTGCTCCGCCGAAGAAAAAGACACCGAGCAGTAAGAAAAAATATGCCGAAGCAGTTACTATGACGGAAGAAGAATATCAGAAACTAACCGGACAGCACACAACTGCTTTTGTAGAAAAATGTATTGAAGTCCTGAATAACT
>OGDF01004683.1_pt1 | contig 15258 bp, 9 predicted proteins | sample 1570141 | NCBI WGS metagenome assembly OGDF01 (sample SAMEA4370581, study PRJEB24528) | human gut metagenome | reverse complement strand
CCGGCGAGGTGCCCGAGCTGCGCCCGGTCGACAACCTCTACTTCGACCTGCCGGCCTACCTCGACTTTATGAAGACCTATACCGCCAAGCTCGCCCAGAACCCGCAGGTTCGTTCCGTGGTCTCCAAGACCATGGAGGAGTGGCTGCTGCCGGCTCAGCTCTACATCCAGAACAAGTTCCGCGAGGCCTTCGATGCCGTCGAGGATCAGCTTCCCGAGCACACCGTCCTGGAGCCCGAGGGCAACAAGAGCAGCTTTACCGTCACCTTCCCCAGCTGGAAGGAGCGCGACGATGCCCACGCGGTGCTCGCCAACGGTGGCGTGCGTTTCCGCAGCGGCAAGGCACTCGTGCCCTTCCGCATCACCGGCAACATCGACTGGGGCGTTCCGGTGCCCGAGGTCGATGGCGTCTCCGACGTCACCTGCTGGTGCTGGCCCGAGAGCCTGTGGGCGCCCATCAGCTATACGCGTACCGTGCTCGCACGCGATGCCAAGGCCGCCGGCGTGACCGAGGGCGTCGCCGCCCAGGATGCCGCCCTCATGGGCGAGCCCGCTGCCGATTCCACGCAGGTACCCGCTCCCACCTACCAGCACAGCTCGCTCGACTGGCGCGACTGGTGGTGCTCTGACGACGCTCAGATCTACCAGTTCATCGGTCAGGACAACATCTATTTCTACTGCATCGCTCAGACCGCCATGTGGGAGGCCCTGGGTTGGGACCTCACGCAGAGCACCGTCAGCGCCTGCTACCACCTGCTCTACATGGGCAAAAAGGCCAGCTCGTCCTCGCAGACTCCTCCCCCGCCGGCAGACGACCTGCTCAACCACTACACCTGCGAGCAGATGCGCGCGCACTGGCTGTCGCTCGGCCTGTCCGAAAAGCCGGTGAGCTTTAGCCCCAAGGCATACGACACGCGCGTGACCGGCAAGGATAAGGACGGCAACGAGGTGCGCGCCTGCGACGACAAGCGCGTTATCGACCCCGCCCTTAAGGAGAGCGCGCTGCTGACCGGCGTGTTCAACCGCCTGGCCCGCAGCTGCTTCTACGGCGTCGCCGTCAAGGAAGGCGACGAGAGCCCCTATCGCAACGGTTGCATCCCCGCCGGTGCCGCTTCTGACACCGTGGTCGAAGCCGCCCAGCAGGCAGCCCTCGCCTTTGAGCGGGCCATGTACAAGTTCGAGACGCACCGCGCGCTTGCCGTGTGCGACGACTACCTGCGCGCCGCCAACAAGCGCTGGAGCGACGCCTCCAAGGCCGCCAACAAGCTCGAGGGTAATGAGGCAAACGCCGCGATGACGCAGGCCCTCGTCGACGCCTTTACCGAGCTGCGCGTGGCGACCGTCCTGATGCACGGTATTGTGCCGGCCGGCTGCGAGCTCATCTGCGAGTACTTCGACGTCGACCCCGTCGCCTTCTTTAGCTGGGACAACATCTTTGCCTCCACGGACGAGTTCGTGGAGAGCCTGGGCGAGAAGCCCGGTGAGCACCGCGTGAAGCCGCTGCCCCCGCGCTTCGACTTCTTCAGCAAGCACGAGAGCCAGTACTAAAACAACACTCGACATGTAATGGAATGGGAAGGAAAGACGGATGTCCAAGCCGCGTCGTCGTAAGCAGAAAAAGCAGGTTAAGCCCGAGCTCAAGCTTAGGCAGTTTGCCTCCACCGAGCTTTCCGACCAGCTTGCCGCCCAACACTCCGCCGCCGACCTGCCGCGCTTTATGGTCGACACGGTCGCCGGCGCCTATGCCCCCACCGATGCCGAGCTCATGATCGAGGGCTTCGGCGCCGCGGCCACACGCCCGGTCACGCTGCGCGCCAACACGCTCAAGGCAACCGCCGAGGACATCGCTGCGGCGCTCGATGCCGCCGGCATCGCGCACCAAACCGTTACCTGGTATCCGGACGCCTTTATCCTGCCCGAGGCCCAGGTTTCCGATCTGTGGGATCTCGACATCTACCGCGACGGCAAGATCTATCTGCAGAGCCTGTCGTCCATGATGCCGCCTTTGGTGTTGGGTGCTCAGGCCGGCGAGGACATCCTGGACATGTGCGCAGCCCCTGGCGGCAAGACGACGCAGATCGCCGCCCTCACCCAGGGACAGGCGCACCTCACCGCCTGCGAGATGAGCATTCCCCGCGCCGAGAAGCTCGAAGCCAACCTCCACCGCCAAGGTGCCAAAAACGTGCCCGTCATGCGCATCGACGCACGCGAGCTCGACGAGTTCTTCCGCTTTGACCGCATCCTGCTCGACGCTCCCTGCACCGGCACGGGCACCGTCATCAGCGGCAACGAGAAAAGCCTGCGCGGCCTGACCGAGCAGCTGCTGAGCAAGTGTGCCCGCTCGCAGCGAGCACTTCTGGACCGCGCCATGGGAGCCCTTAAACTGGGCGGCACGCTCGTCTATTCGACTTGTTCGATCTTGCCGCAGGAAAACGAGGACGCCCTGCAAGAGGCGCTCGACAAGCATATGGACTGCGAGCTTATCCCCCTCGACGGCACGCCGAGCGAAAGCGAAGCGCGTCGCGCCCAGGACGCCGGCGAGGAGCCGCATATCGAGAGCAACGCTCTCACCGAGGCCATCGCCGCGGGTCAGGTATCGGCCGTCGCCAACGGCCTGCCCGGCACGCTGACCATTCCGCCTAGCCGCGACTTTGAGGGCTTCTACATTGCCCTGATCCGAAAACGCAGCTAGCGCACGGATCCAAAACTCAACAAGCTATCTCTGTGCGCGTTTGCCCTGCTGGTCGCGATGCTGTTTAAGCATCGCGCGCTCCTTGCGTTCGGCCCTTTTGCCCTTAATGGCCGTGACCACAAAGTAGATGACCGCGGCGGCAACGATTGCGGCCACACACAGGCCAATCGAGCCAAACATTGCTGTCAATTCCATACCGCGTCACCTCTCTTTTAAACGGGACTTTCAAGATAGCACCTCGATACCCGCCACCACAGCTCCTTCACGTTCGCCGGCCCTTCGGTCTAACGGATGGCGCGGCGGGGAAAAATCAACTCGTCAAACGATTTAGCATTCGCAATTCCGGCTGCATCGCGCCGGCCATCATCACATAGAATCGAGCCTCCATGGATACCCTCAACGATCTAAATGAGCGCGTCGACGCCTTCGTCGGCACCAGCTCCTTCGACACGCCTGCGGCGGCAAACGACCAAGCTCCCATCGATGTGCCCGCCGAGGTGCACGAGGACATCGTCGCCTCGGTCGATTTTTCCGAGGTCGAGCTTGCAGACGAGTTCACCGAGCCCCAAATAGCCGTCACGCCCAACGGCCTGCTCCCTATGGAGCCCCTGCCCATCGACGGACGCCTACGCAAGGCTGCCCTTCGCATGCCCGACGAGATCGAGGAGGCCAGCGGCTTCACGCTCTTTGGCCGACGCATCAAGTCGCTCATTTACACCACCGATGTCGCGGTTATCCGCAACTCCAACGCCGACGCCGTCTTTGCGGTCTACCCTTTCACGCCGCAGCCCGCCATTACGCAAGCGCTGCTGACCGTCGCCGAGTGCCCGGTCTTTGTAGGCGTGGGTGGCGGAACTACGACCGGTAAGCGCTCCGTGCAGATGGCAGCCGTCTCCGAGATGCAGGGCGCGGCGGGCTGCGTGGTCAACTCCCCCGCTACTGCCGAGATGGTCGAGCACATCACCAACATCGCCGACATCCCCGTCATCGCCACGGTCGTTCGCTGCGACGACGATACCCACGCCAAGGTGCGCGCTGGAGCCAAGATTCTCAACATCGCCGCCGGCAAGAACACGCCCCAGGTCCTACGCGAGCTGCGCGAGCACTATCCCAACCTGCCGCTTATCGCGCCGGGCGGCAAGACGCCCGAGAGCATTCGCGAGACCATCGCCGCCGGCGCCAACGCCATCATCTGGACACCGCCTTCGGCCCAGCAGCTACAGACCGACATGATGCAGCGTTATCGCAAGATGAAGGAAGACGCCACACCTGTCATCTCGCGCGACGACGTGCCCATTATCGACCAGGTCGCCGCCGCCGAGGTCAGCCAAGTCGAGAACATGAATCCCGATGTGCCGATTCCCGACGAAGTCATCGAGCGCGTCGCTTCGATCCACGAGCGCGTCGAGGAGCATCGCGCCAACCGCGGCCTCAAGCCGTCACTGCACGGCTTTTTCTTCCGCGGAAAGAAACGCTAGCAAAACATCTTGGCCCGCCCCACAAACGCGAGGCGGGCCGTTTTCGTTTGAGCAATCATGCAGCGACGTGATGGGGCAAATTAATCCACGCGCTTGTCGCCCATAAAGAAGAGCGCCACCGTACCAGGTCCGGTATGCGAGCCAATCAGAGTACCGATGTCATTGATCTCAATCTTGCCTTTAAGCTGCGGAACCTGTTCCTCAATCAGCGCCGCGACCGCCTCGGCATCCTCGCGGCACGCCGACTGCGACATGATGCACTTACCCGAATAATCTGCACCGTCCTGTACGTGTGCCATCATGGTCTTAGCCATCTCGGAAATCGCGCGCTTCTTAGTGCGAATCTTCTCACGTGGCGACAGCTTACCTTCGCAATCGACCGTCATAAGCGGGCAAATCTTAAGCGCCGTGCCGATGATCGCGCTCGCGGCCGAAATGCGACCGCCGCGCAGGTAGCTCGACAGATCGGTCGAGAAGAACCAGTGGTGCAGGTTGAGCTTGTGCTCCTCGATCCAGGCAGCCGTCTCGTCGAGTGAAGCCCCACTATCGCGCACATCGGCGGCATATTCCAACAACAGGCCAAAGCCCGAAGACGCCGCCAGCGAATCGATGACGCGCACCTTGCCGCCCTCGGGATAGCGATCCGCAAGCATCTGCGCCGCGACGCAGGCCGATCCATACGTGCCCGAAATACCCGACGACAACGTCAGGTGCAGCACGTCTTTACCCTCGGCAACAAACGGCTCCCAAAACTCCTCGTACTCACCCACGCTCACCTGAGACGTCTTGGGCATGGCGCCCGCGGCAATCTGGGCAAAAAACTCGTCCGGCGTAATCGACTGATACAGATCGTCCGTATAGACAACATCGTCGATCTCGTAATGAAAACACACGACAGGGATATTGCGCGACGCAAAGAACTCACGGGTTCGATCGGCGGCGGATTCACAGGTCAGGACAAAATCACTCATATGAGGCTCCTTACTCATTGCTGCGCAAATTATCGCACAGTGAGCCTACATGCGGTACATATGTCCACTATTTACCAAATCGAACCAAAAATAGTGAACATCTTTACCACCATCGTCTCCACCGACCCGACGCATAAATATCTGAGAAAACACCCTCTGTCGTCTCCACCCGACCAACACATCTACCTTCACTAAATCGATTTACCAAACCGTTCAGCCGACAATTCAGCCGCTGGCGCAAAATCGAAACAAAAGCGGCGCATACTGGTAAACGTTTGACGCTGTTTATCAGTTTTACCAGCCCCATCGGAAGGTGTTTCATGGTCGCATTCGATCGCAACCCGCAAGACTTCAAGTATCTGCGCCTGCTGTCGAGACAGTTCCCCACCGAACAATCCGCATTTACCGAAATTATCAACCTCTCGGCCATCCTCAACCTACCCAAGGGCACCGAGCATTTTATGAGCGACGTGCATGGTGAGTACGAAGCCTTTATGCACATCCTCAACAACTGCTCGGGCGTCGTGCGCGAACATGTCGACGAGATCTTTGGCGACACGCTCTCCTTTGACGAAAAGGGCGAGCTGTGTACGCTCATCTACTACCCGCGCGAGAAGATCGACCTGGTCCGCAGCCGGCGCGAGGACTCGCCAACCTGGTACAAGACGATGCTTGACCAGCTCATCATGGTCGCTCGCTCACTTTCAAGCCGCTACACGCGCTCCAAGGTGCGTAAGGCCATCCCGCGCGACTACGCCTACATCATCGACGAGTTGTTGCACACGCACCCGGACGAGAACAACTATCGCGTGCGCTATCACGAGCGCATCGTGGAGTCCATCCTAGAGACCGCCAGCGCCGACGACTTTATCGAGTCGCTCGCCTCGCTCATCAAGCGCCTGGCCGTCGACCACTTGCACCTGGTGGGCGACATCTTCGACCGCGGCGGCGGCGCGGCCAAAATTATGGACCGTCTGCTCACCTACCATTCACTCGACATCCAGTGGGGCAACCACGACCTGCTGTGGATGGGCGCTGCGGCCGGTGAGCCCGCCTGCATCGCCACGGTGTTGCGCAACAACCTACGCTACGACAACTACGAGATCCTGGAGAACGACTACGGCATCTCGCTGCGTGAGCTTGTCGCCTTTGCCGATGCCACCTACACCGCCGGTGAGTCCATCACCCCGCTGATCAAGGCCATCAACGTGCTGCTCTTTAAGCTCGAGGGCCAGATTATCCAGCGCCACCCCGAGTTCGATATGACCGACCGCCTGTTACTCGACAAGATCGACCACGACACCGGCACGGTCACGCTCGCCGACGGCAGCGTGTGGCCGCTCACGACCAACGACTTCCCCACCGTCGACCCGGCGGACCCCTACACGCTCACGTCTCAGGAGCAGCACATCATCGACAAGCTCGTGTCCGAGTTTGTAACCGCCGATCACCTGCATCGCCATATCGATTTCCTCTACACCCACGGCTCGATGTACAAGGTCGCCAACGGCAACCTGCTCTTCCACGGCTGCGTTCCGCTCAACGAAGACGGCACCTTTAGCAGCATGAACTGCCTGGGCACCTGGCACGCTGGCCGCGATTATCTCGATTTTTGCGACCACATCGCCCGCCGCGCGTGGCGCGTGGGCGACCGCGATGCCCTCGACTGGATGTGGTACCTGTGGATTGGCTTCAATTCACCCGCCAGCGGACGCCTGGTGCGTACCTTTGAGCGCGCCTATATCGCCGATAAGAGCACCTGGGTCGAGCCGATGGACCCGTACTTTACGCTTACCAAGTCGCCCTCGGTCTGCGATGATATCATGCGCGAGTTTGGCGTCGCGCCCATGGCATGCTCGCCGACCGGCCACATCATCAACGGCCACACGCCCGTTAAAACCACCAAGGGCGAGCAGCCCATCCGCGCCGAGGGCAAGCTGCTGGTCATCGATGGCGGCTTCTGCCGCGCTTACCATCCCAAGACGGGCATCGCCGGCTATACGCTCATCTCGAGCTCGCGCGGCTGCCGCCTCAAGTCGCACCGGGCCTTTACGACGGTTGCCGAGGCACTCACGCGCAACGTGGACATCGAAAGCGAGACCAACCGTTTTGACCAAGCAGACCGTCGCCGCATGGTGAGCGACACCGATACTGGCGCCAAGATTCGCAGCCAGATCCAGGATCTGCGCCAGCTGCTCGATGCATATAGAAACGGTGCTATCGAAGAGCGCGTCTAGCCCCACCCGCGGGGATTGGCTAAACTTGCTGAGTTTGTCATCCCCACGGCGTCCCCGCGCCACCCTAAGGCAGGTACCATGCAAAAGCTCCTTGCGCAGATCATGAAATTTGGCGTCGTCGGTGTCATTGCCACGGTTATCGACTTTGGCATTATGAATCTGCTCCACTACGGTCTGGGCCTCAACATCCTAATCGCCAACACCAGCGGCTTTATCATCTCACTCATCTTTAACTACCTCGCAAGCATGAAGTACGTGTTTGCGCACAAGGAAGGCATGAGCCGCCGCCGCGAGTTCATCATCTTTGTCGTGCTGTCCGTGATCGGTTTGGTGCTCAACGACGGCATCGTGCTGGCGCTCAACGCCGGCCTGGGACTCGAGGCCAATATCGCCAAGATCTGCGCCACCGCGCTTGTCATGGTCTACAACTTTGTGACCCGAAAAATCTTCCTGGAGGGCGACGAGACCAAGTAGCTCGAAACCCCTGCAGCATTACGGCGCCCACGGACGACGTTCACTCAGCGCAGTATCGTCCGTGGGTGCCGCTCGTTTACGGGCAAATTTTCAACGTTTGCGGATTAGCTCTTGAAAATTTGGCGAGTTCATATAGTTCTTGGCAAAGACCTTACGTTTCCCTTGTAAAAGCTCTAAAGTATCCTCTGCTCGATTCATCAACGCATTGGATGTGATTACGTGCGCAAGGCGCTGGCACAACCTCATACCAAGCAGTTCCTCAAGTTTGCTGTCGTGGGTCTTATCTCCTTTGGCATCGACTGGGGCATGCTCATTGCGCTCGTCGAGCTGTTCCACCTCGACTTTTTGATGAGCACCACGGTTTCGTTTATCACGTCCGTCGTGGTCAACTACTGGCTCAGCATGAAGTACGTGTTCGACCACCGCGAAGGCATGAGCCGCAAGCGCGAGTTCACGATCTTCACCATCCTGTCGGTGATCGGCCTGGGCCTCAACGACCTGTATATGTTTGTGGGCGTCACGTTTTTGAGCATCGGCTACCAAGCCATGAAGGCCATCGCCACGTTCCTTGTCACCTGGTACAACTACTTCAGCCGTCGCTTCTTCCTCGAGGGCGCACGGTCGTAGTCGATTCACTATTTGCTTGAATGTATAACCGGTTGGAATTCCCGTTCCAACCGGTTTTTTGTTTGCAGAGAGACCCGGCGACCCAGTCCCATTCGCATGAAAAACGGGCGGTCCGGATGTTGGCCCGAACCGCCCGTCTGGCGCGCTATGTCGAGGCCTCTAGCCCGTTACGTAATACCAAACGACGTTGTCGTCATTGGAGAGAACGTAGTTACTGCAGGCCGTCATGGGCGTTGTGCCGTTGACGGAGTACATCCAGCCGCTCGTGCCGCCGTACTGTTTCTCGGCCAAACCACCAATCGCAGAAACATACGTGCCGTACGATGAGCCGTGTGCGTTGACAGAAAGGCCCAGCGCGCACAGGGCATCGTAAACGGTGGCGCCTTCGTTAAAGGTAAAGGTGCCGCCAGAGGACACGGGATTGCCCACAGCGCTCGATGTGACCGAAACCGTCACCGTAACGTAGTTGGACTCCTGTGAGCCGCTTTGGCTGCCCGAGGAGGCGTTTCCACCATTAGAGGATGAGGCTCCATCAGACGACTGGCCACCGCCCGAAGAAGCACCGCCAGACGCATTGGAAGTATCACCGGCTCCCGTATTTTGGGCAGCGGATTTATCGCCAGACTTCTTGCCGCCCCGGTCCTCGGACTTCTTGCTATCCGAGTTTTTGTCCGATTCCTTGTTTGAAGACTCGGAATCCTTGGAACTGGCCTCGCCCGAAGTCGTAGTCGTAGTCGAGCCAAACCCCTTGGTGTCCTTGGCGACGACGCTCTCCCCCGTCACGGTCTGAACGATCCAGTCAATGGACCAGGCGCCGCTCTCGGAAGGATGGACGAAGCCCAGCGAGACGACGATCAGAATGGTGCACGCGGCAGCAAGAACGCCAAGGAGCGCCTTGCGACGAGAGGCGGACGCCGCCGAAGCGGCGCCCTGTTGCTTTGCATCGTCGAACTGAATGAACGAGGAATCTGGTTGCTTGGGGTCAGCGTCCTTGGATTTATTGGACACAACCCTCACCTACCGACGTTTGGTGAACACGAACACGCCGACGATGGCGAGACCGATGACGCCGGCGGCAACGCCAACAATGGCGAGCGGGTTGGTGCCAGTCTCCTGCTCGGAAGCACTAGAGGACTTCTTAGCAGTGGTCGTAGAAGCAGCACCCGTATCGGACTTGGAATCGGACTTCTTGTCGGACTTGCTGTCCTTCTTGTCAGACTTCTTCTCGTCCTTCTTATCGGACTTATCGGAGTCCTTCTTGTCGGACTTGTTGTCCTTGGTCTCGGTCTTGGTCGACACCGTCGTCTTGGTCGTCGGCTTATGACCCGGGGCGACAGCGCCGCCCTTCGAGCCGGAGCCGGAATCCGTGCCAGTGCCAGTGCCAGAACCAGTACCGGTACCAGAACCGCCGCCGCCATTCGAACCAGCGCCGCCATTACCGCCAGGGTTAACGGCATTCTTGGTCCACTTGGCATACAGCGTCAGATCGGCCGTCACCGGCGTGCTAAAGTCATACGCCTGCGTGCAAGCCTCATCGGTATACCAACCGCCGAAAGTGTAGCCATCGCGCGTCGGATCGGCCGGCTTGACCAGCTTGCCATCGGCCGTAGCAACAAACTTAGTGTCGCAAGCAGACCCGCCGTTGGAGTTAAAGGCAACCGTCCAAGACTCGACAGCTCCAAGTTTAAACAGCGTGCCCGAATCATTAATGTAGTAGAGATTGCCAGAAGCATCGGCAATGACCGGAGAGTCACAGTACTGGTAATGGCCAGCCGCATCATAAATCTGCGTCGCCTCTGCATCGCCGAGCGTATAGCGATACACGCCACCACCAGCAGAGTAGTTGACGTAATCCTTGCTATCCGCGCTGTTAACGGTGAAGTACACATAGGTCTTGCCGCCCTGAACACTCACCAGCGGAGTAGCAGCAATACCGTTGAGGCCAGCCGGCAGCGCCTTGCCGTCGGCAGCAGCGACCATCGTGGTCTTACCCGTCTTCAGGTTATAGAGAACCAGAGCAGAGCCAGTAGCCGTCTGTCCGCCGACAATCAGATTGTCACCAGACACCGCAGGGGCGCTCAGATTATTCGTAAGGCCCAGATCAACCGTCTTCTGTTCACTCAGCACGCCCTTCGCCGAAAGCGAAATCACATGGAGCTTTCCGTCGTGCGTCATCTGATAGAAGGTCGAGCCATTGGACGGATCGGCAATGCAATCGGCATTTGCGACAGCGCCGAGCTTCATGGTCGAAACGACATCGCCCGTCGTCTTATCAATGCACTTAAGCGTACCCGCGCTCGTAGGAACGATGGCATACTTATCCGTCAAAGCCGCACCAGTCCAGTAATAGCCCTCGGCAGGGTCGATGTTCTGCCAAGAAACTTCGCCCGTGGCAATCTTAATGCGCGCAAAGGAGCCGTTGCCGTAGGTCGCATTGTAATTCTCGTCATACGAAATATCGACCGAGCCTACATAGACGTACTCGCCGTCCGAAACGACGGTGCAGGAGCTCTGCGTCAAGTCCGTCAAACCAGGCGTCAGCCACTTGCAGATCAGCTTGTCTGCAGTAATCGCCTGGACCGCACCGCCGTTGAGCGGAACGATGATAAGGCCATTGGTATAGATCGGACGAGAGGTATAGCTCACCTTGGAGGCAAGCGGCGCAGAGGCAACCTTTTTGCCCGTGGACGAATCGATCTTAATGAGCTCGTTCTCGGTCGCGATGTACACAAAGCCGTTAGCAATGACAGGCTCGCTGCAGTTGGCATACTGCTGACCAGACTCGGCCTTCCAATCGAAGGCCCACTTAAGACCGGCGGCCTGCGCAGGCGTCTTGGCATCCGTTACGGTCGAACCGTTGCCACTGTTGCCGTAGCCGGCCCACTCGGCATCCCAATCAGGAGTCGTCGCACCCGGGTCCACGACAATCTTGTCGGGATCGGGCATGGCCGAATCGTCGGTGGTATAGGCAAGTGTGACCTTATCGCCGCTCTTGAGCGTAATCTGATTAGCGCAGAGTAAGGAGGGCTCTCCATTGATATACAGGTGCCAATATTTGTTGGTCGCACCATCATAGCCGTACGTCTCGTCTTCGAATGGCGAGTTGATGGAATTGAGGAACCAGTATGCACCACTCTGGGAGGCCTTGTAATCAACGCGCTTTGCCTTCAGAACCGTCTCAATGAAATCCTGAGCCGTAGAGCCTTCGGGCAGAGAAACGTTGCTTGCCGAGCCCCAGCGAGTATTGTTGCCGTTGACATCGGGACCGATAACATCGACAGAACCAAGAACCTGGCCAGGAAGGGCATCGGCGTCAGCACCATACATAAAGGTGACGGCGTCACCCTCTTGGAGCTCGTAGGCACCGGCGCCAACGTCGGCGAACTTGCCATTTACGTAGAAGCGCCAATAGCTATTGGTCGCAGCATCCCAGCCATAGGACTTACCATCGAACGGCGAATAAATGCCGTTGAGGAACCAGCCCCAAGACGATTCGCCAGCATCGAGAGTAAGGCCGGTCTGCTCAAGGAGATCCTTGGCAGTGGAGCCTGCCTTGAGACTCGTCTGGCCCGTCGAAGCCCAAACCTGCTGCTTGCCGTCCTTGTCCTTACCGAGAACCTGAACAGAAGCATGGACAGAATCGGAGGGCAGCTGGTCGCCCCAGCCACCGTAGAACCACGTAACGGTATCGCCGGCATGGATGGTGACATTGTCCGCCGTATAGTCACTCGACTTGCCGTTGATGAAAAGCTGCCAATAGGTCGAATAATCTTGGGGCGTACCCAGCTCAACACCGTTGTACTTAAGGCTCAGAATGAAGGAGCCCGCAGCAACGGCGTCAATGTCGTTCGCCTCGAGTGCGACCTTCGTAAGATCAAGCGCGCTCGAGCCGGACGTCACCACATACTGCGCGTTATCGACCCAAGCCTGAGTCTTGCCCTGGGCATCGCGACCAATGACGGTCACATTTGCGGCAACCTGGTCCTTAACGACAGGGGACGCGCTACCAGCCGTATAGGCAAACTCAACCTTCTGCCCCTGGGTGAGCTTAACGCTGCTCGCGCCAACCGAGGAAGACGCACCGTCGACGAACAGCTGCCAGAAGGCATAAGTCGTCGGATCGAAGGCAAGCGTACGGCCATCGCTCGGGGATGTGATGCTTTTGAGGTAGAAACCGTATGCCGTGTTCGGATCGTAGTCTGCCTTGAAGCCCGTCTTCTGCTGCAGCTTAACGAAGGCATCCGCAGCCGTCGCGCCCTCGTCGAGCTTGAGCTGCGTGGGTGCCACCCAGGTCTGAGCCTTGCCGTCGGCATCGGTGCCGATAATCGAGAACGAGACCTCGACTTGCTTCTTGGCGACATCGCCGGTTTCTGTCGGGTTCTCCGTCTGGACGGCAGTCGCGGCGGCAGATCCTGCTTGGCCAGCGGATGCCGTCGAAGACTGCTCGCTCGTAGCAGGGCTCTCCCCCGTCGCCGAGCCTTCGTCGCCAGTTGCTGCCTCTGTTGTGGCGGCACTAGCTGCAGGCGCGCCCTCGGAATCCGAGACCTCGGTGCCGCTCTGCTCGGCGGTACCGCCCGCAAGCGCTGCGTCCTCGCCCGGCGTCGCAGCCTGAGCCACAGCCTCGGCAATGCCCTCGGCGCCCTCGGCCCACAGTTGAGCCGGCGTGGTGCCAAAGGCCATCGCGAAGGCCAGGAATGCCACCAGGCCGCGCTTGGCTACACCGCGTGCAATCGCGCCACGACGATGCAACGAGGCGCGCTCACGCTCGTCCTCAAACATATCCATTTGTCCCCCATTGTCTGTACTTGGAGCGTTGCCTTGAGGCTGCCCCACGTCATCGCGCATGTTGCGCTCGAGTTCCCCCATCGGGGTCCCCTTCCCTCCAGAGCCCCATGCACACCGGAGGTATACGCCGCGGCAACGTGCAAGATGGGAGGCGATCCGACTTAACCTTAACGGCTCGGGCACGTCGTCCGATCTGCGACGCGAGCATCCCGAGCCAAGAGGAATTACGGTTACTGGTACAGCCGGGGACTTGCACCCCGATTCTCCCAAACGCGCAGGAAAACCGCGCATTCGTGCGTCTCCGCACCACCATCTAGGCCATCGATTAATACCGTCAATATGCTATCACGCAAAAGGGCCTCGCACGCAGGCGAAGCCCAAGGTAAAAGCTATTGTTTGCGATAGGAAAATGCGGTGACGGCCGCAGCCTCTAGTGCTTGCCGCCGTGGCTGTTGAGCCAGATATTGCGGCCCAGCATAAGCGCCAGCACCAGCGCGCTCACGTAGCCCATAAAGCCAATGACTGGGATACCAAACACAACCGGCTCGATACGCGCGTAGTACACCACCGACGAACCGATAAACAGACCGGCGATCACAATTGCCATCGACATGCGGTCGATAATCCCACCCAACTGTCGCAGCGCCTTATCGCTGCTCATGATCTGCGTGTTTACCTTAAGCTGGCCGCGCGTAAGCATACGCGAAGCCAAGCCCAGATACTCGGCCGCCTCGAGCGAGCCTTTTGCCGCGCGATAGCTGCTCGCGGCAAGATCGCGGCTCATCTCGCGCATGTGGGCGTAGGTGCTCTTCTCGTTTTTGATGTGCGTCTGGATGATCTGGATCATGTTGACGTTGGGCATGTACTCGGTCAACAGGCCCTCGAGCGTCACCATGCCGCGGGCGAACATCGTCACCACGCTCGGCAGCTCAACGTCATTTTTGCGCGCGAGGTTTAACAGCGAAGTCAAAAACTCGCCGATATCCAGGTCTTTAAGGTCGAGCCCGGCAAAGTCGGCAACAATAAAGTCCAAGTCGGACAAAAAGGCCGAATGGTCAAGCTCGGCCGAATCGCCGCGCGTCACGGCAAAGCGCATGAGCGAATCCTTGAGCTTGGGCACGTCACCCTCGGCCACGGCGAAAATCATGTCTTTGACGATACCGCGGTCATGGCTCGACATACGTCCGACCATACCCAAGTCGATAAAGTAGACAATACCGTCCTTGAGGATGATGTTTCCCGCATGCGGGTCGGCATGGAAAAAGCCGTCGTCGAGCACCTGCGTCGAGTAGTCCTCGACAATCGCGGCACCGATCTTTTCCAAGTCATAGCCCTCGGCCACTAAGCGTTCAGGATCGGCGATCGAAATGCCGTCGACGTAGTCCATAACCACCACGTGCTCGGTGCACAGGTCCAGATAGGATTTAGGGCACGTCACGCCATGAACGCTCTTATGGAACTCGTAAAAGTCATTGAGGTTTTTGGCCTCGGCCAAAAAGTTGGTCTCCTCGCGAAACGAGGTCCACAGCTCCTCGACCACGCCGTGCAGGTCAACGAATTGATCGGTGTTGACGAACTTGGAAACGATACGCACCACCGAGCGGATGATATCGATGTCCTGCGCCATAACCTGCTGCGCACCGGGGCGCTGCACCTTGACGGCCACGTCCTCGCCCGTCACCAGACGAGCGCGGTGCACCTGCGCGAGCGATGCGCTACCAAGCGGATTGGGGTCGATCGCATCGAACATCTCCCCCAGGCGCAGGCCGTATTCTTCCTCCAGACAGCGAAGCACTACCTCGTACGGCACCGGTTCCACGTCGGAGCGCAGACGACGCAGCTCGTCGCAAAAGCGTTGCGGCAAAATCTCGGACCGGTTGGCCAGAATCTGCCCCATCTTGACGAACATGGGGCCGAGTTCCTCGAGCAGGCGGCGCAAACGAACCGGCGTGAGGTTATCCCACACGCGGTACTTTTTGACCAGGCGAACAATCT
>OGDF01004681.1_pt1 | contig 15263 bp, 10 predicted proteins | sample 1570141 | NCBI WGS metagenome assembly OGDF01 (sample SAMEA4370581, study PRJEB24528) | human gut metagenome | reverse complement strand
ATCTTTTAGATGTCGTTAGTACCTATGCAGTTCCGACTTACAAGCTCCCGACTTTAGTCGGGAGTAGTTGACGGCGAGTACGATAGAGGGGCCCAATTTTATGCAAAGGAAGAATTTATCATGTTTCGTTCTATTCCCTTGAAGTATGTATTACCTCTCCTGGGCCTGACCGTGTCGGCGTTCATTTTCAATACGTCGGAATTCATGCCTATCGGTTTGCTCATGGACATTTCTCAGTCCTTCGCAATGACTGAGTCCCAGACGGGCATTATGATCACTGTCTACGCCTGGGTCGTAGCCTTGTTGTCCTTGCCACTCATGCTACTCGTCTGCCAGATGGAGATGCGGCGCCTCTTGTTAGGGACTATGGGCCTCTTTGTCTTGGGACAGCTGGCGTCGGGGCTGGCCTTGAATTTTCCCATGCTCATGGCAGCCCGTATCAGCGTCGCCTGCGCTCATTCTATTTTCTGGTCCATTGCAGCTCCGATGGCGACACGCCTGGTCACGCGGACTCATCGTCCCTTGGCTTTAAGTATGATCGTCACCGGCTCGGCTGTCGCCATGATCTTCGGTCTGCCCTTGGGGCGGATCATTGGCCTCTATGCCGGCTGGCGCATGACTTTCTTGGCCATTACGGCAACGGCCTTAGCCGTGCTCCTTTATTTGGCCTTCGTTTTTCCGAAACTGGCCAGTGACGCCTCTTTTTCCCGCGATGACCTGCCTAAATTGCTCAGGAATCCCGTCGTCGTCAGTGTCTATATCTTGTCTGTCCTGTTTGCGACGGCCTATTTCACGGCCTACAGCTATATCGAACCCTTTCTCAAAATCGTCGCTGCCTTTAGCGACCAGGGAATCACGTCGACGCTCATGCTTCTCGGCGTCAGCGGCCTTGTAGGGAGTTTTGTCTTTTCCCGTTTTTACAATCATTTCCGCTATGGCATCATCCGGGCCGGACTGCTGGGGCTGGTCATTCCGTTCCTCTTGTGGAAGGCTGCTGCTGGCGGGGCAGGGACGATGGTCGCTGCTTGCCTGGTCGTCGGCTGTGCTTCGACGTTGTTCAACGTCACCTTCCAGGCCGAACTCATCCGCCACGTCCCGATGGGGGCGGCACCGGTGGCTATGTCCATCTTTTCGGGCATCTTCAATGTCGGCATCGGCGGTGGTACCTGGATTGGCGGGCAGGTCACGGCTCATGGCCTGTTGCCGTATATCGGCTATGCCGGTGCAGCCATCGGCTTAGTCGCTGCCGTGTATTGTTTTACGGCCTATTTCCATTTCCTCGGCAGGGCAGGAGAAAGTCATCAAAAAAAATCGTAAAAAAGACTTGCATTTTTCTATCTCTTCAAGTATAATATTAATTGTTCCGATTCGGAACGAGCTTGAAGTGATATTCCTCAATAGCTCAGTTGGTAGAGCAATCGGCTGTTAACCGATTTGTCGTAGGTTCGAGTCCTACTTGAGGAGCCATGGCCCCTTGGTCAAGCGGTCTAAGACATCGCCCTTTCACGGCGAGAACATGGGTTCAAATCCCGTAGGGGTCACCATATGAAAAAGGCTTGTCGTACGACGACAAGCCTTTTTCAGTTATTAGTGGCTAGTTGTTAGGGGTTAGCAGATGGCTTTAAATTTAAAGGTCTTCTCTGCAAACCGTAAATTCTGTACTACAAACTATGAAGCAATGGGACTCCGCATGATGGCATAAGCCTTCGTGTGACAGTCCCTTTTATTATTTGTAGTTAGTAAAGCGCTTACGAGCCACTAACCACGAGCCACTAACTGCTAGCCACGAAGAAGCTGCTGTATAAGGCAACTTCTTCTTTTCGCATCGTTCAACACCAAATCATGCGAAATAAGCAACAACGATTTCTGCTTTAGTAAACACAAGTCTACTGATAAAACACAAATAGCCAAATAATCTATTGACAATGGACAATCAAAGGCGTATAGTAAAAGTATAATCAAACTGTATTTATTCTAACTAACGAAGGAGGGACGCTGCCGTTTGGCAGCATGCAACATGAGTGAAGAAAGAGTTACCTTACAAATGATCAAAGAGGCCCAGGAACGTTTAAAGGGCGTCGCCCAGAAGACTGGCTTGTCGTACAGTAATTCCGTCAGCGATTTGGCTGGCTGCGAAGTCTATTTGAAACTGGAAAACCTCCAGCGGACAGGCTCCTTTAAACTGCGCGGGGCCTATAACAAAGTCGCTTCCCTGACCCCGGAAGAACGGGAAAAAGGCGTCATCGCCGCTTCGGCCGGAAACCACGCCCAGGGCGTGGCTCTGGCTGCCAGCGAATACGGCTGCCAGTCCGTCATCTGCATGCCGAAACACGCTCCCTTGAGTAAGATTACGGCGACCCGCGGCTACGGTGCCAATGTCGTCCTCTACGGGGATTTCTTCGATGAAGCCGCAGCCAAAGCCGTTGAATTGACGACGGAACACGGCTATACCTTCGTCCATCCCTTCAACGACCCGGAAGTCATTGCCGGCCAGGGGACGATTGCCCTGGAAATCATCGAACAGCTTCCCGAAGTCGATGCTATCGTCGCACCGATTGGCGGCGGCGGCCTCATTTCCGGCCTGGCCGTAGCCGCTAAGAATGTCAACCCTAAGATCAAAGTCATCGGCGTCCAGACGGAAAACATGCCGTCCATGAAGGAATCCATCGAAAAAGGACAGGTCATTACCTACAACGGCAAGGCTACTCTGGCCGATGGCATCGCCGTCAAGACACCGGGCGACTTGACCTATGATATCTGTAAGAAATACGTCGATGAAATCGTCACCGTCGATGAATCGGAAATCGCCAGCGCCATCCTGATTCTCCTGGAACGGGGCAAGACCGTTGCCGAAGGGGCTGGTGCCGTACCGGTCGCAGCTCTCATGAGCGGCAAGATTTCCGGCATCCGCAACAAGAAAGTCGCAGCCCTCGTCAGCGGCGGCAACATCGACGTCAACAATATGACCCGCGTCATCAACCAGGGCCTGATCAAGTCCCAGCGCAAGATCTTCTTCCAGACCGTCATCCCCGACGTCCCGGGCGAACTGGTCAAGCTCCTGACCCTCATTGCCGGCACCAATGCCAACGTCCTTTCCATCACCCATGAACGCAGCCAGCACGGCATAGACATGGGCATGACCGCCGTCTCCCTGGAACTGGAAACGGCCAACGAAAAGCACGTTGAAAAACTGATGACCATGCTCAAAGACCATCATTATTTTGTTACCTTGAAGTAATGGAGGGCAGATCATGGAACAGCAGAAAATGGAACGCGGCCTGAAACCGCGCCACGTAGAGATGATCGCTCTTGGGGGGACGATTGGTGTCGGCCTGTTCATGGGGTCGGCCAACACCATCCAGATGGCGGGACCGTCGGTATTGCTCTGTTATGCCGTGACGGGCGTCGTCATGTTTTTCATCATGCGCATCATGGGGGAAATGCTTTATCAGGAACCCGTTACCGGCTCCTTTGCCACGTATGGACATAAATATATCAGTCCTTTCGTCGGCTACCTCACTGCCTGCTCCTATTGGTTCCTGTGGGTCGTCGTCGGTTTGTCGGAAATCACAGCTGTCGGCATTTACGTCCACTACTGGTTCCCACTGCTGCCGCAATGGATCTCGGCCCTGGCCGGCATGGCCATCGTCGCAGCGGCTAATATGGCAGCCGTCAAATACTACGGTGAATTTGAATTTTGGTTCGCCTTGATTAAAGTCGTCACTATCATCGTCATGCTCATCGTCGGGGCTGCGGTCATCCTCTTTGGCTTCGGCAATGGCGGCGTCCCCGTCGGTATCAGCAATCTCTGGGACCACGGCGGATTCATGCCCAATGGCTGGGGCGGTATGCTGGCAGCCATGTGCGTCGTCGCCGCGTCTTTCCAGGGCGTTGAACTCATCGGTATTACAGCCGGCGAAGCTCAGGACCCGAAACACACTTTGAAGAAGGCCGTCAACAATATCGTCTGGCGTATCCTCATCTTCTACATCGGCTCGATTTTCGTTATCCTCTGCATCTATCCCTGGAGTGAAGTCAGCTATATCGGAAGCCCCTTTGTCATGACCTTTGCCAAAGTCGGCATCTCGGCCGCAGCGGGCATCATCAACTTCGTCGTCCTCACGGCGGCCCTGTCCGGCTGCAACAGCGGCATGTACAGTTCGGGCCGTATGCTCTACACGCTGGCACAGAACGGACAGGCTCCGAAGATTTTTGCCAAATTGTCGCCGAGTGGCGTGCCGCGCAACAGCATTGCCGTCACCATCGTCGTCCTGGCTATCGGCGTCATCCTCAACTACCTCGTGCCGGACTCCAAATTATTCCTTTACTTATACAGTGCCTCCGTTTTTCCGGGCATGGTCGCCTGGTTCGTCCTGGCCTATGCCCAGAAAAATTTCCGCAAGTCCTGGGGACCGGAAGTCATGGCGAAACATCCTTTCAAATCGCCCCTCTATCCCTATTCCAATTACTTCTGCATCATCTTCCTGATTCTCGTCACTATCGGCATGATTTACAACCCTGATACGCGCATGTCCATCTTCTCGTCGTGGGTTTTCATCGCCGCTGTCGTCGCCGCCTGGTTTGCCTGCGGTTTGAACAAGAAGCAGTATGACAGGGAAGGGCACCTCATCGAAGGGGCTGACGCTAAATCAGAATCGTGATTATTGCCGCAGGCCTATGGTTTTCCCGGGGCCTGCGAGGTATAATACAGTTAGATTAAAATTAAGGAGATGCATTATCATGGCAGTCAATGTTATCAGTACTACGAAAGCTCCGGGCGCAGTAGGCCCGTATTCTCAGGCTATCAAAGCCGGTGATTTCCTCTTTGCTTCCGGCCAGATCGCCATCAACCCGGAAAAAGGCAAAATCGTTTCCGGCGGCGTCGTCGAACAGGCCGAACAGTGCATGAAGAACGTCGGCGCTATCCTCGAAGAAGCCGGTCTTTCTTATGATGACGTCGTCAAGACGACGGTTTACCTGACGGACATCAACTTCTTCGGCGCTGTCAATGAAGTCTACGGCAAATACTTCCAGAAGACCTTGCCGGCCCGTTCGTGCGTCGAAATCAGCCGCCTCCCGAAAGACGTCTTCGTAGAAGTCGAAGTCATCGCCTATTGCGGAAAATAAGCTGTATTTAGTGGCTCGTGATTCGTGGCTCGTTGTTCGTAGGCGGCCCGCTGTGCCTTAAATTTAAAACCATCCGCTAACCACTAACAACTAGCCACTTAAAAGGTCTTGTCGTTATACGACAGGACCTTTTTTTACCTCCCAAGCAGGAAATCAGGGCCTTTGTGTCTAATACTATAATATAAGAAAAGGAGTGATAACTATGTCTAAACGTACAGCTTCAGATATTATGGAAAAGAATTTCGTTACGGCTTCGCCGGAAACGTCTGTCTTTGATTTAGTCAACATGTTCGTCAAGAATCACATTACGGCCATTCCTATCATCAATGAAAAGGAAGAGCTCGCCGGCATCGTTACCGACGCCGATTTGCTCTACAAGAAGGTAAAGCCTCATGTCCCGCACTATGTCAATCTTTTGGGAGCCAGCATTTATTATAACGGCATCAGTGAATACGACAAGGGCTTCAAGAAACTCATGGCCTGCACGGCCAAGGACATGATGACCAAAGACGTCATCATCGCTGCGCCTGATGCGGAAGTCGAACAGATTGCCGGCGTCATGGTTGCAGAACATCTGAAAGTCATTCCGATTGTCAAGGAAAAACACATCGTCGGCATCGTTACCCGCGGCAACATCCTCGATGAATTGTATCGCGAATACGGCGACGACTAAGGGGAGGGGACGTACCATGGCTGAAGAAATGAAAGAAAAACCAATTGTCCGCGTGAAAGATGTCATGGAAAAGGTTTTCGTCTCGGTAACGCCGGATATTCCCATCCGCGACGTCTTCCGCATTTTCATCAAGCATCGCCTCCTGGCCGTGCCCGTCGTCGATGAAGAAGACCATCTCATCGGCCTCATCTCCAGTGCCGACCTCATGTACCGCAGCTCGAAGCCGCACATCCCGCGCCTGCCCTTCATCGGCACCAAGATTTATACCAGCCGCGTCGGCAAATATGCCAAGGAGTTCAAGAACCTCCTCGACCAGCCCTGCTCGAAACTGATGACCAAGAACGTCATGATTGCTACGCCCAAAGCTGACGTCGAACAGGTAGCGGCCGTCATGATCCTGGAACATTTGAAAGTCCTTCCCGTCGTGGACAATAAGCGTGTCGTCGGTATGATCACCCGGGCGTGCATCCTCAAAGATTTGTACCGGGAATGGACGTAATTAGCCCCTTTGTGACTAGTCACTCTCATCTTCGTGTGTTATAATATGATAATCGAATGATTTAGGCAGCCGCCGCTGTCAAAGAAAGTATTTCACGAGGAGGCACTTAATGGATACCAAAGAACTCGTCATCGTTGTCGATTTTGGTGGTCAGTATAACCAGCTCATTGCACGGCGCGTCCGTGAAAACCACGTATACTGTGAAGTATACCCGTATCACAAAGCCGTTGCTAAAATCAAAGAACTTCAGCCCCAGGGCATCATCTTCACCGGTGGTCCTGGCAGCGTCTATGAAGACAATGCGCCGAAGATCGAAGCAGAAGTCTTCCATCTCGGCATCCCGGTCCTCGGCCTTTGCTATGGCATGCAGTTCATGGCACAGACCTTAGGCGGCGAAGTCAAACACGCCGACATGCGCGAATTTGGCAAGACCGAAATCGATGTCAATACGGCATCGCCTTTGTTCAAGGGCCTGCAGGAAAAAGAAATCGTCTGGATGAGCCATCAGGACTACGTCGCTTCCATCCCGGAAGGCTTTGAAATCGTAGCTCATACGGCCAATTGCCCGGTCGCTGCCATGCAGAACCCGGAAAAGAAACTCTATGCCATGCAGTATCACCCGGAAGTGCTCCATTCGGAACACGGCAAGGAAATGCTCCATAACTTCCTCTTTGAAGTCTGCGGCTGTACCGGCTCGTGGACCATGGCCAACTATGCCAAGACGGCCATTGCCAACATCAAAGAAACCGTCGGCGACGGCAAAGTCGTCCTGGCCCTCTCAGGCGGCGTCGACAGCTCCGTAGCGGCAGCCCTCATCTCCAAAGCCGTCGGCAGTCAGCTGACCTGCATCTTCGTTGATCACGGCCTGCTTCGCAAGAATGAAGGCGACGAAGTCGAAGCGGCCTTCAAGGACAGCGGCATGAACTTCATCCGCGTCGATGCGTCGGAACGCTTCCTCAAGAAACTCGAAGGCGTCAGCGATCCCGAACGGAAACGGAAAATCATCGGCGAAGAATTTATCCGCGTCTTCGAAGACGAAGGCCGTAAAATCGGATCCGTCGATTTTCTGGCCCAGGGGACGATTTACCCCGACGTCATCGAATCCGGTGCCGGCGATGCTGCCGTCATCAAGAGCCATCACAACGTAGGCGGCCTTCCGGCTGTCGTCGATTTCAAGGGCCTCATTGAACCGCTCCGCAACCTCTTCAAAGACGAAGTCCGCGAACTCGGTGCCGAATTGGGCCTGCCGGAATACCTCGTATGGCGTCAGCCTTTCCCGGGACCGGGCCTGGCTATCCGCGTCATGGGTGAAATCACCAAAGAAAAACTGGCCATCCTCCGCGATGCCGATGCCATCTTCCGCGAAGAAATCGCCAATGCCGGCATGCAGCGAGACATCAACCAGTACTTCGCCGTCCTGACCAACAACCGCTCCGTAGGCGTCATGGGCGACTTCCGCACCTACGACTACACCCTGGCCCTGCGCGGTGTCACCACGACCGACTTCATGACAGCGGACTGGGCACGTATCCCCTATGATGTCCTCGATAAGATTTCCAGCCGTATCGTAAACGAAGTAGACCACATCAACCGCATCGTGTATGATATTACCAGTAAACCACCCGCTACCATCGAATGGGAATAGTTGCAAATTGCCTCACAAATTGCTTAACTAAGCCGTTTGTGAGGCTTTCTTTTTTTTTGGTTCCAAAAGTGTACCAAAATACAATAGGTTTCACCTCGGACTCAACGCGGCTTTGCCGCGACAAACTCACGATTGTCTTACGACCATGTACCATTCGTCATAAATTCTGGCTGTACACGGGATTCACGCGGCCTTTTTGGCCCGTCAGGTGCCGACCAGAGGAAGGCGCAGGGCGGTTGCCAAAACGGACAGCTGTAGCTGGACGCCCTTTGGCCGTCCCCTACGGAATCGCAGCCAGGCGATAAAAAATGATTACTGTCAGCCGTCTACAAAAAATACACGGCCCACGGCCTTGTGCGTAGGGGCCGTCCCCTGCGGAATCGCATATAGGCGATGAATGGACTTACTGTGCCCCGGCTTATCTATCTTCGTTTCTCAATCGTTTCATAGCCAGGCGGTAAAAGCGGCGGGCTTTCATGGTAGTATCTTTTCTTAACAGGGGGTCCGTGGAATGGACGATGCTCCAGTGGAAGGTGATGGTGACGGGGCTGCCGTCTACTTGATGGATGTCTTGGAGGCGGTGCTGTATTTTCTGGGCCAGGGCTTCCGATTCTTCTGGGCTCTTTTCCTGGCGCAGGATGGCAAAGGTGGAGTTGAAGACCCGGGAGATGGTGGAATCTGTTCCGGCCATTTCCTGGATGATCTGCCCTTCTTGTCGGATTAGTTTGCGCAAAAGCGGCAGTTCATAGGATTTTTTCATATATTCGTCACAGCGGCTTTCCAGCAGAATCAGGCAATACGGTTGGTGCGCTGTATCCCACGTTTCCTGGCAGGTCATTAAATCATTCAGGAAGCCCTGACGGTTTTGCAGGCCCGAGATGGGGTCGTTAAAGGGGTCAGACAAGTTTTGGCGGAGTTTGCGATAGAGTTGATCCGTATCAAAGAAGGCCCCCATCAGGCCGATAATCTGGCCATTCTGGTAAATAGGCCATTTATAGCAGATGATGTGGTGGAGGATCCCTTTTACAATACATTCGCCCGGCACATTTTCGATAAATTTTCCTTGGTGTAGTACATCCAGTTCATCATTTCGGTAAGGGGCATTATCCATATGCCAATTCATATCCTCATCGGTTTTGCCAATGATTTCTTCTTCTGACTGAAGACCGTAGTGATGGAGAAAGGACTGGCTGGCTCCCAGGAAGCGGCGATTTTTGTCTTTCCAGAAATAATTGAAGCGGGTATTTTTTTTGAAATTGGCCCATAGCAGGGCAGGGAGAGCATCGGTGGTTCCGCGGGAAACAGCAGATACCGTCACGGGGTTATCGATTGTCCGGACGGCTACCAGCAGCAGGGGATGCTGGACATTGTATAGCAGGACGACCATACATTCCCGCCATTTGTAGTTGCCATGCTTATCTTTGGAACGGAAAAAGCAGGAGAGGCTTCCCGACGCATTTTGGCTGAGCCGCTGTTTTATGGTGGTCAGGTCGGCAAAGGCCAGGTAACTGGCCCGGTCTTCTTCGTAGACGCGCTGCTGGGCAAATTGCTGGAGTGTTTCCTGGATGTTCTGCGCCTTTCCCTGGAAGAGAAACTGGCTGCTGTTATTGTTGGCGTAAAGATGCTCTATCGTGTCCTCCTGAGGGGATATCAGGTATACATCTTCAAATAAATCGTACAAGTACCGGAGATTAGCGTCCAGCTTGTTCTGCTGGAGACCGGGAGTGCTTTGGGAAATGTTCTGGAACTCCGTATGAATCAGCAGATGGCGGTTCATTTCACAGATTACTCGGATTCGGACGCCAATATAATCTCCGTCGTCGATATAGTAGTAGGTTTCCAGCTGATGGCTTTTCCGGGATAATTCGATATAAGTGCGGAAAGTACGGATAACCTCCAGCTTTTTCGGCTGATTCATATTCTTTTCGACGTCCGCTAGGCTGTAGCCCATTTTTCGGATTTCATCCCGATAGGGTTGGTTCGTATAGATATAGCGGAGATAGCCTGTCTCATCCATCTCGTAAAGGGCGCTGGTCCGGTCTGTTTCATGGATGGACATACTGGCCATGTCGTAGAAATGGAACCATTTCCGAGGTTCCGTCGTGCGGCCTTCTGCTTCCATATGTGCTAAGACGCCGGTCAGGGGCTGCGGTTTGCCATAATAGTAACCCTGCTGACGGCCACAGCCAATAGAGGCCAGATAATCTGCCTGTTCCTTGGTTTCTACCCCTTCGACCAAAGTCTTGATTCCCAGCCGTTTGGCCATGATGATGACAGAGGACACGATACTTCGGGAGACTTTCGTAAAGTTCCGGAGGAAGCTCATATCCAGTTTAATCAAGTCTAACCGGTAGTCCTTCAAGACATTCAGGGAGGAGTAGCCACTGCCGAAGTCATCCAGCCAGACTTCATAGCCTTCGTTCCGCAGGCGGTCGATGGTCTGGTGTATTTCCTGGGCATTCTGTGCCAGTACGCTTTCTGTGATTTCTACATGGAGAAAATCGCGGGGCAGACTATATTTTTTTCGCATATTTTCTACTACCGTGAAGACATCCATATTGTCAAAATCGTATTTGGATAGGTTAAAAGAAATCGGCGTAATGGGCAGGTTTTCATCCAAACGCTGACGCAGCATCCGGCAGACTTCCTCCAGTACATAAGTATCCAGGCGATGGATCAGACGGACCTGTTCCAAAATCGGGATGAAAGAAGCCGGAGACAGAAAGCCGACCTGGGGGTCGACCCAGCGGGCCAGGGCTTCCATGCCACATAGTTTTCCCGTCAAAGTGCGGATGATCGGCTGATAGTATACTTGAATCCAATGCTTTTCCAGGGCTTCGTCCAGATGCTGGGTGACATAGTCCCGGATGTCCCGGTCTACCCGATGACCGTTCTGGGGAATGTCGATTTCCTGGAGGGTGCAGTAGATTACCTTTCCCCAGATTTCCGTATCCACCTTGCGACCGGATATGTCCGCATAGCGGATGCGGTTTTCCCGCGTGAACAAATGGGCCTGGACATGAGCGAAACGGCCTTGTTTTTCTATCAGCTCCCGTTGAACTTCTTCCATAAACCGGGGCTGGTCATTTATGGCGACTACATTGCGTCCGTTATTACGGATATGGTGACGAAATTCCTCCAAATTCCGGCAATCGAAGAGCCGCAGCGTTTCTCCATTGGCATAAAGCAGTGAAAAAGGCTCCTGTGCCTGCACGATGTAAAAACAGCAGGGTAAGTCCTCGAATATGTCCGTGAACGGTTTCAGATTCGTTGTACAAACAGCAGGTTCCATAGTTAATCTCCTTGCAAGTTGAAGCATATTACCCAAAATCTATATCTTTATTAAATTATCTCACAATTTATCCTTGAGAGCAATGATGACCCGTAATTTTAGAAGAAGCTAGACCCAAATCGACCTTCGATTTTTTAGGAAATTGTTAATCCTATCTCGATGAGATTATGGCCATGTATCATTCGTTATCGCATACAGGCGACAGGAAAAGAACGCAGGCCGCAGGTCGCCAAAAACTGCACGGCCAACGGCCTTGTGCGTAGGGGACGCCCAAAGGGCGTCCCGCTATGAGAGTGGATTACAACCCATTCGAGTATAATAGTGAGCCTTTACGAAATACGATTCACGGGATTTTCCTCGGATTCAGATGCGGCTTCGCCGCGATAAACTCAGAATTGTATTACAACCCTGTGCCATTCGTCATAAATTCTGGCTGTACACGGGATTCACGCGGCCTTTTTGGCCCGTCAGGTGCCGACTAGAGGAAGGCGCAGGGCGGTTGCCAAAACGGACAGCTGTAGCTGGACGCCTTGTTCAAGACGTCCCCTACGGAATCGCAGCCAGGCGATAAATGGAAACAACGTTCACCGGCTACAAAAAATACACGGCCTCTGGCCTTGTGCGTAGGGGCCGTCCCGGACAGGGCGGCCCGCTGTGAGATTCAACCATAGCCTGTTATGCTATAATAGCAGGCCTTTACGAATCACGAAATCGCAATCGGATGATTTTGAAATGGACAAAGCAAACAGGCGCTGTCTTCGCGTGACAGCGCCTGTTATACTAGATTTTTGATGATTGAATTTTTCAAGTAGACGGCAATGTTTGCCTGTGATATACTAAATCCGAGGTTCTGCCTAAAACGGTAGGCGGTTGGTTCCTTGCTTTTCCAGGAGGGACTTTGTGTGCCCCTCCAATCCAAATGGAGTTGATTCATTTGGTTTTAAAATATAGTGTGAATCACGAAGATAGACCTGTTTTTACGAAATGGATGCATCAGAAATGCGATGGTTAAGCCAGAGGAGGTATAACCAATGGATTATCGGAAATTTGGTGAAACTTATTATATTCGGCTGGATCGGGGCGATGAGATTATCGGTTCGATTTTAGGGATTTGTCAGAAAGAACAGATTGAATCGGCTATTTTTTCAGGTATTGGCGGTTGCCGTTCGGCCGAAATCCAGACGTTTATTCCGGAAACGGGGAGTTTTGAGGTCCAAGAGCTGAAAGGAATGCTGGAACTAGTCTCGCTGACTGGGAATGTCGTTACTGATGATGAGGGTGCCTATTTCCATCACACCCACGCGGCTTTTTCTTATAAAAAAGATGGCGAACATCATCTTGCAGCAGGGCATATCAAGTCGATTGAAGTTCTGTACACGGCTGAAATCGAACTACGGCCCGTCCTTGGCGGACGAATTCGGCGGAAATATGATCCGGAAACGGGAACTGGATTTTGGGATTTCGGGCCAGAAACTGATTAACGGGATCGTATATGATGGTTTCATCATACACGGTCTTTTTTCTGTGCAGATTCCCTGCAAAATTGTCCCATGTCTATATACAAAAAAAGAGCATTTTATGAATCCCTCAAGCGAGGGTTTTCATGAAATGCTCTTTTTTTTGTAAAATTTTTTGTAATATTTTATTAATATATAGTATTAAATAAATAATAACAATTTACAATAAAAAGAATAAAAATGTAATAACAAATCAATGTCTATACAGCTGCAAAATGGCTTTACTAAGCCTTTTATTAACAAAAATAAGTGCTATAATGATATCACAAAAAGACCATATAAAATACATAAAAATGCAATATAGTGAAAGGCGGTGCATCGAAAAAATTTTACATGGTATATAAGGTGAAGTCATTATAAGTAAAGGATGCGCAAAATTATGAACAAAATATTTAAAGTCATTTACAGCAAAACCAGACATTGCTACGTCGTCGTCTCAGAACTAGCAAAAAGTCATTGCAAAACTACACAAAGTCATACAGTCAGAAGCAAAACAGCCCTGACGGCAGCTGTGTTGCTGGCATTGGGGACGTTTTCAGTTGCATCGGTATTTATGCCGATAACGGCAGAAGCTGCCGATAGAACCAGGACAGACGGTTCTAACTTTGTTGGCGTAGAGCGTACTAATGACTTACTTAATGAAAGTAAATATGAAAATTCCGGTGGTAAAGGAGCTCAGGGGGCAGATTCTATTACGCTAGGACTGAATGCCCAAGCCGGAGCAGGAACAATAACAATCGGCGACCGTAAGGCAAATGCTTCTATGGGAAGCGTTTATGTAGGCCAGGGCGATGTTGCTAAACCAAAACTTGATACAGGTGGATGGGTCACGTCTATCGGTTATAATTCTGATGCTACGGGATATGGTTCTATTGCCTTAGGCTCTAATGCAGTAGCAAGAAACTCTTATGCAAAAGATTCTAAGGGCGACAGTTTAGACTATAACCAGACCTATACCGAAAATGGAGAACAGAAAGTACGCTTAGTTGCAAAGCCTGATATCCAGCGCGCATCCGTAGCTATCGGCTATGGTGCCAGCGCCGATAATGGCAATATCGCCATCGGTTCTTATTCCGATGCTTCTACAGATCTTCGCACAGCCAAGACAACTGATGGTAACGAAATCAAATCCTATTTGACAGACACAAAGGCAGATTCCTATGTATCGGTCGGTAAAACAGGTGCCCTGCGGCGCATTTCCAACGTCGCCGACGGTGCCGCTGATTCGGATGCAGCTACTATTGCACAGTTGAAACAAGCTGTTGTAGCAGCAGATGCCAGCAAAAAGGCAAACATTGACGCATCTAATATTGGTAGCAAATTAAAGAAAGCAGACGGTAAGACACCTGCTGATTCATCTGATATAACCACTAATGAAGACGCCTGGGGCGAGGCTATCGGCACAGGCGAGGTAAAAGAGAACAATGGCCAGCTTGTTACCGGTGGTACAGTCTACTCGGCTTTGGAGAATCAGAAGAAAGACCTGTCTGTCCATGCTGGTTGGGGAATCAGTGTTGCTAAGGACGAAGATGGCAAAACCATCAGCCTGAAGCGCAATCTGGGGACGAACTATGGAAATCTGGGTTGGGGTGAAGGTAAAGTCACTTTCGAAGCTAGTGGACAAAATTCGCTGATTCTTGGTGGTGCAGCTTCTGTAAGTGAATATGACCATAATTCGGATGTAAAAGCTGGAGTTTATGGAAAAGACTCTGTTCTTGTTGGTGGCTTTAATAATCTCATTGGGGAAAAAGGAGAAACTTCAGTTATTGTTGGTGGCCAAGAAAATCAAGTCACAAAACAGAAATCTGTTATTGTTGGCGGCTTTTGGAATAAGGTAACTGGCTCAACTTCCGTTGTAGTTGGTGGGATGTCTAATGAGGCATCAGGCTCAGGTGATGGCGTGTTTGGCGGTTTCCGAAACAAAGTATCAGGCGGGGAGTCTGTAGTACTTGGTGGTCTAACAAACGAAGTTATCGGAACGAACTCTGTTGTTTCAGGTGGTACTGATAATAAAGTTTCTGGGGACTATGCTAGTGCAAATGGAGGCAAACAAAATACAATATCTGGAGATTATGCCGCTACTTTAGGTGGTTTCAATAACCAGTCTAAAGGTATGTTCTCTAATGCTATTGGCGGTGACAATAATATAACAAGTGGACAGTATAGTATGACTAGCGGAGGCTCAGGTAATACCGCTAGTGGGGATAATTCTTACATAGGTGGTGGTGGCTCTAATCAAGCTGCAGGCGTAGGAGCATCTGTTTTTGGTGGTTATAGATCCAAAGTTAATGGTATCCTGTCAACAGGAGTAGGTGGCGGTTCTACCAATAATAGAGCGATAGCAGCTCTTGCGGCTGGTTACCAGTCAATGGTTACTGATGGTGGTGTTGCATATCGTTCTCTTACGTCAGAGGAAAGAAGTAAAATCTATAAAGGACAACAATATTGGCCTGGTTTTTCGGGAGTGTAAAATAGTTTGTGTAAATCGGTATTGCATGAATCTACTTTAT
>OGDF01004672.1_pt1 | contig 15311 bp, 12 predicted proteins | sample 1570141 | NCBI WGS metagenome assembly OGDF01 (sample SAMEA4370581, study PRJEB24528) | human gut metagenome | reverse complement strand
CATTTTTCTCTGTTAATTAATTACCTTGTCCATAGTGTCCTGCACAATAATATCGATCAGTGAATGACTGACTAAAAATTCATAAAACTTTACCGCTTCTTCTGCCGATATCTCATTCCTGTGCTTTGAGATCCAATACTTGATCCCATTGACCAGGGTCATAGCCTCATACTGCAAAAATGTCTCTTTGCTTATAATTTCTCCTTCTTTAATATGTATCGGATTACGCTCCACGACTACATGCACCAGATTACAGATGTTGTGATATAGCATATCTTCAAAGGAATTCTGCCCCTTCACTTCAAATACCCGTGCATAATATTCTTTATCCGCAGCAATCTTTTTAAATATCATCTCCAATGCAGACCTTGCCATATTCATCTTCACAAGTTCCGTCGCACTGCTAAATACATCTTCCCACAAAAGCCATTCCATTACTTCATATTTATCACGGAAGTAATTGTAGAATGTCGGGCGTATTACCCCTGCTTCATCCGTGATCATCTTAATCGTAATCTTATCAAAAGATTTCTTCACGACCAGTTCTTTGAATTTCTGCCCTAGAAGCGCTTTTGTCATCTCGCCCTTGCGTTCCATGATTATCTCTTCCTCACAACATAATCTGTGAATTATTATAACACAGATTCCGTGTTCTAAACAAGACGGAACCTGTGCCTAAAATATCAGATTCAGTATTTCACCCCTCCATGAAATACCAAGTCCATTGTTTATTTCTGTTTATAATTCTGATAGCCTTTCGCCTCACGCGGATGCTCGCTCCAAAGTTTATCCGCACACTCTGACCAACACTTCGCGTAAGTATGACATTTGCCACACAGATGCTCCACTGTTTCCGGTGACTGAAGATCTGTGGATTTGGCACCTGTCTCATGTACCATCTGTTGCAGCAATTCCGGATTTTCCAGCATCGGACATGGTTTTAAATGATTACAGTTAAATGGCTGATGATCCCGATATGCCATAAAAAGCGGCTGTCTGAGCGCATCTAATAAAGATACTTCTTTTATATTGGCTCCAGAATAATGGATAAATACACACGGTTCCACATCTCCGTTCGGATTAATGTGGCAATAATTTCTTCCCCCTGCAATACAACCGCCTACAAATTCACCATCATTCTGGAAGTCCATAGCAAAAATAGGTTTTCCACCGTTCGTGGAACGAATCTTACGAACTCTGTGATACATATATTCTCTCTGCTCTTTTGTCGGTAAAAGTTCCACTGCCGCATCATTTCCTACCGGCATATAATGGAAATACCATGTAAATCTACATCCTTTTTCAATGATCATATCCAGGAACTCATCGGACGTAACTGTCTCAATGTTCTTACTTGTATAACAGATAGATGTTCCAAAAATCTGACCGGAATCCTTCAGCAGATCCATAGCATGCAATACTTTTTCATACACACCTGCGCCTCTTCTGAGATCATTAACTTCCTCAAATCCTTCCAGACTGATAGAAAGAGACAGATTGCCGACTTCTTTCATCTGCTCACAAAATGCTTCATCAACCAGTGTTCCATTCGTAAATGCATGGAATGCGCAATCATTATGTTTCTTACACAACTTTATAATGTCATCTTTTCTGACAAGCGGTTCTCCGCCAGTATACATGTAGAAGTAAATTCCAAGCTCTTTTCCCTGTGTAATAACACTGTCCAGGTCATTGTATGTAAGATTCAGCCGATTTCCATATTCTGCCGCCCAGCAGCCGGTACAGTGCAGATTACAGGCACTGGTCGGATCCATAAGAATCAGCCACGGGATATTACAGTCATATTTCTTACGCATTTCACGGATTGTCTTTGTTCCGTAAAATGCTGCCTCATATCCCAGATTCAATGCAGTCTGACGAATGACATATGGATCCAATTCATCAATCATGTGGTTGACATATTTTACCCATTTATTATCTGGATCTTGAATCATCTTACGTGCAGCCTCATAATTTTCTTTTTGGAAATTGTCTCCCATATATTTTTCTGTCAGATCTACCAGTTCCAAAAGACCTTTTTCACGATCTTTCTTCACATGTTTTAACACTGCATCAATCGCGGTTCCATACGCTGCTCTGGCAGCCTTATGTGTCAATGTACCCATATCACATTTCCTCCTCGTATATCTTATTTTTTCAATATTTGAGCTGATTATCAACATTGCACATCAATACATGCAATATTGAATCACTACATCTACTCCTGCAATCAGGAACAATGCGCCACCTGCAAGATATGCTTGACTATTATGCACTGTACCAAGCCTATATCCTACATATACACCACCAATTACACTCAGTACTGTAATTGGGAAAATCGTCAGTGACTGGTGGATCATTTGCGCTTCCAGAAACCCCATTCCAATTCCCGCAAGAAATGCATCTACACTTGTAATAAGTGCCAAAAATGTCGTTTTCTTCCAATCAATTTCATCATTGCGCTGTTCAAGAATGTTTCGCTTCTTAAGTCCCTTCCAGATCATATATATGCCTAATCCTATAAATATCAGAACTGTCACTGCCTCCCAATGATCTGCAATTCGTGAACTTGAATTTGAAGAATCCCGGAATATCGGCAACAGAGTAAGCAGATTTCCTACAATCAGACACCCCCATTGAACACCTCCGAAAAGCAGGCATAAACCAAATAGATTTTTCTTATTGATCTTTGAAAATCCAGCCCCCATATAAGCCATCGCTACAAATACATCTAAAGACAATCCTGCTGAGATTATTACAATCTCAAGAACAGACATAACCATCACCTGCCTTGTACTCTTAATTATGTTGTGATGAACAAAACCTTTCACTTCTCATGCATTTGCTCACAAATAAGTAAAAAAGTTTTGTTCCGTCCCTTGACATCATTGTATTAAAACATGAAAAAGAAAGGAATGTACAAAAGGTGGGAAACGTTATCCAAATGCTACATTTATAAAAATATGTCGCATACATTCTCACTCTCTGATAGAAAATGTTTTTTCTCCGAAAGATTATTTCATCTGCCATAAGATTACAATATAGAAAAGAACACCTTCCAAAAAATCTGCATTTTTCAGAAAGTGTTCTTCTTAATTATTCTATGTTCTTTTTTCTTAGTGATGGAACAGACGAATACCTGTGAATGACATCACCATGTTATATTTGTTACATGTATCGATAACATTGTCATCTCTTACAGAACCACCAGGCTGTGCAATATATGTAACACCACTCTTGTGTGCTCTTTCAATGTTGTCTCCAAATGGGAAGAAGGCGTCAGATCCAAGAGCGACACCTGTCAGTTTGTCCAGCCATTCTCTCTTGGCCTCTCTTGTAAATACTTCCGGCTTTTCTTTGAAAATATTTGGCCATGCGTCATCAGAAAGCACATCCATATAATCCTCACCGATATAAAGATCAATTGCATTGTCTCTGTCAGCACGACGGATATGATCTACAAATGGAAGATTCATAACCTGTGGAGATTGTCTTAACCACCAGTTATCTGCTTTCTGTCCGGCAAGTCTTGTACAATGAATCCTGGACTGCTGTCCGGCACCAATTCCAATTGCCTGTCCATCTTTTACGAAGCATACAGAATTGGACTGTGTATATTTCAAAGTAATCATGGAAATTGCAAGATCAATTTTAGCCTGATCTGTCAGTTCTTTATTCTCTGTAACAATGTTGGAGAAGAAATCATTGTCAATCTTTAATTCATTTCTTCCCTGCTCAAATGTAATTCCAAATACTTCTTTATGTTCAATCGGATCTGGTACATAATCCGGATCGATCTGAATAACATTGTAATTACCTTTTTTCTTCTCCTTCAGAATCTCAAGCGCTTCCGGCTCATATCCAGGAGCGATCACGCCGTCAGATACTTCTCTCTTGATAAGTTTTGCTGTATCGACGTCACAGACATCAGAAAGTGAAATAAAATCACCAAAAGATGACATACGGTCTGCACCTCTTGCTCTTGCGTAAGCGCTTGCAAGCGGTGACAGTTCACCAAGATCATCTACCCAGTAAATCTTAGCCAATGTCTCATCAAGCGGAAGTCCCACTGCAGCTCCTGCAGGTGATACATGCTTAAATGATGTTGCAGCCGGAAGTCCTGTAGCTTTCTTAAGCTCACTGACTAACTGCCATCCGTTAAATGCATCCAGGAAATTGATATATCCTGGTCTGCCGTTCAATACCTGAATCGGAAGATCCTTTCCATTCTTCATATAAATCTTGGATGGTTTCTGATTCGGGTTACATCCATATTTTAATTCCAGTTCTTTCATGATATTCCTCCTACTGATTCTTATTTATGATCTTTGTCTCATAAGTTCCGGTTGCAATATCAATATAACGCACAAAAAGTGAAACTTTATTATCTGCATTCAGACTGTTCCATACAAGATCTGTAAATGCTTCCATATCATCCGGAATGCTGACAAGCTTTGGCTCCCCTTCAAAACTTGGAAGTGGATTACCATCACACTTGTATGTATGGATAAAATGTCCCTCTCCTGCTGCTGGATTCTCATATGCAAAGGTATAGCGGTGTGAACTCTCCGGATTACCATTGTTGCTCTTTAAAATAGACATTGCATAGTTGTATGTTCCATTCTCAATATGCATGATTCCGGAAATACGAGGAGTATAATTCGGTCCGTCCGGCTCAAATGTACGACTTCTCAGTGACTGTTCAAAAGTGAGCTGCTTGTCCATGCCTTCATAAACCGTGTCTGTCTGGTCGCCATTCGTCACAATGGTCTTATTACCAAGCACACGCACCGGTGCATAAATGATCAGACTTGGATCTGTAAGCTTTGACGGATCAAATGCCTGTGTACGGATTCCTTCTCCATCTTCTACGAACACGCGGTTTCTGCTGTTCTCACTTCTTCCCATAATAAAATATGCGGTCACAGCCTTCGTACCGTCCGCACTTCTACCAATAATAATTCCACGTCCCGGGTAGGAATTACTCTGTAATTCTTTTTCAAGATTCAACATTTCCATGAATATTCTCCTCCACAAGTATTCTAGTAACTGATCAAATCACATAATTAACAGATTATATCCTCATATGATCACCAATTACTACGCGCTATGCGCTCTCAAAACTATTATATAAAAAATAATGATGTTTTTCCAGTCTTATTTGTGGTATATTATAAATAACTATTTAACCATTTTCATACATGGTTTTATATTTATCTGAATACGGAGGAAGAAACTATGAAAAAAAAGCATTTATGCCTTGTGTTAACGCTTATCTTTGCGTTGTTACTTGGCGGATGTGCCAGCGGTGAGACCGCAGACAAGTATGTAGGAGATCTGATCACTTCTATCAAAAAAGAGGATCCGTCTTCTTTATCTTCTTTTCTGGAACAGGGAATTTCAGATGAGAACGAAACGTATGTACTTCAGTTTCCGGACGAGCTAAAAGATTCTTATCTTAAGTTCCTTCAGGCATCATTTAATGCCGTAGAATTTGAGATAAATGGTGCTAAAAAAATTGACGATGAACGTTATTCTGTGCAACTTACTTTTACTCCACTAGATATTGAAGCAACTACAAAAGACACTTGCGAAAAATATAGTCCGGCCATCTCTTCTACAGATTTGAATACTGAGATGACAAAGCTTCTCGAAAAAGCAACGGAAGCTGTAAAAAGCTCTCCTTCTTACGAAGCCTCCACTCAGCTTACACTGGAGGTTAAGAAGTCAAAAGACGGTTACAGCCTTGATGACGAGCAGTTACAGAAATTATTCTCTGCTACTATGGATAACATTATGGCACCATATGACAGTGTATGCGAGATACTGGACGCTCAGGATTATCTCACATCCTGTCTGAATGCACTGTTTAAAAATGATGTAGCCGAATATGCAAAACATACTGGCGAGGACGAGTCTTCTGTCCAGTCTCAATTAGAAAGTTCTATGTACGCTCCACCGGAAGAGCTGAGTGCCTCATACACAGATCGTTATAGCGCTGCGCTGAAAGCAATCTGTAATAACTGTCAGTATTCTGTTGGAACACCAAAGAAACAGGACGGATTATTTAATTACATTATTGATGTAACTGTAACTCCAAACACAAGTTTCCAAAGTGCTATGAACGAACTCGAAACCGGAACTTACTATTCTGAGGAAGAAGTAGATCGTGCTCTTGTAGAATTGATGGAAAAATACGCTGCTGCACCAACTTATGGTTCACAGACAACGGTTACCGTTTCTCTGAACTTCAAAACACTGGCAGCAGCCGGTGCCGAAGATTCTGAGATCACTTCATTAATTGATACCATACTTCCAGTAGAATAGAGCATTCAGAATAAAACTGTATAAAAGAACCTGCCCCAAAATTGTGAGGCAGGTTCTTTTATACTTATATCACTATGGATCCAATATTGAATCTATTTTGTCAGAAGCATCATAATATCATTGCTTCTCTGAACAAATGCTGTCATCTCTTCTGGATTTAATGGCTTATGTGCCAGCATAGCCAGATCATACAACTGCTTGCAGATCAAAGATGTATTTTCTCCATCTTCATGTTTCTGTACATACTGTACCAGTGGATGATTTGCGTTCAGTATCAGTGTATTCTCTCCACCCATATCCATTCCCATGGAATCCATTCCATACATCTTCATCATCTCCTGCATACGGCGGCTCTGCTCTGATAATGTCATAATAGAAGCTACATTGCTGTCTTTCAGTTTCTCAACTTTCACATCCAGCTTGTCATTACCAAGCTCTTTGCGGAATGTTGCAGTCAGACTGTCTACAGTCTTCTGGAATGCTTCCTTTTCGTCTTCAGTAACTTCCTCTTTTGCATTATCTGTAACATCTGCATCAATTCTCTGGAACTGAACATTCTGATAGCGCTGCTCAAGCTGTGTAATGAATGGAGAATCAATGTTGTGTTTCAGCACAACTGCATCCTGTCCCTGTGCACGGAACATATTGATATACTGACTCTGCTGAATCTCATCTGTTACATAATAGATAGTTGTCTTCTTCTCTTCTGCATTTTCCTCGGCATTGTCTGGTGCTGCATTTTTATCGAGTTCTTTCAGCTCTCCACCATTTGCTTCTACGCAGTCTTTCAGTGTCAGATATTTTCCATCGATATCCTTAAAGAGAACTGCATCTTTCATCTTGTCACAGAACTTCTCATCTTTCAGACAACCAAATTTTATAAATGGACTGATGCTGTCCCAGTATTTCTCATAATCTTCACGTTTTGTCTTGCACATACCTGCAAGCTTGTCTGCAACTTTCTTGGAAATGTACTCAGCAATCTTGCCTACAAATCCATCATTCTGAAGAGCGCTACGTGATACATTCAGTGGAAGATCCGGACAATCAATAACTCCCTTTAATACCATCAGGAATTCTGGAATGACTTCCTTAATATTATCTGCAATAAATACCTGGTTATTATACAGCTTGATCGTTCCTTCAATAGAATCATATTCTGTATTAATTCTCGGGAAGTACAGGATACCTTTTAAGTTGAACGGATAATCCATGTTCAGATGGATCCAGAACAACGGCTCTTTATAATCCAGAAATACTTTGCGGTAAAACTCTTTGTAGTCCTCGTCACTGCACTCATTCGGATGTTTTGTCCAGAGCGGATGAATATCACTTAAGGATTCCGGACGCTTTTTAATCTTTACTTTATCTTTTGCAGGTGATACTTCTACAACTTCTTTTTCACCATTTTCATTCTCTTTTTCTTCGGTCTTGGCATCTTCATGAATGTGCTCAACAACCTCATCGTCCTCTTTCAGGTCTGCCTCGTCAATTGTCTCATACTCTGGCTCTGCATTTGCCTTTGATAAGAAAATCTCTACCGGCATAAAGGAACAATACTTCTGGATAACTTCTCTTACACGATACTCGTTCGCAAACTCCAGACAATCATCGTTCAGATACAATGTAATCTCAGATCCTACAGTCTGCTTGTCTCCCTCTGTCATCTCGTATTCCGTTCCACCATTACTTACCCAGCGTACCGGTGTTGCTCCGTCTTTGTAAGATAATGTGTCAATATGAACTTCATCTGGAACCATGAATGCAGAATAGAATCCCAGTCCGAAATGACCAATCATATCGTCTTCTGTTGTCTTGTCTTTATATTTTTCAAGGAACTGTGTAGCTCCTGAAAATGCAATCTGAGTAATATATTCTTCAACTTCCTCTGCTGTCATACCAAGACCATTATCAATGAACTTCAAAGTCTTCTCTTCCGGATTCACTTCTACATGAATTGATGCCTTATAATCATCCGGTAACTGATATTCACCCATTACATCCAGTTTTTTCAATTTTGTAATGGCATCACAGCCATTGGAAATCATCTCTCTGACAAAAATGTCATGGTCAGAATATACCCATTTTTTAATAATTGGGAAAATGTTTTCACTGCTGATTGAAAGACTACCTTTTTTTGCTTCCATTCTAATCACTCCTGTTTCTGATATTTTAAGCTGATTTAATCATTTGTGTTTTTGATGCCAGGGATAAAATCGAAACCTACATGAACTTACTCATAAGTAAGCAAATACAAAATCTTGAAATCTCCCCGATTAAATCTATGATAATCCCTTGCTTTTTAAAAGTCAATAGAAAATCAGCACTCTTTTTCATCGAGTGCTAACAATTCTGTGAATTTTATTAAGAAATAATAAACTTCCTTACGTTCATAGTTTGTTCATGTTTATTTTAAAATTCTTTCATCTCTTTAACATTGTTTCTCCACAACTCTTACATATAATAAAATCATCAACAACAGAAGTTCAGTAATACATTTTGAATAAACTTTTTCATAATACGTGCCGGGTGCCGCTTAGCGGTTACCCGGCATCCTCCCTTTTATGAACCTTTATATATTATTCTTCGTCTGCCTGTTCCTCTTTCGCACTGTCTTTTTTGCGTCTACACAATACCACACCGACCATTATTAATAGTATTGTTATTATACTTCCAATCACAATCCATTTCAACATGGCAAAATGACGGTTTTCTTTTTCTCCTTGCCGATTTTTCTGCTCCTTTTCTGTCTTTCCAGATAATATTTTTTGAATTGGCGCTGCCGCCTTTTCCAATATCGTCTTCTCTGGAACGATTTCAAATGATATGTTTTCTTCTGCTTCATTCCCTGCCAGATCCGCTGCTGTCACGCTTACTGCATATTCGCCTGGATTTGTAATCTGAAATGTATACTTCCCGTCTTCTTTTTTTAATGTCTGCCTTTTTCCATTAATCAACACTTCTTCTATCCAGTCTTCTTTTTTTCTAGAATCTACTTGAAAGTTCAGGATTCCTTCATACTGTGCCCCTTCCTCTACCTGATAAAACTGAATCTTCGGAGGTGTGTGATCTATTACGAATTCCGCTCTTGCCACCGCTTCATTTCCTGCGGCATCTATGGCATTTACCTGTAATGTATGACGCCCCTCCGTATCAATCTCTGTCCCAATCGGATATAACCTTCCGTCCATCTGGATCTGATGGACAAATGTCGTAAAGTCCTTGATAAATACATCCACCGGATAATCCCATGAAAACTTTTTCAGATACTTCCCCTGCAGTTCGTCCACCATCTTTATCACTGGATTCTTAGTATCAATCATAAATTGCAGGAAATGTTCTGACTTCTGTTTTGCCTTATCCACAGCCTGTATACTGGTTTTATAGATTCCATCTTCCTGAAATGTCTTTACAAGACTTGCGGATCCGTTCTTTAAACTCCACTTTTCTTCCGAATCTATGACCTCCGTTTTTTTCTCTCCTTCCGGTTTTTCATAATCAATCACTGCCCGACAGCTTTCTAATTTATTTTCATCAGTTGCCTGGTATTCCAAAGTCACGGGCTGACTGGTAATCAAATAATCGGCTGCCCCTGTTAAACTTACTGTCGGTGCCAGACTGTCAATGAATAACTTCTGCGTTTTCTCCGTTTTATTACCTGCCTGATCTGTGACAGTCACTGTTACCGGCACACCTTCTCCACTTTTTGAAGTCTGTGTGATCAAAAACTCTGACTGATTCTCCTTTGATTTTCCAATAATTTTATTTCCAACATAACATGTAACCGTATCAACCTGACTTCCCCATGCACCATCTTCTGATACCACACGAATCCACGCTTCCTTCTGATACCAGGTAGAAAATCCTTCCGGCGCCTCCAAGGTCACTGTCGGACTTTGTGTATCTATCAGCATTTCTATTGACTCATCATATTCCGGAATCACATTGCCTTCTTCATCTTCCATAAAGACATGTAAAATATTTTTTCCTTCCTCAAATACTTCACCCTCAAGAGAAATCTTGGTTTTCTGCTCTTCTGCTTCTTGTGATACTATGTATTTTATTCTCCCCTGTAACAAAGTATCTTCCCCATGTTTTAATTCGTACACAGTTGTTCCATAGGCGCCATTATGTGTGATCATAACGGACGGCTTTGATAGATAATATCCATTCTTTCCATCAGCCTTGGAGATTTCCAGCTCATATCTCTTAATCTCGGGCTGCTCCGGTTCCTTGTCTTTGTCTTCATCTTCCCCTCCAGGCATCTCTTGTTGCTTATCCCCTTCTTTCCCTCCTGGCTTCTCTGGTTCTTTATCCCCTTCTTCTCCTCCTGGCTTCTCTTGTTCCTTGTCTTCTCCATTAGTTCCATCTGAATTTTCCGATTCTGTTGTCTTTTTCATGTTTTTTTCTGCCTCATTCTGCGCATAAATAACTGCCTGCTGTGTATAAATCATTGCCAGGACTAATATCAATAACGCTCCGGTTCTTATCTTCCTACCCATACATTTTCTCCTTCCATGACTATTCCGTATTCCTGTGCCAATTTTTGAAATTCTGTTTCTTCCTTAATTCCGGGATCTGATTCAAATACTCTTTTACTGTCTGTGCACAGATTTCTCTGGAAATATCTGAATCTGAACACTGCATACGCATATAAAGAATTCTAAGCTGCTTTGAGTCTTTTAATTCTTCCGCTCCTTTCCTGCATATTTCAAGTGCCTGATCTTTTAAGCCTTTTTCTCCCTGTATTTTCACAAGCTTCTGATAAATATCTTCTTTCTTCGACTCCTCTTCCCACTCAAGCATATCTGTATACATTTCCAAAGCCATATCCCAGTCTCTTGCCGTTTCAGCCGCAGAAGCCATATAAGAAGTACATTCTTTTACCAGTCTCTCCTCTGGCTTCTCATCCAGAATTTTCTTACCAATTCTTAAGATTTCTTTTGCATGTTCTTCCGATTCCTCCACTGCATAGCCCCGAATCAGACAGCGCTCATAATCCAGCCTTGAATCGTCCGGCATCCACTCCTCGATTTTCCTGAATATGTTCTCTATTTTCTTTTCATTTGCATATTCCTTTTTCTCATTGCTGCTCTCTTTATCTTCTATCCCAGCCACATACCGCACTAATGCAGCCAGATTTTCCGACATCTGATCTTCCCTGGCATCTTCAAATGCCTGAATACTTTTTTCGTAATCTTCCAGCTCCAGAAAATACAACAATCCCATGGTTCTCTGCGCTTCTACGAATGCTTCGCGCTCTGAAACTTCTGACATATTTAAACCGTCTGAACTTTCCATCTTAAGTTCTGTGTTCTTCTCATCTCCTTTTTTCTGAATGACCCGGACACTTACTGCGGCTACGAATACACAAATACTTATCATTGCCATAACCGTTCTTTTTTTCGTCCATATTCGTCTATCTTTACTTTTCTTCTCTGTTACATTTGGAATTTCTTTTTGAATTTCGAACATCTGCTTAAATGCCCGTTTTGAATGCCCATCCAGGCATCTGGATATTATTTTTTGAAACTTTACCGTCTCCCGTCTGGTTAATTCCGGGATCGGGTCTGTTACTGACAACAGGTACTGAATTGTCCTGCCTAGTCCGTATATATCTAATTCAATGCTGGCAGCCTGATAATAATTGACTTCAGGTGGAAGAAAGTTCTCCCTCACACTTCTTCGATTCATCTGAACCAGCATTTTTTCATTGGATTCCACACTCATATCAAGAAAATGTAGTGTCATATCCTCCGTGACGATCACGCTGTACGGATTCACATACTGGTAACAAGGATTTCCCCGGCACTTATGTATGCACTCCAGTTGATCTGCAAGATCACGGATCCATAAAAATAATTGTTTTTTTGTAAGGTTCGGGTGATATTTCAACCACTGAATAAGTGACTTTCCTTCTACATAATCAGAGCTGATATAACATTTTTGATTATGTTCAATCAGGCGAAGCACCTCGTAACCTTCCCTTTCGCCCATCCGCATTCCTCCCATCTGTATTACTTTTTTGGAATTATCGGTGTGATTTCATATTGTGACAAATTCTGATTCTCTTCGACCTGGCAGAAGTTTTCTCAGATAAATTAGAGTGATTATTATCATACGCGAAAAAAGAGAAAAATGCAAGAAACATTTTGTTGCATTTTCCTCTTTTTATTCATAATTTTTCTTTTTTAAGCAGCCTGCTTAGTCTGTTGCGCCGCCTCAGCTTGAACCGGCTCCTGCTGTACAGGCATAACAGTGTTTATCCATCCGGATTTTCCGGGCTGTGTAAGGTTTTCCTATCCAATCAGCTATGGTTTCCTTCGAAATCTGAAAACGACACATCAAAGCTTCCACCGTTGCCGGGTTGAAAGCATCATACAACTTCTTCATATACCCTGAAAAATTCCCAGATTTTCGGAGAAATGCTCCAAATCGTCCCATTGGATTGTTGTAAAGTGTATACAGGGCATTGAACACAATTCCAAAATCTGCTTCCAAATGCTCTTTATACTCTAGTTCCATAGCGGTCTGATCTGGTGGGAAAAAGGCTCCCGCCGGATTGTACACCATGTTCAGCACCAACTCAGGATTCTTTCCATAACCAAGTGTATTTAATTTCTGTAATACCTGTATTGCCCCGTCAAATGTACCGGTTCCCCGTACTCGATCCATCTGATCTGCCCTATAATAAGGCAGGGAACATACAATTTCTACTTTCTGTCTGGCATAAAATTCAATCAAATGTTCATATTCCGGATTCAACAGAACTGTCAGATTGGTTCGCACAATCACATGACTACAGACTTTACATGCCTCTGTAACAAGCCATTCAAAATCCGGATTCATCTCCGGCGCTCCCCCTGTAATATCAATGGTCTGCACTTGTTGTTCTCTTGCAAATTGAATACAATCTGCCATCACTTCCCGGGACATCACTTCCGTCCGGTTCGGTCCTGCACACACATGACAATGCTTGCACGCCAGATTACAGACACGGCCAATATTCATCTGAAGCACTTCCAACCTGTCTGCTGTATTCATCATCTCTGGATCAATCTGTGTCTGAAACACAGGTATCTGATCCAGATCATGAAAATCATTAATTATCTCATCCATAAAAACCTCTTCATATATCTGCTAGAATATCTCTTTTAGTATAGTGATACTATCTTTTACAACTTCCGGACAGAAATCAAATAACAATCCTTCATCCAAAATCTTCTGCATCTCTTCCGGCTTGGAAATATCATGCTTTAACAGCCCTTTACAATTACAGACAGCATATTTTTCCTGGAATTTCTGTAAAAATTCTGCACGTTTTTCATTCATAATATCCTTCTGCCCCATATGCTCCACTTCGCAGTGTCCATATTTTAATCCAAGAACGATCATTGCTCCGACAACAGCACCACAAGTCTCACCAAGACCCATACCGCCGCCAAATGCTGCAGACATCTTGTAAGCTTCCTCTGTTGTAATTCCAAGCTCCTCTGCAAATGCTCCAACTACAACTTGTGAGCAATCAATTCCTTTCATAAATAACTCTGCAATTTCTTTTTTCTCCATAATATTTCTCCTTTCGTGTCATTTACAAGAATATTTACGGCTCCAGATAGCCCCGTATATTTTTTAAGAAGTCCATATCCAGATATGCATTCAACTTTTTGAATGTGGATTCATTGAAAATCAACTTATCCGGCTGCTGGTATTGAACCCATGCCATAGCACACCATGTAATCCCGCGCAGACATGTGATTGGAATAAATGCATGAGTATGCTCCCGGATCATATCTGTCTTAAACCGATTTCCCACCGCTTTGATATATGCATCAATAAACTTCTCCATCTCTTCTGAAGTAAGAATGACATCTGTCTTCCAGAATGTAGTCGTAGGTGCCAGGAAATGTCCCAGATCCTGGGCAGGATTACCAAATAGCGGCTTCTCCCAGTCAATCAGGTAATTGGACTTTCCTTCCCCGTTGATCAGGAGATTCGTAGAATTTAGTTCTGTATTAATGCAGCATTGATAACCACTTTCAAGCTGGATTTCTGCTTCCCGTTTCCAGCCAAGATTCAAAAGTTCACGGATATATGTTTTTTTCTCTCCATCTCCTAATGGTGATTCCAGATAGACCTTGAACATCTCCTCGCACTCCTCCAGAATCGCTTTCAATGGATTCTGTGGGTGTATAAGGATTTCTTCACTCTCTGGAATCGGGACACTGTGAATGTCTGCCAGACATGGGGCTGCCAGCATCAATTCTGTATGATAATCCATTGCATGACCCGGAAGGTATTCCATGACCAGAACGCCATGCTCCAATATTTTTTTGCTGCCATCTACATAAAGCACTTTTGGCGTCCTGCCAGAGCCTTCCATTAACCTTAACGCATGTGCTTCATATTCAATCTGATGCTCCAGATGCATCTGGCTTCCACAATTCACACGAAGTAGTAATTTCTTTCCTGTCACAGGGTGTGTAAATGCATAATTAACATTATACTCTCCCTGTGCCAGCAATTCGTAATTTTCCATCTTCTCTTTTGGCAATCCCAGTGCTTCTCTGTACTCTTTATTTTTCACATATTCTTCCAGACCTCTGATCCGCTCCATAGATTTTTTCCTCTACCTTGATATTTTTATTTCTTGAAATCCACTGCTATATTTTACCTTACGTCTCGGTACATCTTTGATATTCGGTCAATTGGTACCCCGTCCCGATACATCTTGCGAAGCCGATTCATTTTCCACATAACCTTAAGTTTCGGGATCGTCTTTTGGGGAAATCTGCGATCAGATGTATAAATTCTATGCTTTGCGATTCCAAGTTTTACGCCCATTTCCTTAAGAGTCAGTGAAAACTGATAATCCTCCATGATCGGAAGGTTCGGGAACATTCCCGCCTCAAAGAACAACTCCCTGTCTATGAAGATTCCCTGATCTCCAAACATGACCTTGCGGTCTTTGATCCGGTGATTGG
>OGDF01004661.1_pt1 | contig 15348 bp, 12 predicted proteins | sample 1570141 | NCBI WGS metagenome assembly OGDF01 (sample SAMEA4370581, study PRJEB24528) | human gut metagenome | reverse complement strand
GGTATTCGACGACAGTCTTACAGCACCGTTCTTGGCAAAGGATGCTGACAAGTTCTGGAAACCTGAGGGCTATCAGCCTGCATATCAGGTTACTGAGCATGTGTGCGGATTCGACGGTGCATTCACGAAAGAGAACATTGAACCATGCCTGGAGGATTTCATCCGCGAACAGGGTTGGCCGATGGGCAAGGTCATGAACTGCATTCGTCTTGCAATCACAGGAGCTGCAAGCGGTCTCGGAATCGCTGACATTCTTTCTTTCATCGGAAAGGAGGAGTTCAGAGCCCGTATGGATTATGCAGGAGAGCGACTTGGAAAAGAATAACCCAATAACACAACTCTAAATAACTGACACACAATGAAAATCGGAATTTGCAGCGATCACGCTGGATTTGAGTACAAGAGCAAGCTTATCCCCTATCTCGAGAAACAGGGATATGAAATGGTAGACTTCGGAACACACTCCGAGGAGAGCATGGATTATCCGGATGTAGCTCACCCTCTTGCAATTGCAGTGGAGAAAGGTGAGGTAGACTGCGGAATCGCAATGTGCGGAACCGGAAACGGCATGGCCATAACTCTCAACAAGCACCAGGGAATCCGTGCAGGTCTCGCTTGGGGTACTGAGATAGCTAAGCTTGTAAAGTCTCACAACAATGCGAATGTGCTTGTGATGCCTGCACGTTTCATCTCATATAAGATGGTTCAGGAAATCACCAAGACATGGCTTGAGACAGAATTCGAGGGCGGAAGACACGAGCGCCGCATCGAGAAAATTCCTTGCAAATAATGGCATTTGTTTTAGATAAAGAAAACATAAAAGAACTGATCCTCTCCGGAAACATCGATGATTATCCGGAGGGGATTATTGTTCCGATAGACAAGCCTTACAGATGGACTTCCGCAGATGTCATCCGTAAGGTCAAGTGGTGTGCATGCAGACATTTCCACAAGAAGAATCTGAAAGTGGGTCATGCAGGGACGCTGGACCCTCTGGCCACAGGAGTCCTTCTCGTGTGCATAGGTAAGGCCACGAAGATGGCTGAAGAGTTGCAAAAGCATGAGAAAGAATACATTGCGGGCATCACTTTCGGGGCCACTACCCCGTCTTACGACCTGGAAAAAGACATTGACCAGACCTATCCTACTGACGGAGTCAGCGAGGCTGCGCTAAGGGCGGCATTGCCGTGTTTTCTTGGGGAGCAGGAGCAGGTGGCGCCGCTTTTTTCGGCGAAGTCGGTGGATGGTGTGCGGGCGTATGAGCTGGCACGGAAGGCGTGGAAACGGATGCATGCGCAGAAAGCTGAACCTGTCGGCTTCGACCATTCCGCCGTGGAGACGCTCAGCAGGCAACTCATCAATATCATAGACATTGACCTTATCCGCTTCTGTCCTGACGGCATTCCCGCCGACAGTCTTGAGCAGTGCGACGCCAGTCTTCACAATCCCGACGGCTCAGTGAATCTCCGCAACAGCAGGATTAACGTTACAGATAACAGGGCGTTGCATTTGCCCCATGCTGATATCCGTGTAGCATGTTCTAAAGGCACATATATCAGAGCATTGGCAAGAGATCTGGGTGAAGCTCTGGGTTCCGGGGCTCATCTGGACGGACTTCGCAGGACAAGGACAGGAGGGTTCGAAGTTTCCAAAGCATTGACCATAACCCAGGCGACAGGCATTTTCCGGGAGGCGGTTTCGGAATGACGGAGCGGGCTTACAAAGATCCTGAGTTCGGGATTGTGATTCTGCGGAAGAATGCGCGAAGCCGAGCTATCAGTATTCGGGTGCGCGGTTCGGGTAATCGTTATGGAAGTCGTATTTCGGTTACGGTACCATGGGGCGTATCTTACCAAGACGGAATTAGTTACATGGAAAAGAGGCGGGACTGGATTCGGGAGGCGTTGAAACGGCAGGATTTGAAGGCAGATAATGCGGAGCTCGGGGGTACTGCAGTCGGTGAGATTGTGGACGGGACTTGTGTCAAGACGTTGGTTTCCAAGATATTATTTGTCGAGGGTAACAGTGAGGCTGAGGAGGGTCGTGTGGTCGCGAAGTTAAAGTGCGAGAATGTCGATCCTTCGCAGGGTGCGGTCATGTGGCTGAGTCTGGACAATCCCATAGTGCTCAAGACTGTCACTTTTCCAAGGGGTGCTTCTCAGGTGGGGCTGAGAAAGATTTTGGTGGATGTTTTGCGTGAGGAGGCGAAGATTCTGCTGGGGCAGAAGTTGGATTTATTGGCCAAGGATTATGGATTTGTGTTCAAGCGGCTGACTGTGAAGCATAATTCTTCGAATTGGGGCAGTTGTTCGAGGGCTGGGAATATTAATTTGAATCTGAATCTGATCCGTTTGCCGGAGCCGCTGTGCGATTATGTGATTTTGCACGAGTTGGCGCATTTGAAGGAGCCGAATCACGGGGTGCGTTTTCATGAGTTGCTGGAGTTCATGTGTCTTCAGCATATCAAGCAGCTGATCGATTGGGGGTCGCAGGATGCTCTCAAATATGAGAAGTGGCTGACGGACAAGAGTTTGCCGCCGCTTGACGAGGTGCTCAGCCGGGAGATTTCGGCGTGGCGGCTGGTGTAGAGGGGCGGCGCCGGGGCGTCAAGAGTCGGAACTCAGGACGCGAATTGAGAAGCACCTGAGCGGACGAGGTCGACCTCCTGGCGCAGCCACGCTATCTTTTTATGGATTACCTAATCGAAATTTTCTTCATAATTGATATATTTGTGAGGCTTTACACATGAGAACTACAAATAGAGAGAAACATATGAATTATCGATTTCTTCTAGCGAGCATGATAATGCTGCTATCAGCATTGACACAAGCAATCGGGCAAACCGGCCTCTACACGTACAATGGGGGTTATTTTTTGCGGAACGGCTCGCATTGGGAGGAGTACCGGCCCGACGCGAAGCCTGGGGTCTGGGCGACATATGAGCAGTATAATGAGGAGGCTAACTTCTTCAATATCAAGAACTCACTCTGTTTTGTGAGCGTTCCGAAAACGACTTCATGCAATTTTTTTTATGCCAAGCCCGGGGATGAGTGGTCACAGATATATACGACCAGCGAGATATATGACTATATGCCCGGCAGCGCCAGAGATATTTATTGCTATGATGGCGGATATTTCGTAAGAGACGGCATGGACTGGTACGAATATCGTCCTGGGGAGAAGCATGATGTATGGAACGAATATGAGCAGGTGAAGGCTGACGGGAGCTTTATATACCTGACTTGTAAATATAGCGACTTCCATATAGGCATTCCATTGACAGGATCGATCAGTAGCATATATATTAGGAAAGGAGATGGGGATTGGGCGCCAATTTATACATTGACAGGCGTTTACGACAGTGGAAAAGGCTATGAATACTCTATTCCTTTCGGGAAAATGCACTCGGAGAATTCTTCGGACAGTCTGAGCGTGGATAGTCGCATCAATATCAACAGTGATGGGACTTGTCAGGTAAGATGCGCCGACAAGAATTACCCTTTCGAGTTTTCATCTTATGAACAATATGAATCCTCTGGATTCGACGTGGGAAGCATGTTTTTCTTGTTGCTACTTGGAGCGGGGCCCGGCAATACGGAAGGGTTCGTGCTGTACAAGGATGAAGACAAGACTGATGAGGTCCTGTCTTACACTGAAACTGACGGCAAGATTATCTGCACTGTGAGTGGGATTAACGGCCTGCCTACCACAGAGTTCTGGGACTGCAAGGACTCGGATCCCGGAGAACAGATTCATGAAAAAGTGCTGCTCGAAGAACTCTAAAACAACTTCTACTTAAATATAACAGGTATGGCAAAGAACAATTTGACAGGTTATGGTCGCCTGCTGTCCCTTGACGCCCTCAGAGGCTTCGACATGATGTTCATTATGGGACTGAGCGGAATCATCATAAGTATTTGTGCACTATTTCCTGACGGGGACAATTCATGGCTGGCCATGCAAATGAAGCATGTGAAATGGGAGGGATTCCATCACCACGACACTATATTTGCGTTATTTCTGTTCATATCGGGCATGACATTTCCATTCTCTTCTGCAAAGAAACTGGAAAAGGGGATGTCTAAAGGGAATCTGACTAAAGATGTTCTCAAACGGGCGTGCATATTGTTCTTTCTAGGGCTCGTTTACCAGGGGTTTTTCCAGTTCCACTTTTCAACACTGAGATTCATGAGCGTATTGGGAAGAATCGGAATCGCTTGGGCGCTGGCCGCTATAATTTACTGCTATACAGGCAGAAAGACACAGTACGGCATCGCTGCCGGCATCCTCGTCGGCTACTTTCTCCTGTTGAAATTCACCATCGCACCAGATGCTCCTGCCGGAGCCGATTCATTGTCAAAGATGGGCAATATATCATACTACATTGACAGAATCATTCTTGGGAATCATGCATATAAGCCTTATGGCGACCCTGAGGGATTGCTTAGCACGATACCGGCCATCGTCACGGCACTTCTCGGCATGTTCACGGGAAGATATGTGAAAGAGTCTGACGACAGCGGCGAGAAAAAGACATTGAAATTACTCTGCGCGGCTGTCATTACTGGGGTCGCGGCAGCATTGTGGTCCATCTGGTTTCCTGTCATCAAGAATCTGTGGACCAGTACTTTCGTCCTTGCCGCGGCCTCTTATTCCCTGGCTATTTTCGCCATTTTCTATTATCTCATCGATGTAAAAGGCTGGAGAAAAGGTGTCGTATTCTTCCAGGTAGTCGGCATGAATTCGATCACCATCTACTTGGCGCAGAGATTCATTGACTTTCAACAGATCGGCAATTTCTTCCTCGGCGGAGTAGCGGGACTTATCCCGGAAGCATTGGGAGTGGTCATTCTCAAAATCGGTTATTTTGCCGCCGCCTGGCTGATGCTGTACTTCATGTACAAGAAAAACGTGTTCCTGAAAGTTTAAAAAAGTCAAATGATAATTTCATTATTGCAAAGACTTGATGTGGTACTTTTCGGAAACAATGCATCGACTTCGTACTGCGTAAGCCCGATAACACGACGAAGTTGCCCATTCGAACACCTAAAGTCGTAGTGAAGAGTACGTGCAAGATCCAGTTTTTGAGCTTTTGACAATTCCCGCAATGAAGTTTTCTGGTGACGTTCTTTAATGATAGATATAATTTAGGTAAATAGCTCCCCATGGATAACTATATGGGGTGTAATTATGGTTGGACACAAAGCCATTTCTATTTATATATACGATAGTATTGCGAATAGCATCTATGTCTGCGATTTCTTTCAACGTTGGTGAAAACCCTTCCGGAAGTCCATCCGGGAAACCGCTTTTCATACCTCTCGACAGACGTTTTTTTATAAACGAGAATGCAGTTAGAAGTCGTTCTGACTGTCCCTCTGCCAAAATGTGGATATGATTACCCATTATCTCAAACGTAAGGATTCTTACGTCTTGATACTCAAGTGCCATCTGAGCAACAACATTCATCACAAACACAAAATCATCATGACTCCGGAACATTAACGGAGTTTCTTTTCCTGAGGTGTATAGATGCCAATATGGCCCATTTTCACCAAAAGAACGCAGACAGTAGTTTTCTTTTTCTCTATAAGTCGACATAGTTATTACTTAATTTATTATTCGGTGTAAAAAACGGCCTCTTTTTACACCATTCACATCAAAATGAATAAACGGTGTAAAAAAGTGCCTTTATTTACACCATTTTTTGACGAACTGAATTCCATAACCTTTATTACCAAAAAAGCGAGTCAGGCACGATATAACCTAACTCGCTTTGCGGACTCTGACGTACCGCGGCATTCAAACTTATTAACTCAAGTTTCGCAAGTTGTCAAACTTGCTGAGCGCAAGCGCTTATTTGAGGGTTATTACTCGTTCGAAGGCTGTAAGCCCCACGCACTTTTTGCGTGCACGTTACCCTCACCCTAAATCCCTCCCCTCGGGGAAGGGACTTGCTTTCGCCCTCTCGGGCTCCATAAGCCGTGTTTCGCACATGCGAAACTTGAATTATTGACGCTTACTTGAACAGCTGCGGAACGAACATGCTCAAATAGATACGCCAATTTCTCCAGATGTGACCACCGTCGGACTCGTAGTATGTATACTTGTATCCGGCATCGTCCAGCTTCTTGCGGAAATCCGTATTAGCCTGATACAGAAAATCCGCGTTACCTATTCCTATCCAGTACAATGCCGGTTTCTTCGAGAACTGAACTGCAAGTTTTTCGTCAATGTTTTCATAAACCGGAGAACTTACACCTTCGTGCGGCATAATGGCCGAAGAGAAAAGTCCCACATAGTCGAACATGTCAGGATACTGCATGGAAATATGGAGAGAATGGAAACCGCCCATAGACAATCCGGCGATTGCGCGGCCCTCCTTCTTACGAATCGTACGATAGTGACTGTCAATATACTTTACGACATCAGGGAAAGATGTTTCGAACGATCCTTCCATTGTCTTAGGCAGATTCGCATTAGGTGGAACCAAGCCCTGCGACGTCTGGCCCGGAGCCGCCTCCTGTGAAACATTGCCATTAGTCATGACCACAATCATTGGCTTGGCCTTACCCTGAGCGATAAGATTATCGAGAATCTGTGAAGCCCTTCCGAGATCCATCCACGCTTCCTCGTCACCACCCCTACCGTGGAGAAGATAGAATACAGGATACTTGGTCTTGGAATTATCCTCATAACCGGCAGGCGTATAAACCGTCATCCTGCGCTTCATTCCGAGTGTCGGACTATCGTACCAAACCTTGGAAACAGTTCCGTGAGGGACATCATTGACACTATACAAATCACCCTTGCCGCCCTTCACGATAAAAATATTATTCACACTGTTCACATCGCGATTCATGTAGACATTCAAAGGGTCTGTCACCTGAAGACCATCCACGATAAAACAATAGCTGTACAGCTCAGAATCCAGCTTGCCGGTAGTAAATTCCCAGATACCTTTATCGCCTTCCTTAAGGTCAGCAATTCTATAGCCATCGGCATTTCTATCCTTGATGAAATCGCCCACAACCTGCACCCTCACCGCCTTAGGTGCTTTAAATCTGAAAGTTACAGTGTTGTCAGGATGAACCTCTGGAGAAATGAGGGAGTTGACGCCCCAAATCGCCTCCTGCGCAAAAGCCGCAGTCGTCAGCATCAATGCTGTCGCAAGTGTAAAGATTTTTTTCATGTTTATGTCAATGTTTTTGTGTCGTCATCATGTGTGTTCCCGAATACCGGGCCATCTACAAAGATAATGATTCCTGTCAGAAATACCAGCCGATTTCAGGATATGCCTTAACGAAATTTCGAAACGGTTAGAATTAGCATGGTTGAGCCAGGAGGTCGGACTCGTCCGCTCAGGTGCTTCTCAATTCGCGTCCTGAGTTCCGCTTCCTGGAGCTTGAGTGATGTGGATTGTATCGCGGCTGGTATCGGCAGAGTCGAGAATTTGGTGCGAAAAAGCGCCACTTTTTACACCAAATTCATCAAATTGAACAAACGGGGTAAAAAAAGGCCTAAATTTACACCATTTGTCTGCCTTAGATCTCTGTGGAGCAAAGAGCCGGGACGCCAGGTGCCGATCGAAAGGCATGGCCGTCCGCGGCCTTGTGAGGGGACCCACGCAGTGGGGAGGATGAGCGAAGCGAACCTTTCGACGGCACCTGACGCCCCGAGCGGTGACAACCAAGCAGTTACAAAGAACGATAATTAAGCAGAAAGCCCGGCCGAATCACTTCAGCCGGGCTTTATAATATATTATTTGTCCCAAGTCCCGCAGGATTGATGTTTCGCACATGCGGAACTCAGGGTTTTATTATGGTCTAGGATAACCTAGAAGATTTCGTCGTTAGAGCTTTCGGTCATATTGAAATCTGGAGCATCGTAGTTGTCGCCAACATTGAAATTCTCAGCACCTTCTACATTCTCGTCAGCTGGTCTCGGACCGAATGGTCTTCTGCCTCTGTGGTCATCACGTGGACCTCTTCTGTCGTCACGTGGGCCACGGCGATCATCCCTGCGGTCACCTCTGCGGTCATCGCGTGGACCTCTTCTGTCATCACGGCGATCACCTCCGCGACGGTCATCTCTATGTTCGTCACGTGGACCTCTAGGTCTACGCTCAGGCTCTACATAACCTTCCGGTTTCTCTGTGAGAGCACGCATAGAAAGTCTCATCTTGCCGGTCTTCTCGTCGATTTCAAGAAGTTTGACATCCACTTCGTCACCTACATTGAGGACATCAGCCACATTCTCAGTCTTGTTCCAAGCGATCTCAGACACGTGGAGCAAACCTTCCTTTCCAGGGAGAATCTCTACGAATGCCCCGAAATCAAGGATAGAAACAACTTTTCCATGATATGTTGCACCTACCTCAGGAACTGCGCAGATACCCTCAATCCAAGAAAGAGCCTTGTCGAGAGAATCCTTATCTGTAGAGAAGATATCTACGATACCCTTGCCTCTCTCAGGATCCTCAGTGATGGTGATGGTAGTACCGGTCTCTTTCTGAATCTTCTGGATAGTCTCACCACCTTTACCGATAACGGCACCAATGAAATCTGAGTCGATTTCAAGCTGCTTGATTCTAGGAACAAATGGCTTGTAGTCCTCACGTGGCTCGCTGATGCATTTCATCATCTCGCCCATGATATGGAGACGACCCTGACGGGCCTGCTCGAGTGCCTTTGCAAGAACATCGTAAGAAAGTCCGTCAACCTTGATATCCATCTGGGTTGCAGTGATACCGTCCTTGGTACCTGTAACCTTGAAGTCCATATCTCCGAGGTGGTCCTCGTCACCGAGAATGTCGGTAAGGATTGCATATCTCTCGTTTGGTCTGTCCTTGTCAGTGATAAGTCCCATCGCAACACCTGCAACCGGTTTCTTGATCTTGACACCTGCATCCATGAGAGCAAGACAGCCACCGCATACAGAAGCCATTGAAGATGAGCCATTTGACTCGAGGATATCTGATACGACGCGAACTGCGTATGGATTTTCAGGTGCTAGAGGAACTACGGCCTTCAAAGCACGCATTGCAAGGTTTCCGTGTCCGATTTCACGACGGCCTATACCTCTCTGTGCCTTAGCCTCACCTGTCGCGAACGGAGGGAAGTTATAGTGGAGAACGAACTGCTGTGTCTCACGGACAAGCACCTCATCCATTTCCTTCATGTCAAGTTTGGTTCCGAGGGTAACACTTGCAAGAGACTGTGTCTCACCACGAGTGAAAATAGCAGAACCATGAGCACAAGGGAGATAGCCTACTTCGCACCAGATAGGACGAACCTCATCTGTCTTACGGCCGTCGAGACGCACGCCTTCATCGAGAATCATGTTTCTCATAGCAGCCTTCTCCTCATTGTTGTAATATCTTGCAACCATAGCGGCCTTAGCCTCCTGATCCTCTTCAGAGAGGGTTGCAAGGAAATCTGCCTTGATCTGCTCGAAACCGTCAGTTCTTTCCTGCTTCGGCTTAGCTGACTTTGCAAGAGCATAGCACTTGTCATAGCAGAACTCGTGAACTGCCTTCTTGAGATCCTCATCTTCCTCATCGTGAGGATAGTCTCTCTTCACGTCCTTGCCGAGTTCTTTGTTCAACTCTACCTGAACAAGGCACTGTTTCTTGATAGCCTCGTGAGCGAACTTGATAGCTTCGAGCATATCAGCCTCGCTTACTTCGTTCATTTCACCCTCGACCATCATAATGTTGTCATATGTGGCTGCAACCATGAGTTCGAGGTCACTGTCCTTCATTTCGCTGAAGGTAGGGTTAATCTTGAATTCACCATTGATTCTGGAGACACGTACTTCAGAGATAGGTCCTTCGAAAGGAATGTCACTGCATGCAAGAGCTGCAGAAGCGGCAAGTCCAGCAAGTGCATCAGGCTGTGTGTCAGCATCAGCTGAAATGAGGTTAACGTTCACGTATACCTCCAGGTGGAAGTCCTCCGGGAACAACGGTCTGAGTGCGCGGTCTACAAGACGAGAAATAAGAATCTCATAATCAGAAGCCTTGCCCTCACGTTTCATGAATCCGCCAGGGAATCTTCCTGCTGAATAGAATTTCTCTTTGTAATCTACCTGGAGAGGCATAAAATCTGTGCCTTCCTTAACTTCTTTAGCGCAAGTCACTGTGGCGAGGAGCATGGTGCCGCCCATTTTGATGACTGCAGATCCGTCAGCCTGCTTAGCAAGTTTTCCGGTCTCGATTTCGATTACCCGCCCGTCGGATAATTCGATTTTCTTGTTAATGATGTTCATTAGTGCTTCATTTGACCCGCCTTCCCCAATGGAAGTTGTTTTCTTTGCTTATTTCATATATCATCTCCCTGTAATCTGCAGCAGGTCATTTATTTTACAGACCAGGGTTGCTAATATTTTCGTGTCGAAGTGTCTATGGTCGCGAAAACAGACAACTTAAAAATGTGGTTATTCCTCCCGTTTAGAGGATCGCTTCTACTTCGTAGACCAGTTTATATAAAAACTGAAAAAGGCCGGCTCCCACCAGGAACCGGTCTTTTCGTTTCCTATCGTATTATCGACGGAGACCAAGCTCCTTAACGATCTTTCTGTATCTCTCGATGTCAACTTTCTGGAGGTAATCCAAAATCTGACGTCTTTTACCTACGAGACGGAGAAGTGAACGACGAGTAACAACGTCTTTCTTGTTCTTCTTCACATGCTCTGTGAGGTGATTGATACGGTAGGAAAATAGAGCAACTTGACTCTCTGGTGAGCCGGTGTCTGTATTAGACTTCCCGTACTTCGCGAAAATCTCCTGCTTCTTTTCAGCTTCTAAATACTCAGCCATTTCGCAAAAATTTTTGTTAATATGTAATAAATTCCTTTGTTCCCATCCGATACCGGACAAAAACGGCTGCAAATATAGCCATTTTTTCATATAAATCAAAAAGTTTCGACGAAAACTGATGATTATTCACCCTTTGCGCGATATCATAAGAGAGGCATTCAGGCCGTTCACGCCGGCAGTCCCCCACTTGTTCCGCCAACCACTACAAGCACATCCGCGCTTTGCTAACGAGCTGTAATCACACGATATTTTTCTGACAATTCAGAGGCAACATTGAATGGATTTTCTCCGGAAACCAAAGGGAAATCCTCATGCTGCAATGTCCATTGATATTCAAATTCAATGATATCTTTCTGATAGTCATCCTGGGAAAACTGCCTTCCTGATTTCATGGCTGATATCACGGCTGAGGTGAAACGGCTCCAGCGCTCACGATAAAAACTGCGGGTAAGTCCAGCCCATCCCCTGTTTGCATAATCGTTAAGCTGAGTTCCTTTCTGTCCCCAGACTGAAACTATGCATCTTGCATTTTCTTCGTAATACTGTTTCTCCTGCTCAGTTTTTCCGAATTCCCTTGCATCTCTGATCCACTTTCCCATATTGAGTTCAATCGAGCAGGAAAGGAGCCTGTCCGAATCGGCTATGAGCTGGTCCATCTGAGCAGCCATTTTCTCCGCACCAAGGATATCATGCTTTTTGTAGCATTCCGTAAAACGGTCGCGGAAATCAGAAAAAAGATTTCCCAAAACCTGACGGCCGACATTGATCACATCAAACTTGAAAAGCGCATTGTCGATATCCCCGGCAGAAAGCAGTTCTTCCCAAATTCGCCATAACACATCATTGTCATAATGATACTCAGGCTGGGTATTCCAGCCCTGGACACCTTCCAACTGTGGCCTGGCATTTATCAGCACGGACTGACCACATAGAGCATGCTTCGTATATATATCCTCATGCAGTTTCTGCCAGGCCGAATTCACCTTTTCATTAACCTTTCCCCCTCTGCACAAAGACCAGGTCCTAATCCAGTCCTGCGGTCTCATATCTGGATTCCAGACCTTGTCAAAAACATATTCATACATCAACGGATTGACATCAAGACCTTCCAATGTGACGCCTACGCCGAAAACATTATCCCCGCCTTCTTCAAAGAGCCTGTTGATCTTGAAATCTACATCATCAATATCTCCTGCAAGCATGGTATTTCCGCCGAAATTACCAAGATAGCACCAGATGTACGGCTTGCCGTAATAATTCTTTGTTCTTCGCCACAGCTCTTCAAAATCACAATAGTAGTCAAGCAAGACCAATTTGTTCTCAGGCACCGCGTTCAGGAAAGCTTCAATCCGGGAGTCCGTCCATTTCTCAGCCGAATGATAGAACATCCACGTCATCTGAAGCCATACAGCATCCTTATCTACAGATTCAATGGATTTGTATATCTTTTTCGACACATTTGAAAGGAACTCTTCGTTCCAGTCCGGAGAATCCACTTCATTGAAAGGGTCAATGCCATAGATATGGTCCGTACCGTAAACTTCAGTCTGCGCCTCAAGGAATCGTCTCTGTATTTCAGAATAGAGAGGATCTTCAGGGTCAATGAAATGGCTTCTGTATCTGTCGTCATATCCACCCCATTGGCTCATAGTATAAATCTTAGCCTCAGGACGTACTTGTTTCAACTCAGCAGGAACGTGCCCAGCAAATGCCGGCAAGACCGGTGTCATTCCCAATGAGCGCTCCCGTTTCAATATCTTTTTCTGTAATTCCTCCTGGTTTTCCAACCATGATTCAGGCAAAGGACTCTGCCAATAATCCACATTTGACATTCTATGCCAAGGGAGATGAGCCGGCCCTGTAAAATATGAACGGATCTGCTCGTCAGTCAAGCCCATGTCAGTCCATACTTTATACCATATTGATTCCTGCCCGGTAATCGCCAATGGCATATTGACACCATTAAGCGCCATCCAGTCTATAAGCCGCTCCCAGTCTGACCATTTCCAGTAAGGCATAGTATAGCCAAACGTGCAGTAGTTCAAGAAGAACCGGTTGGAGCATCTTGCACTTGCCTGGATTTTATCCTCCGGCAAAGGAAGAACCGAAGGCATATCGACAGGATCAGAGGCATACCAGGACACCCTGGTATTACAAAAATTCTTAAGGTAAGCATTGAGGCCTACAGCCATTGAATTGACCGTATTTCCTTTTATCAGTATCTTACCCTTATAAGTCTCAATAGAATAACTGTCAATGCTGTCTGGCTGATCTGAAAGATACTCAAATCTGAAACTATTTGAATGTTCCGGACAGAGTCTCCCTACCATTTCTTTCATTTCCGCCGGCGAATTGTCAGGCACACAACTTACTGAGAGCGCCATCAGCAGCACAAACAGTATTCTAGCGATATTTCTCATATATGATTCCCTATTTTTTCCCTATGGATTGCCAATATTATTCCGCGATAAGTTCGCTGAGCGATTTCCACACATTTTTCTATCAATGCCTTGTCGTCCCGACGCACTCCGAGATTCATCATAAACCGTCCCGTCACGATTGAGACAGCTGAAATATCCGCCGAACTCTTTTGAGTTCTTTCTCATAACGCGAGGCTATCTCTTTGAAATCCACATTGACCATGTTAAGCTACGACATTATTAATTCCGGCACAAATATACAATTTTTTATTAATTTCACCATTATTTTTTAATTTTTTAATTTTAAGTTTAAGTCTTAGGAAATATTTTTATAAACAACATATAATGATTTAGAAACTGCGCGGAGTGAGTTCCGCCGCGGCCGACTGCTTGTCGGCGTGAAATCTCCATTGATGCATTACATACTTGCATAATTGCAAAAGCCCCAGAATCGCCATTACAGCGCTCTGGGGCCTTTATATCTTAAAATCAAAGTGACAAAGACGGGATAATATCTTTTATCTGCAACTATAGCGATAATTATCGCTATAGTTGCAGATAAAAGTGTTTATTGATACCTCATCCTCATTCGAGTTTCGCAGGCTATAGTTTTGTGAAAGCTATCCCAAACAGGAGAAGATGTTTGGAGCACACACATTCCATCCTTAGCAGATATAGAAAGTGACGCCCGTAAAAACACAACTATTATAGGACAAGGTACTTTGATTTGGAAATATCAGATTGACATAACTAACAGAGACGGAAGTAAAAAACGCGTCGTTTTTACAGTTAATGTGGAAACTGGAGAAGTCACAGAGCTTTAAGAAGGCAACCTACCAGCGAATAAGGCTATCTCTCTTTCAGATATGCCGAGTTTCGTTGCCAATGATTTCCATGGCTTTAACGCCGCAACAACCTCATTGACAATAGCTTCAGCCTCATGCCGTCTAAGCATATAATCTTCAGAGGCTTCAAGAAGAAGATTCAGATCCGCCTTGTTAGATGATGCTGTAATCAGAATGCTTTGATAATCATTGGTCGTCGGATTCATATCGTATGCTGGAGCGAGCGTCCAACCACGCTTGGTAAGCAGAAAACCATGATTACGGAAATGGTCATCACTATTACCGACACAGATATTGAAGGCAACTCGGCGATAGAGTTCCCGCAGATTAGACTCCACATCACAGCAGTTCTGCAGGATAAAATCAACTATATCCAGATAGCCATTGCCTGTTCCTGCATTACACCCGTCTGTCAATCCAAGTAAAGTCATGGCAGAAGCAAAATGAATCCGTTTACCATCTTGTGTGCGATCAAAACGTCGGGACAGCAGCGTATGATATTTGTCCCCAGCATTCAACACGCCGGTTTCTGCCGCATGAATACCCGCGCTCTTCGCCAGAAGATGACAGAGGTGTTCCCAAAGTCCGACATCATAATCATCCTTACGCGAAGGAAATTTCGCCACATACAATGTCTTATGCTCATCTACAACACCAGCTTTCGGCCTGGCTCCACCAAGCGATGTGCCGGGATAGACGAGCTGTTGTATCCATTTTTTCTCGGGAAGAATATTCTCCTCTTCACTTTTTTCAATCTCCTGGCTCGCATACATCAGGTCCCTAACGCTTGCCAACGGAGGGATTGACAGTTTGTTCGCCACACAAATAAATTGTTCGTCGAGGCTGTCTTTAAATCTAAAACCTCCCATACGGCTGAAATCATCTATTCCCACCAAATAATCGAATGAACTTAATCGTCTTACTGGGCGATGCTCTTCCAATGCCTCAATTTGTTCGCGCCTGTTTAGCAATGTCCGTCCCCATCTGTCTGGCAGAGCATCGGCGAAACATCCGAAGATATCTCTGCCTGGCATTGTATATTGCACGCCGGCATAATTATTAACATCCGCACTAATAAGAAGGCTGCCATATTTGTGCAACCAGTCATTATCATATGCAAAACCATATGAATCATTTCCGCGCAGCGACTCATAGCTCAGCGATCCTACAAGCATCGGGGAATCAAGCCAATCAAAGTCAGCATAAACATCACTACTGTCCCGTTTAAACTAATTAATACTGAATAAGTTAGGATATTCGTCAG
>OGDF01004653.1_pt1 | contig 15359 bp, 9 predicted proteins | sample 1570141 | NCBI WGS metagenome assembly OGDF01 (sample SAMEA4370581, study PRJEB24528) | human gut metagenome | reverse complement strand
ACCATGATTAAAACAGTTGCATTAGAAAAGATCTTCCGCACGGAAGAGGTAGAGACGTTGGCTCTTAATAAAGTAAGCATAGAGGTGAAGGAAGGGGAATTCGTAGCCATTATGGGCCCTTCCGGTTGTGGAAAATCAACGTTGTTGAATATCTTAGGATTGCTCGACAACCCGACCAGCGGAGAATATTACCTGAACGGGATCGAAGTATCCCGATATACGGAAGCCCAGCGGACGAAACTGCGCAAAGGGATTATCGGGTTCGTCTTCCAAAGTTTCAATCTGATCGACGAGTTGAATGTATACGAGAATATAGAACTTCCTTTGCTCTACATGGGTGTGTCGGCTGCCGAGCGAAAGAAAAAGGTACAGGAAGCAATGGAACGGATGGCGATCGTGCACCGCGAAAAGCATTTCCCGCAGCAGTTGTCCGGCGGCCAGCAACAGCGTGTCGCCATTGCCCGCGCCGTAGTGGCCAACCCGAAGCTGATCCTCGCCGACGAACCGACCGGTAACCTGGACAGTAAAAACGGACAGGAGGTGATGAACCTGCTCAGCGAACTGAACAAGGAAGGGACGACGATCGTCATGGTGACGCACAGCCAACACGATGCCGGGTTTGCCTCCCGCACCATCAACCTGTTCGACGGACAGGTTGTTACGGAGACGTTGATCTAAGCCTTAAATGTTATAAAAGGGAAAGAATGGGCCGTAACGTATTAAGATATGTTACGGCTTACGAAATTATCGTACCCCGCATGATTCCAAATCAAATAAACTTGTATATTGCCGTCACTAATCATAAATCGAATTGCTTATGAAGACACTTGTATGGTTGTTTGGAATCTTTTTCTGCGCTTCTTCCGCTTACGGGCAAAAGACCGTTACGATCGAAGGAGATATACGGAATATGCCGGATACCGTCAGATTTTTTTGCGCGGAGATGAAAGGAAACGGGATGGATGTACGACCGGAAGATCAGGAAAAAATGGTGAACGGTAAATTCAAATTCACCAGGGAAGCCGACAGGACGACCAAGATGTACATATCCCTCAACAACACCGGCTACACCGTATGGGTGAAGCCCGGAGCGAACATCAAAATCACCGGAGAAGCCCCTTATGTGCAGAACTGGCTGGCGGAAAGCGACATTCCAATCCCCGAACAAGTCGAACTGAACCGCTTCCGGGAGGCTACACGGGAGGAAAACATACGCATCCACGACTTAACGGCAGAGTGTATGAAACTGCTCCCCAAGATCAGAGCGAAAGATTCGGTCGCCAAACAGGAATTTGCTTCGATCAGGCAGACGGTGAACAGCATACATGACGAGATTATCCTGCAAAAAGAGTTGCTGCTCATGCTGGACTATCCGATTACCGATGCCGGTCTGGAAGAACTGAGAGACGCTGCCAAGAGTTGCCAAGCGGGAAAGTTGAAGGATAAAGCGTTAGTCGTATCTGTCTACAGCAAGCTGACGGACGAACAAAGACAATCCCGGTTGGGGGAAGAGATAACTTCCTTGTTGTCTATCTCCTCGACAGTTCAGGAAGGAGACAAGATCGCGGATGTCGAACTGAAAGACATCAAAGGGAACATCCACCATCTTTCCGACTATAAAGGGAAATACATCATCCTTGATTTCTGGAGCCGATACTGTGGCCCTTGCCTCGATGCGTTTCCTTTACTAAAGGAAATTGCGGAAAAATATAAAGAGAAAATTGTCGTTATCAGCCTGTCTGTAGATCCAGAAGCGGTTTGGAAAGAGACAGAAGTCAAAGAATCGGCAGACAACTGGCTGCAACTGTCCGACGGACTGGGCATGAGTGGCATAGCGGCTCATTACGGGGTACATGCGCTTCCTTCGTTTATCTATATTTCACCGGAAAGCACCGTCCTGAAAGCCGGACAAGGGTATAAATTCTTGTCGGAAGATATCCGTACATTTATAAAAGACAAATAACCTAATTCGAATGAATATGAAACACGGACTTTACTTACTTATGTTCCTCCTTTGCGGCACAGGGTTGCAGGCACAGGATCGCGTGGTTGAACAACCGGCTTTCGACGCATGGAGCTCGACCACACTGGAAATAGATAAAATCGCATTGAGCGACACCGCTACGGTCTTTTATATCGACGCCTACTTCCGCCCGAAATACTGGATTCAGGTCGTTAAAGAAACGACCTTGCGGGCGGACGGCAAAACCTATCCGATCAAAACGGGCGACGGCATCACGCTGAGCGAAAAGTTCTGGATGCCGGAATCGGGAGAGGCCTCTTTCCGCCTGATATTCCCGCCTCTGCCGAAAGGGACCAAGACGGTAGACTTCATTGAGGGCGACGAAGAGGGTGCTTTCAAAATATGGGGCATCCACCTGGACGGCTCGCCTGCCAACTCTTCTCTGGCAGGGAAAAAGAACCCGAAGGAAGAGCCTGTACTGGAAAAGCCGGAGTTCAAAAATGGTTTGGGAATCCTGAAAGGGCATATTGCCGGCTACAAACCTGAAATGGGACTAAAAGGACGTGCCTGGGTGTCTAATATATTGACCGGCAGTAATGACGAATACGATATTACAGTACAATCAGATGGTAATTTCAAACTGGAAATACCTCTGTATTATCTTACAAGCCTGAATATCACCAGCGGCTTTATGAACGGCCAGATATATCTCAAACCAGGAGAAACGACATCGGTTGAGATCAACTTCCCCGAAATATGCCGTGCCCAATCAAAGAAACAAAAAGATAAACCTTCTTTAGGAGAGAAATATTATTTTACCGGAGCTATGGCAGCTCTCAACAACGAAGCCTGCAATTCCTCACTCCGATTCGTATCGCTCACTCCCAAAACGCAAGAAGAATATATGCAGATGTTTTCCGATATCAGCTCCATGAATGCGGACCAGTTCAAAGCATACTGGATGGACCGGTATCAGAAGGAAAAAGCTGCCTTGGACAGCCATACGGAATTAAGTGACGCTTACCGGACACTTCTGCAAAACAGCCTGAAAAAGGATTTGGCAGAACAGTTGCTCAGCATTACCGGCATGACGGAATATGCTTACCGGACAGCCAACCAGATTCCGCGAGATTCGGTCATCCCAAAGGACAAAAAGGTCATCCCCGGCATCGAGTATTACGACTTCCTGCCGGAGTTGGTATGTAACGATACCTATCTGTTATACGACGGTTCTTTTACATATCTGATCTCTTATATCCAATATGCAAACTTTACCGGAGAAGAAAGAACAGACAAAGACAACATCCCGGATAACACCGCCGAACTCGCCAAACTTATGGGAACGGATAAAGGGACGCTCTTCGACCTCCTTGCCGCACAGCGTTTGTCCAAACCGATAAAAGAATTCCACCCGCTAAGCGACGAACAGATTGCGCAAGCCGGTAAAATATCTCCTGTCTTTCAGGAAGCATTTGTCTTGATGAATAACAAAGTCAAACAAACCATCGAAGAGAACAAAAAGAAATCCGGCTACACCGTCAACCGCGTGAACATTGCCGATATTCCGGCGGAAGAACTGTTCAATGCCATCACGACCCCTTACCGGGGCAAAGTCGTGTTCGTCGATTTCTGGGCAACTTGGTGTGGCCCGTGCAAGGCAGCTATGAAGCAGTCCGAACCGGTGAAGAAAGACTTCGCAGGCAAAGAAATCGTCTTCCTCTACCTGGCAGGCGAGAATTCCCCGAAAGGCACTTGGGAACAGATGATACCGGACATCAAGGGCGAACACTACCGGATGACGGATGCACAATGGGACTTCATCTGCAAGAAATTCGGCGTTAACGGTGTTCCTTCTTATATGATCATTGCCAAAGACGGCACACCCACCCATTTCCAGGTAGGCTTCATGGGAGCGGAGAAGATGAAAGAGATGCTGAACAAAGAATTGGAGAAATAAGAACTGTTACTATGTATAAAACGTTGCTTGCTCTATTGTTTTCAGGAATCAGCCTGCTATTACATGCGGACGATTCATATGTCATACAGGCTCATATACGGGATGTAAAAGACGGAACCGTATTTTTCCTGAAACAATTCAGCACGCAACGGATTATAAATGCCATGCGCCTCGAAAACGGCAAGCTGCAAATGAAAGGCGAGCTATTCGATACTCCCCAGCACCTTTGGCTTTGCACGACCATCAAAGAGGAATTTTACTATTGCGACCTGCTTGTGGACACCGGGACGATCGTGATCGAAGGAAGCATCCGGGACTTTCCCAACGGCTTGCACTTCGAAGGAGCCCGAACCCAGATGCAATATGCCGCTTATCTGAATGAGACACAAGCATTCAACCGGCAAATCGACAGTTTGAATCAAAGAGCCAACCACCTCCATAATCTTAAAACAGATGGTATAAGATACAACAGTCATATCGTACCCGGCACTTATAAACTGGACGTGGAACTGGAAAGGGAAAAAGTGACGGCTATACGTGACTCTATCCGTTCCTCCTTTATCCAAACCCACATGGATCAGTACGCCGGACAGTTCCTGTTGACCCGCATCATGAAAGACCTGCCCCCGGACTCGCTCAAAGCACTCTACCGGCGCATTCCGGTGGAGATGAAGAAAACCAAGTTCACCCGCCTGATCAGTAACCAGATCAATCCTTATGCCGATAGCTATATCCGGGAAGCCGATGACCTCCTGCGCCTGACAAGCCGCAAAGAAAGAGAAATGAACCATTATGCGGAAGAGGCCTATAAACTTTATGCAAAAGCAGTACAACTGGACTCCACCCGCACAGACGGATACATGGCTCTCGCCTCCATGTCCGACCGCCTGCTTCCCGTCAAAGGGATCGAGGCTTACGACATCTCCATCCATTACCTCCGGAAATTTATGGAAAGCGATATCCGTAAGGATGAATGCGAGGCAGCTATAAAAAGAATGGAAAACCTGGAATTCCGGAAATGGCTGAAACTAAATGAAGAGCCGGAAATGGTGGCGGTCGGAGGCGGTACTTTCGAGATGGGATCGACTTATAAGGAAGACAACAACGCGCCCCATAAAGTGAAAGTGGACAGTTTCCGGATCAGCCGGTACGAAATAACAAACTACCAGTTTGCCCTTTTCCTGGAAAGCCAGGACCCGGAGAAGATAAAAAACAGCCCGCCGATGTATTATCCTTGCAATTGGGGCATTCTGAACGGAAAGCCCGTCCCCGGCTATGAGGCACATCCTGCCATCTATGTCACCTGGTACGGAGCACAGGCATATTGCAAGTGGGCAGGTGGACGCTTACCCTCCGAAGAGGAATGGGAATTTGCTGCCAGGGGCGGCGTCTACGGCAACCGTAACCATCTCTATAGCGGCGGGATGGAACTGGACAGCCTGGGCTGGTATTCCGGCAACTCCGGCGGCAAGCCTCACCGTGTCGGAACCTTAAAACCGAACGAGTTAGGTTTATACGACATGAGCGGAAATGTCTGGGAATGGTGCAGCAATACCCAAATAAAAGATGGCAAAGAATATGTTGCCGTCCGCGGTGGAACCTGGTTCAACGAACGTGCCATCTGCCGCCCGACCTGCCGGTATTACATCTTTCCGAACAGCAAGCATTTCAACAACGGCTTCCGGCTGGTAAAAGATTTATAATGGCTTGGATGGAAATACGACTTTAAAAGCTCTATTGATCAGGGACCATACATAATTGTATGTTTTCAGCACATAGACATTGACACAAAGTATGAATAAAAAGCCGGAAACAATATACACTATTTGCAAATACAGATGGTCAGCAATAATCTGGTTCAGTCCCAAAACCCGCTTTATACCGCCTAACAGGATGATTGTAAAGGGATGGACCAAATATATTTCATATCCTTCTTTAGAATATATATCAATATAACGACGAACCATTGCAGACCTGTCATATAAGTAAACTAATCCCTTTTTCATATAAATTCCACCTATTCCTAAAACAGCCATTCCGTATGAGGCAAACAATAAGTTAGGCGGAAATTTATTAGCTTGCAGATCAAAAGGGACTCTTTCAACTCCGAAAGCATAAATCAAATATCCTACGGCAGCTATTACACAAACAACAATTTGCCAGCCTAACTTCTTCTTATAATACAATCCCCATATCGTAAAAAACAGATAGACTATTACAGTTTGAAGCAACTCTGGATAATAAGCTTTGAACAATAGCAACAATACCAAAACGACACTGAAAAGGATAAAAGGTATATTACACCGGCGAATCATCCGGCATAAAAAGGGAAGACAAAGAGATATGATCAAGTAAGGCGGAATAAACCAAATATGATCAAATAATCGATATTCTACCGTAGGGGTAAAGAACACATAAGATATAAAGTCATTCAACGGTATTATCTCTCCCGACTTCCAATAATGATACACAACAGCCGGAAAACAAACCAATGCATACTTCCAGTAAGGGATCGCGACTCTTTTTATCCGGCCCTTCAAATAAGTCCGAAACGGTTTTTCCAATGACAGGGAAAATGAAGCTCCTACTATATAAAACACGGTTGCCATTGCAAAGAATATCCCGGTAATCCAGCTTCCTTCAAATATGCCGACCTTGACACCTTCCCACCATATCAAATGACAAAAACAGGTGATATAGATCATTATAGCTCCTCTGTATATATCCAGATTCCGATCTCTCATGTTCTATTTGTTTCCTATAAGCATTGAAGGTTGCAAAGATACTTTTTCCTTTTAATAAAAAAGAGTAATATTGCATACTAAAACAAATCAATCAAATTAATGAGCAATTCTATACATTTAATCAGTCTCTTATTATTGGCTTCCGGCCTATCCATACAAGCCCAGGAAAAGAGAGCCATGACATTCGATGAAATGGTCGGATGGGAACGCATATCCGAACAACGTATTTCCGATAACGGGAAATGGGTATTCTGCAAGATGGAACCCTGGCGGGGAGATGCGACCATCCTGCTATATAATGATAAAGGAGAAGAGAAAGGTTCTTTTAAACCTGCTGCAAAAGCACAATTCAGTTCCTCCTCCGAATATCTCTTGGTGACAAAAACGCCTCCCCTAAAAGAAGTGGAGGCCGAGAAGCTAAAGAAAACGGACAAGGATAAAATGCCGATGAACAGCCTCATCATTTCCCGCCTGTCCGGAGGGATGGAAACAATCGATTCGCTCAAATCTTATAAACTATCGGAAACAGCCGACTGGCTGGCTTACCAGCGCGGGAGCAAAAAAGATTCCATGCTTTATATCCGGTCGCTCGACGGAATGCAACAAGACTCGTTCCCGGCAGTCAGCGATTTCGGATTTGCCCAAAAAGGGAATGTGTTATACGTCGTATCCGACTCTGTCCTCTATACCTACATTCCTCAGAAAGGAAATAACCGGATCTCCGATAAAAAAGGGGTATTCAAGAAGATTGCATTCAACGAAAACGGTAGCAAGCTCGCTTACCTGTTTTGTTCCCATAAAGATTCGGCCGCAACCCGGAGCAGCCTGTATCTGGCAGAAAATAATACTCCCGGCAAACTGATTGCAGAACGGGGGGATAAAGCATTCCCCGCTTCATGGATTATCAGTGAAAATGCGCCCTTATATTTTTCCGAAAACGCAAGCCGTCTTTTCTTCGGAACTGCTCCGGAGCCCAAACAGAAAGACACGACCCTTTTGGCTGAGAATCGCCCGGATGTACAGGTATGGAGCTGGGATGAAAAGGTACAATACACGCAACAGTCCTTTAACAAAGCAACCGATTTGAAACGATCTTATACAGCCATCTACAACCTCGGTTCCGGACGCCTTCTCCAATTGGCAACAGAAGAACTTCCGACTCTGCAAACAGCCGATGAGGGGAATGCCATATGGGCGCTTCTCTCCACCACAAGACCTTACGGCACACAAAGCATGTGGACCGCACGCCAGTTTCATGATATCTACATAATCAACCTGGAAACCGGGGAACGCCGGCAGATCAAGGAGAAAAGCCCTTCCTACATGCGTTTCTCCCCAAAAGGAAAATACACATACTGGTATCAGGATCAAGATAGTTCCTGGTATACTCGTTCGACGGCCGACGGCAAAGAATACCGCCTGACAACTCCGCAGACATTTGCCGCCTGGGACGAAGACAACGATGTCCCCGACTATCCTTCACCCTACGGAATAGCAGGTTGGACGGATGGCGATCAATCTATCCTGATCAAGGACCGTTACGATATCTGGAAGTTTGATCCGATTGCTGCTTCTTCTCCGGTCAACCTGACCGTCAACGGGCGAAAAGAACAAATCACTTACTCGCTGATCCAACTGGATCGGGAGAAAAGAGCCTACAATACAAGCGAAGCACAATATCTCACCGGATTTAACGAAAGAACCAAAGGTTCCGGATATTATACTACCCGCCTCAACAAGCCGGTTGCCCCGAAAGCATTGCTTGCCGGTAATTTCAAACTGGCGGCCCTGGCCAAAGCAAAGAATGCCAATGCCGTAATCTACACGCAAGAAACATACGAGCAATATCCGGATGTCCAATTATCCAATCTCGGTTTCAAAAAGTCGATCCGTTTGACAGACGGCATCCGCCAGCAGGATTCCATCATTTGGGGGACAGCCGAACTGACTTCCTGGATCTCCCTGGATGGCCGGCCTCTGGAAGGTGTCATCTACAAACCGGCCGATTTCGACCCGAACAAGAAATATCCGGTAATCGTAAATTTCTACGAACGCAATGCCAATACATTGTATAGCTACCACATGCCCAGCCCCGGACGTTCAACGATCGACTATCCGTTCTACCTCAGTCACGGCTTTATCATTTTCAATCCTGATGTCCGCTTCACAGACGGCTATCCGGGTGAAAGTTGTTACAATTGCGTGATGCCGGGTATCACCTCACTGATCGCCAAAGGCTATGTAAATGAAAAGGCGATCGGTGCACAAGGGCATAGCTGGGGAGGCTATCAGGTTGCCTACTTAGCTACCCGCACCCGGCTCTTTGCCGCAATCGAATCGGGTGCTCCGGTAGTCAATATGCTGAGTGCTTATGGCGGAATCCGTTGGGGCTCCGGCTTAAACCGTTCCATGCAATATGAACACGGGCAGAGTCGCATAGGGGGCAATATCTGGGAAATGCCGTTGCAATACATTGAAAACTCTCCCTTGTTCAATATGGATAAGGTGACCACTCCGATCCTGATCATGCACAATGATGCAGACGGGCATGTGCCCTGGTATCAGGGAATCGAATACTTCATTGCCCTTAAACGCTTGCAAAAACCGGCGTGGTTGCTCAACTACACCGGCGAACCGCACTGGCCGATGCGCCTGGCAAACCGGATCGATTTCCAGAAACGCATGTTCCAGTTCTTCCACCACTACCTGCAAAATGCCCCCATGCCCAAATGGATGAATGAAGGTGTTCCGGCGGTAGATCAGGATTTCGAATTGGGATATTAAAACTCCATCCGAAACTCTGTCCGGACATTCGGTATGGATGAGACGGAAAGTTGGCCGCCATGCAATTGCATGATACGTTGGGAAATCGGCAGGCCGATACCGCTTCCGCCGGATTTGGTGGAAAAGAAAGGAGTAAAGATTGCAGATAACCGTTCGGGAGGAATCCCCGGACCGTTGTCTGTTATTGTTATAAGGAGATGCCCGGTTGCCCCAGCACATGTATCGACCCTGACAATTCCATCCTCTTGTCCTTCTACTGCCTGCAATGCGTTCCGGATCAGATTAATCAATGCAAGAGTAAGCAGATTGGCATCGCCATATACTTGAAGTTCCTTGCCTGTCGACCTATCAGCTTTACCGTCGCAGTAAACGACCCGTTCACTTCTCGGTTCGGCTTGTAGCAACCGTTCCAGCTTAGTAAATAACGCCGGTACGGAAACTGTTTTATATTCCGGTTCCGGCAAATGTGTCAAACGATGGTACGAATCGAGAAAAGCAGTCAGATTCTTCACCTGGCTGTTGATAACTTCAAGTCCTTCGCGTTGCCGGGATATGGAAGTACGGTCCAGATGTTTTAACAGGTCTGCCGAAAGAGAAGCGATCGGAGTGACAGAGTTACGAATTTCATGTGTCATCACTCGGAGAATACTCTCATAATAAAGGCTTTTCTCTTCAATCTCAATATGTTTATCACCCAACTGCCGGAGGATATGATTCATATCGGCATATAAAGCATTCGTAAAGGGATCATCCGGATTAGCAGGGAAATGTTGCGTCGTATCCTCGTTTCGCATCGCCTCGAAGAAGACGGACAATTTATAGTTCAAGCGGGTTGCCAACCGGATTATAAACAGAGTTATCAACAGGATAAACAGCAGACACACAAATGATAAGAAAAATGACAACCGTGTTATTAACAACCAGGAGCCAATCAGGGATAAAAGCACGATCAATACTGCACCCCCTACAATCTTAGCATATAACCTACGACTGTACATAAAACAAAGGTACATCAATTACAGTAAACCAGCAAAAAGGCAGAAAGAATACGAATTTCACGTTATTTTACGAATAAATAGTAATATTTTTGTTTTTAACAAATTAAATCTATTTATTTGTATCTAACTATCTAATGCAAATAAAATACAAACAATTAATCCGGAGATTATGAACAAGACAACGAGACTTTTAGGAAGTTTGCTTATTATCACAATAGCAACATCCTGCGGAACGGGAGACAAAAATCAATCCGCACAAACAGACGATCCTTTGGCCAACAGCCCGATAGTCGGTCAATATGTACAAGTAGGAACAGACAATGTAATGTCGTGCGACCAGAAACTACTGGCCGATACTGTACGCATACCTCTCAGTTTCTTCACAGAAAAATTGGAAATAGTAAAACTGGATAGTCGGGACGAGGCATTGGTCGGACAAACCGGAGTGACAATTTCAGATAATTACATCTTGGTACATGGCCGGCGGCCAAACCCATTCAAACTATTCGACCGCAAGGGGAATTTCCTGACCAACATCGGTGCGATCGGACAAGGCCCCGGCGAATACCAAATGGTGTATGATGCCAAATTGGACGAGGCAAACAACCGCATCTATATCCTGCCTTGGAATGCATCGCAACTTTTAGTGTACGACTTGCAAGGAAACGTCTTAGACCCGATTCCTCTTTGCTTGCGTTGTCCGAAAGCAAAATTCAATGTCGATCTTACCGGAGGCAAGGTTTCGATAGTTCTGTTGCCTTTCAAAGGCTCTGCGGCCGTTGCCTGGACACAGGATTTGAAAGGAAACAGGCTCGGCTACATAGAACCGGGACATTTGGAAGCACCGCAGGACTTCAGTAATGAAGTAATATCAGGATTCAATATCCCCGGCACGTTCGATGTCAATATTTTATGTATAATGCCGACCCGCGTCGATTCGCTCTACCGATATGACGGAGACAACAGTCGTTTGATCCCGACATTCACACTCAACTTTGCCAATACAGATAAAATTCCCTGGCACGGATACGGAGAATGGCCACACCATTTCATTGGAGATTTCTCAGAACCGCCGGTTGAAGTCGCTCCCGGATCATGGACCAACGGAAAGACTTTTCATTACATCGTGGACAAAAAAACAGGAAAAGGTTCTTTCTTTAAACTCTATAACGACTATTTCGGCAATTTGGAAATCGACTATCCCAGTTATGCATTCTCAAATGGCTATTATATCCGGAATATCGAACCCGGTAACCTCATGACCGACATCGAGAACGCGTTGAAGAACCAAAAAATCAGTGACGATATGCGCAAGAAGCTGACCGACCTGCAAGCTTCTATCGATGAGAACGACAACAACTACGTCATGATCGCCAAATTAAAACCATAAGCACCATGAACAAACGGTTATTTCTGATCCTGTTACCGGCACTCCTGTCGGCAACAGGATGTAAGCAACAAAAAGCATCCGAAACGAAAGGAACGATCACCGAGGTCGAGGCTCACCAACCGCTTCCGCCGCAATACACGGCACATTATGACAAATCCGTCACGCCCGGCCGTATCGATATTGAAAAAGCACTTGCAGACTCCGTCCCGGTCAACTTGAGCAAAGTAGCCTCATCCATCGAGTATTTCATGGTCGGAGACGACAAATATCCGATCACGGACGTGGTTGCGACAAATGAAGGATTCATCGCCCTGAACCAACCCAAGCTATACCTCTACCGCAAAGGGATGAAGCGAAAACGGGTAGGGCTGAAAACGACATATGGTAACTGGATCAATGCACCCGGCTCCAAAATCAGTTTTGATACAGTCACTACCCGCCTGTATGCTCATCTGAAACGGATCAACCAGGAAACCGGTTACGGAGAAGAGTATATCGCAGAACTTCCTCCATTGGACTCCGTTCTGGCAAGAGTTTACTACCTGTATCCGGATTCGCTGCCCAATCGCTATTTCTTTCCTCCGAAATCATCTCTCATCCGCTATTTATCACCTGACAAATACGCAACCCAAAAAGAAAACAAAGATGGTATAGACGAAGGCATCACGCTCTTTCATCTGAATGGAGATACTATTTGCACGTTCACGGCCGGCATAGATCCTACTACCCAAAGGGGACAATACTTGTTCCAACCTCCCTTCTTCGACAAGATATACCGGCATGGCGATCAAATAACTTTCCGCTTGTCTTTCTGCGACACCATCTACCGGATCCGGAACGAACAGACCTATTATCCGGCATACGTGACCGATTTCGGAAAACTACGCCTGACCGCAATCGGAAACATCCAAGGAAAAGACCGGAAAAACAAAGCCTGGATGACCGCACTCGAGGAGAACGCAAAAGCCCTCTTCGTCCGGACATATAAAGAAGGCAAAAGCACACAGAGCGGCTGGCTGGATGCTAATCGTGAACCCGACATGCCATCGGAGGAACGTCAAATCGTTTATCTGAAATCTTCCGGACAGACTTTCGCTTTGCCCGTTAAAGCCCAAGGGCTGACAAATGACCTCGACGGCGGACTCCCTTTCTGGCCGGACGGCCAGACGAGCGGTTATCTCTATATGATCCGCCCTGCCAAAGAATTGAAAACCAAGATTAAGCTGACTGGATCATCCAAACAGAAAGAATTGAAAGCATTTTTAGATAGCGTGGATGAGAAACAGAATGTGATGATCGTAGTCAAATAAAAAAGAAATATGAATAGACTCCTTGCCCTGATAAACATTGTATGCTGCTCCATCTGGACCGGTTGCAGCAGCGTAAACATCAAAACACTGGACGAATGTCCGGTCGTGATTCAAACAGAAACCATTGCCGGGCATCCCTTAACGGTGTGCGACCAAAAACTGTTGAACGACACCCTTCAAATCCCCCTCAGCCTGTTAGCTGAAAACCTGGAGATTATCCATTTCGATAACCGGGAGGAAGCGCTGATGGGAGAACATCAAGTAGTCCTATCCGACAATTATATGTTGGTCTGGCACTCGGACGTGCAGCCGGCCAAACTGTTTGACCGGAAAGGGAAGTTCCTGACAACCATCGGTGCAAAGGGACAAGGGCCAGGCGAATACCGGACGATTTACGATGTGCAAATCGACGAAGCCAACAACCGAATCTATATGCTTCCCTGGTCAGTCGGCCAACTACTGGTTTACGACCTGCAAGGGAATGTGCTGCCGTCTATTCCGCTTTGCCTGAATATCCCGAAAGGTAAATTATGGATCAACGCAAAGGATTCTCTGATAGCCGTATTCGCATTACCTTTCCCCAATGTACCGGCCGTTGCCTGGACACAAGACTTGAAAGGGGAACGGAAGAATTACATAGAAGCGGGGCCGCTCACAGCCTACGATTATAATTCGGAAGTATATGCCGGCTGCAACATGGACGGCATATACGATTGCATGCTCAAATACAGCCTGCCGACACGGAAAGACACACTCTATCATTATGATTTCCATCATAACGTGCTGATTCCTCATTTCACCATGACCTTTACAACTACCAACCCGATCCCGAATCATGACTATTTCGAGTTACCCCATCATTTCTTAGGGACTACGGCCGAGAATATTCAAATATCCAAAAACATATTCGGCACCACCAATCACAAACATTTCATAATCGACAAAGCAACCGGGAAAGGAGCTTATATGCATCTTGTCAATGATTTCTTAGGGAATGAAGAACTGTCTTTGACCAGTTTTGACGGCAATTTTCCTCCCTATCCCAACTTCCGCAACGGTTACTATATCCTGAACCAAGATCCGGGAAACCTCCGCGACCGGCTTGAAAAAAGCATGAAAACAGGCAAACTCTCTCCCGAACAAAAAGAGAAAGTGACCCGATTATTAAACTCTGTCAATGAGAACGACAACAACCTTCTCTTTTTAGCTAAGTTAAAGCAATAAATACATAATAAATCATTACATTCGCTACAAATACAGATTCAAGATGAAAAAGCACCTTTTTACCATAAGTATCCTGTCTGTTTTACTGTTAGCAACAGGATGCAAACAGACAGAAGAAAAAGTACGACACATCCCGACCGCTCCACAGATGAAAGCCCGGATAGACCGTTCCGAACCCGTAAAAACCGTGGATGTAGAGCAAGCCGCCGAAAATCCCGTTCCGTTGAAGCTGAGCCAGATCGCCTCCAAGATCGAATACTACACCGTCGGAGACGCCCGGTTCACCGTCACCCAGGCTATCGAGTTGCCGGACAGTGGTGCTTTTATCACCTTCAATAATCCGCGCATCTACTACCGGAAACAAGGCATTCCGAGTAAACGATATGGCTTCAAAGCATTGGCCTATAAATGGAACAACGAGATGAACGGACAGAACATGTTCTACGACAAAAAAACGACCCGCATGTATGTCGCCCTCAGCGGAAAGACACAGGAAACACGGAGAACCGGGACAGACAGCATCCCCTTCATCGGAGTTTTGCCGCCATTGGACACGATGCTGACAATCAAAAGTTACTTCTTCCCCGAAAGCCCCATCGAGAAATACCAGCTCGGCCGGCGTGGCGACAGGTTGCTCGGCTTTTCCTCCACCGGTTACACTTTGTGCAGCTACAGAGAAACGGCGGGAGAACCGGACGGAATCACGACATTCAACCTCCAAGGCGATACACTCTGCAAGTTCCGGTTGAAAGAAGGGAAATTGGCCCCGCGCACGATGACGGACAGTATTCCGTTCTTTCAAACATTCTATTGGAACACCGGACAAGACAAGATGACATTCATGATCCCCTATTGTGACACCGTCTACCAACTGCGTGATCCGCAAACCGTCACCCCGCTCTACGCTATCCGTTATGGAGAGCAAGGACTTCATCTGAAAGAGATGAAGGACGCTAAAATCCCGGAAGGCAAAATATGGCTAAAGACCT
>OGDF01004640.1_pt1 | contig 15405 bp, 13 predicted proteins | sample 1570141 | NCBI WGS metagenome assembly OGDF01 (sample SAMEA4370581, study PRJEB24528) | human gut metagenome | reverse complement strand
CTTTCTCATCCGCTCAGCTCGCGCTTTCCGGCATTAAGAGCCTTGTACCCTTCGATGAGATGGCGAAAGTCATGTTAAACGTAGGTCACGCGCTCCCGGCAAGCCTACGAGAGACCGCACGCGGAGGCATAGCGAATGCGCCCTCGGCAAAACGAGCGTGTGCAGCCTGCGGCATTTGCGGATAACAAGAAATTAGGCAAGCTCATAGGCCATTTTGGATATCTCAACAATACCTGCGCAAAAGCTGCCTATAATCCCATACAGTAAATTTAGACTCAAAAAAAATAGGTTCTTGTTTCATGACTAATAGTGATTCGCGCAATACCTCGGTCGAAAAACAGCGCATCGGAAAACACGCAGCGACCAAATCCTCCGGATCGGTGGCGGCAGACAATCAAAAAAACGACTCCGCGTCCGTAAAGTCAGATAGAACGGCAATCAGAAACACGCCTCAAACGATGCAGGGCGTACAGCCAATCGTAGTAAACCAACGCTTTAAGCGCGCGGATTCCGCAGCGTCCACGCGTTACGACCATCAAACGAAGACAGCGGACCATGCTCAACGTCACGAATCTAACGTCTACGCGGCACAGCATGAAACAACCGAGGAAGCGCCGAAACGTCATGCGGGGAAAATCGCGGCTTTAACTATTTTGGGTGCGCTCGCAATTGTCTACATCGCCGGTTTTATAACTTTCTCTTTGATCACCTACCCAAATACGAGTATCGCGGGCGTCGATTGCTCCCTTATGACGAAAAACGCCGCAGCTTCTCATGTCGATTCCGCTTGGCAGCGATATCAGCTCAACGTAACCGGGGATGGGTTTTCCTGGAACTACAAGCCCGAGGGGAACGAGTCCATCGTTAACAGCAGCAACGCTGTCACTCAATGCATCTCAAACCAGAAGGCTTTCATCTGGCCTGTTGGGCTCATCTCCAATCTAAATGGGAGAAACGAATCGATCGGTGTGAGCGAAAATATCGGTCTTGACCATGACGCGGATACGTCCCTGCTTTCGGATGCTTTCAATAAAAATGAATTTGAACAGCAGCTCGGAAGCGCCGTCGACCAATTCAATCAAAATCGCGACAGCTCATTTACGGCTCAAGCTGCGTACGATGAAAAACAAGGGAAATTTACCGTCGAAAAAGCCAAAAGCAATCAGCAGCTCAATAAGGACAACGTCATCAAATATGTTGAAATCGAGCTGGGCAAGCTGTCGACCCAGGCAGATTTATCCAAACTTGGTGACAAGGCATACAACGCGCTATCGGGAGCAACCGATCAGCAGCTTCAAGCCGCCTGTGATGCTGCGAACCAGATGCTCGGCACCAATGTGACCTTTAAGCTCGATGGCAACGACGCGGGAAAACTTGACAGCTCGACATTTAAAGAATGGATTACCTTTGACGATAAGCTGACGCCCTCTCTCGACAGCGCAAAAGTAAGCGAGTGGGCAAATAAACTCGCCGACAGCTTCAACACTGTGGGAAGCAAGAGAGACTACAAGCGCGCGGACGGAAAACAAATCAGCGTCGAAGGTGGAGACTACGGCTGGAGCGTCGACACCGCCGCCGTCGTTAGCGCCGTTGAAGACGCAGTGAACAACAAAAAATCCGGCGAGATCAACCTCACGTACAAAACAAAGGGAGACACCTACACCAAGAAGGGCGAAAAGGACTGGAAGTCATACATTGACGTCGACTTGGCGGAACAGCATGCGCGGTATTACGACGACAACGGAAATATCGTTTGGGAATCCGGATTTATTTCCGGCAACATAACCAAGGGAAACGGCACACCCACGGGCGTGTACTACATTAAATCAAATAACGGCAGCTCCACGCTGTTGGGTAAGCCAGACCCCGACACAGGAGAACCCGAGTATAAAACTAAGGTCAATTATTGGATGCCGTTCGAGGGCAATGCCGTGGGATTCCATGACGCCAATTGGCAACGTACCGAAAACTTCGGCAATCCCGAAGCCTTCAAGAGCGTTGGCAGCCATGGCTGCATCAATCTTCCTCCCGATAAGGCACAAGAACTCAGTGGCAAAATCCATGTCGGGCTTTGCGTCGTCGTTCACAACTAGATTACTGATTAGGCTGAACAAATATCGTTGAGCATCGATTAGCAGAAAATGCCGCCTCATAGAACTGGGGCGGCATTTTTCTATCAGACGAAAACAGCCATGCTCAGCTAGCGATGGAATTAACGCATCGCATCAAGGCACGAAAGTCCGTGAACGGTAAGATCGTTAGCAATCTGAGATATCTTCTCGAGCGGCTCGGACTCATCTGAAAGCACCCACGAACGGTATATGCCGATAATCCCCGAAAGCAGGAAAGAGACGTAGTACTCGAAGTCCTTGTCCACCATCCCCTCGGGAAAAAACTTACGGGAGATCAATTCATGCTCAAGCGGTTTACGCACGCGCGTCATAAAATCATCGAGCGGTAGGTTCTCCATAATCCTCCGGTTGAGTAGAAGATTCTCACATATCGCCTTGTTAATAGTAGAGAAGAAAACCTCAATCGCCTCATAGGCGCGCTCGGAGTCAAACGTAGCCGCACGGCCGCCGAGCGATCGTTCGACCGAATCAATAATTGCCGTGACGCTATCCTCGGCAATGGCATCGAGCAAGCCGTCTATGGTCCCAAAATGAACATAAAAGGTTTTACGATCGATGTTCGCCTCACGCGCGATAGCGCTCACCGTGATGTCGGATAACGGCATCTTGATCAGCAAACGCTCAAACGCAGCCTTTATGGCAGCACGGCTTCGTACGATGCGGCGATCGGTATGAGCTTTGTTATCAGCCATATACTCCACCTCTCACAACAATGGATAGCCCACAAAAGAAATCTCTTTGTTGATTACCCACATAACATAATTCATCAGTTGTAGGTTATTCATCAAGTGGGTATTATTTCACATGAAGTCGACAGAAAGGCTGAGAACATGTCACTTACACAAACCGCGAAACGTGCCGCGCTTAACAAGCTTATCGATTATCTTGATAACGACCCCGAAGACCATATTGATAAAATCATGGACCTTATCAACAAGGTGACACCGGATTCGGTTTTTCCAACGCAGCGCGCCGCTTTTACGAACGTCATTAAAAGTCGAGGCAATTGGTATGACCTCATCATGCGGATCTTTAAACTCAATCCTAAGATGCGCTCCAGGCTTCTCAAGGCTTTGATTGTCGATGGAAACCTACTCGCCTGGCCTGAGCAGGAAAAATCACGAGAGAAGCATAAATGCAATATCCCCTGGGCAATACTTTTGGACCCTACAAGCGCATGTAACCTGCACTGCACGGGTTGCTGGGCTGCAGAATACGGGTACAAACAAAACTTGAGTTTCGAGGATATCGATTCCATCATCACTCAGGGCAAAGAGCTCGGATGCCATATGTATATCTATACAGGCGGAGAGCCTTTAGTGCGTAAGGCCGACCTCATTCGCCTGTGCGAAAAACATCAGGACTGCGTCTTTCTTTGCTTTACCAATTCCACCCTCATCGATGAGAAGTTCTGCGATGACATGATACGCGTGGCAAATTTCGTGCCGGCGATATCTGCAGAGGGAAACGAGCACACTACCGACGCACGTCGAGGAGAAGGCACCTACAAAAAAATTGAGCATGCCATGAAGCTGCTCCGAGAGCGCGACCTCCCCTTCGGTATCTCATGCTGCTGGACCCGCGCTAACGCAGACACAGTCGCTACCGAGGAGAACATGGACTGGATGATCGGCGAAGGCGCCCTCTTCTGCTGGTATTTCCACTTTATGCCGGTCGGCAAGGGCGCCACGGCAGACCTCATTCCCACCCCCGACCAACGCGAGCACATGTATCGTTTCATCCGCGAGATGCGTGAAAAGAAACCACTCTTTACGCTCGACTTCCAAAACGACGGCGAATACGTTGGCGGATGCATTGCCGGAGGCAGACGTTATCTGCATATCAACGCCGCAGGCGATGTAGAGCCCTGTGTCTTCATCCACTACTCCAACGCCAACATCCACGACGTGAGCCTGCTTGACGCGTTGCGATCCCCCATCTTCATGAAGTACTACGAGGGTCAGCCATTTAACGACAACTACCTCAAACCGTGCCCCATGCTCGAAAATCCCGACATCCTGCCGAAGATGGTAAAGGATTCAGGCGCCCATTCAACCGACCTGATAGAACAGGAAAGCCCCGAGGAGCTGCGCTCCAAAACGATCGATGCAGCGGCTGCATGGTCACCCATAGCGGATCGCCTTTGGGATGATCGGACCGACCCCATGTACGATAAACGCCATAAGGACAAAACCCAGGGAATGTCCGCTACAGATATGCATAAATTCAAGGAGCTCGGAATCACGATTCCACGCGGATAGATGACACGCGTCGGTATCCCAAAAACGACAATGCCTCCTGCCCGATATATTGGGCGGGAGGCATTTTTTAAGATAAAGCAACAGCGAAAACGTAAGTCTATAAAGAGGAGTGTCTGGGAACTATCGCCTTGGCCTTTTAAGGGCAGACGGCGAGACCGTAATACCCCCGCTGGTCTGTCGAACATAGGGGCGTTTGCGAGAACCGGGATGCACCGCTTTGTCGTCTCGAGAGGAAGCATCATGGGATGAATTTCGAGATGATGCAACAGAAGAAGCAGCCAAAGGAATCTCAACCGTAACGCAGGGAGACACCTCGTCGACGACGGCGTCGGCGACACTCCCCCCACGTCCGAGCTTGCGCATGACGCGATCCCAACGCTCGTGGATGCCCTCGTTATGGGCGCTCCTCAACCCTAAAAGCGGAGCCGCAAGAATCGTCGGGGCAATAAAGGTGATAAGACGCCACAGCAAGTATCCTGCAGTGGCGGCAGAGCCAAAGAAATGCCCCAAAAAGAGCGCGAAACCGCCCTCGGCTCCCCCAGTACCGCCCGGGAGTGGAACGGCGCTAGAGAGCAACTGAACAAAGGCACTTGCCGCCATAACCGAGAAGAAGTCAACGTCATGATGTCCAAAAGAGAGCATCAGGAAGTACGGAACGAGATAGAAAAACGCGAGCTGCAGCATCGTGATGACGACAGTGAGCAGCATGGAGGAGAAGTGTCCGGCGGAAAGCTTGAACTTCTCAGAAAACGAGTAAATCTCTCCATCGACAAACGAACGCCATTTTGCGATCTTCTCGGCAGGGAACCCGATTCGCTCTAGCAAGTTGATGATGAAATGCGCAACACTCGTGACGGTCTTCGGCATAAGGGCTATAGCGAAAATCGCCAGAAGAATACAGCAGTGGCCACCAAAAGAGAAAACGCAGAGCAGAGTCATGTCGCCATAGCGCTCGGCAAAAAACGGCATCTTGGCGATAAGCAGAATGGCTCCCCACGCAACAAGCCCGAACTGATAGACGATGAAGCGCGTAAACTGCGTGGCTCCCGCCTCACCCACATTTTGGCCTGCCTTAGTCAATCGATAGATCTGAGCAGGGGTAGACCCCATCATCATCGGCGTGAGGTTACCGAAAAAGATACCGCTCGCCTCGACCGAGATAAGGTCTCGGATGCCGACGGGAGAATGGGGATCGAGCCAAACGGCAATGGCATACGCGAGAATTCCGAAAAAGAGATACAGAAGCATGCAGATGCATGCCACAACGAGCCAGGGAACCTGAACGTTGGACATCGCATCCAAAAACTGTGCGACCTGACCGGTGACGACAAGATAGACCACATACGCAACAAGTACGAGACCGATAAAGATTGCCCCGCGACGTGCGCCCTTATGGTCGTCACCGCCAGAAACTTGAACGTCGACTTGCGACGTCTTAGAACTATGTTGAGGGGAATCCGACATGGTTCTCCTTAGAAATCAAACGTATATCTCTATTGTAGCCTGAAAGATACGGGCTCGTTCGGAAGCGAAAGATAGGAGCAGGAAAGAAACGAGTATCGCTAATAAAAAGGCTCCCGAAGGAGCCTGAAACATTTGGTAGCCCGTACCAGATTCGAACTGGTGATCTCCGCCTTGAGAGGGCGGCGTCCTGAACCGCTAGACGAACGGGCCATATGAAATGCGCTGACTTCTCCTCAACGCAGGGAAAACTATACGGGACTCAAGACGTACATGCAAGGCAATTCTTAGAAATCACTCTACTTGTGATCACCTTGTGAATCAAGATGAAGATAGTGAATCAACGCGGCCTTTGAATTCTCCACATTGCCCTCCATACACGCCTTCACAGCGCGATCGAGAAGCTCACCGATATCGGGACCGGGCTTGACACCCACGGCAATCAAATCACGGCCATCGAGATCAAGCATCTTGGTGCAATAGGGAACGCCCTCCTCAATGAGGCCGCGAACGCGCTTGAGCATATCCATCAACATGTCGACGTAGTAAAAGCAGCTCGGAGCCTTACCGAGCGTATCGGCGCGTCTGAGGAACAGAAGCTCCTCCATAAGGCGGGGCACGTCTCTCCCCTCACGTGCAAAGGCATGCATCTGCTCCAAGAGCTCAAGCCGAGTCCCCTTGAGATGCTCATCGTGATAGCGAATCAAAAGCGCGACGTCTTTGACGATATCGCGTGAAATCGAAAGACGATCGAGAATGCGCCGCGCCATAGCGGCACCGATCTCGGGGTGCCCGTAAAAGTGCCCATGTCCACGCGCATCGACGGTAAAGCAATCCGGTTTGCCTATATCATGAAGAAAAGCCGCCCACATAAGGGTGATGGAAGGAACACCGTCGAAAGAACCGCCCTCGCCATCGAGAGCAAGCTCGCCGGCAACCGTCAAAACGCGCGCAATATGGTCGTAAACGTTGTAATCATGATAAATACTGCACTGATTGAAGCCCACGCACGGCTTGAGTTCTGGAACCGCAGCGCACATGAGCTCGGGATAGCGAACCATGGCGTCCCCACCGCGACCTGTAGAGAGTATCCCCGTGAGCTCGCTTCCGATACGCTCCTGAGCAACAGAATCAAGCAAAGGGGCGCAGGAAGCCAGCGCTCGTGCGGTATCCGGCTCTATCGTAAAATCAAGACGGCAGGCAAATCGAACGGCACGGAGCATGCGAAGCGCATCCTCTTCAAATCGGCGATGCGGCTCACCGACGGCGCGGATGATCCTGTCCTTTAGGTCCCTCCGACCGTCAAAGCGATCGACCAGCCCGCGATCGGGATGCCATGCCATGGCGTTAACGGTGAAATCGCGGCGCGAAAGGTCCTCCTCGAGAGTGGCCACGCGCGAAATTGAATCCGGATGGCGACCGTCGGTATAAAAGCCATCGGAACGATAGGATGTCACTTCGATTCGATTACCATCATCGACAGCGGTGATACCGCCGAACTTTATTCCCGATTCAATCACGGAAATGCCCGCGGAGCGGAGCGCTTCCTCGTTTTCGCGCCAAGACCCCGAACAGCACATATCGACATCATGGCTCGGGCGCCCCATAAGGGCATCACGCACCCAGCCGCCAACAAACCAGGCCTCAAGCCCGGCATGCTCAAGTGCTTGCAAAACACGAAGAGAGAACGAATCGGGTGCAAACGGGTTGTTTGGAAACGCGATAGCCATGTAATCCTCAATTGCAACGGGAACGCTCAAGAGTATACGCTTGAAAAAACGAAAAGGGCGGCACCGCAACGATGCCGCCCCGAGCTAACCGCAACAATGCGCGCTAACAACGAGCAAATTCTACTTGCGCTCGAGCTTACGAACCTCGATACGATTCTTGTACTCGTCAACGTGACCGAAGTCACCGATACCGATAGACTCGGCAACGTTGGCGCCCGTAGCCATAGCGAGCTTCAAGGCCTCCTCGACGTTGTCGCGATCGTTGTACCACTTGGAGAGGAACGCGGCGAGCGTGCAGTCGCCCGCGCAGACGGACGAAACGAGTTTGATGTTGAAGGTGCGCTTTGCGTACCAAATATCCTCGCCGTTAGAGAAGTAGGCGTCGCCCTTGGAACCACGGGTAAGCAGAACGTTCTGCACGCCGGACTCGTGAGCAAGCTTCATGGCCACGCGAACCTCGTCGTCGGTGTCGACAGGCACACCGTAGATGGCCTTCATCTCATGATGGTTGGGCTTGATGAGGAGCGGGTGCTTGTGAGCGAGATCCTTGAGTTTGTCGGAGCTGAGGTCGAGAACGACATCGGCGCCGTTGGCCTGAGCGTGATCCATAACCTGGGCGAGGAAATCGGGCGTAGCCTTAGGAGGAACGGAACCCGAGACGACGAGGCAATCCATGCCGGTGGCCTCATCGAGAATCTTGTAGAGCTCCTTCTGGTTCTCGGGAGTAATGGGAGCACCGGGGTTAAGGATACCGTACTCGTGCTGACCGTCGTTCACATACGTGTTGATACGCGTGATACCGTCAGTCCAGACGGGCTTACAGAGGCAGCCGAGGTTCATGACCTCTTCGACGATGAACTTGCCCGTGAAGCCGGCGAAGAAACCGAGTGCGACGGTGTCGGTGCCCATCTTCTTAAACGCGAAGGAAACGTCGAGACCCTTGCCGTTAGCGGTATAGCTAGCGGAGCCGGTACGGACGTTCTCGTCGGGAATAAGCGGCGAGCTCGACACCGTCATGTCGACGGCCGGATTTGCGGTTAGCGTGTAGAACATAAACAGTACCCCCTGTTTTGTGCGGGCGCACGGCGTAACCGAAACACCGTGCGCCACCATTACTATCTATACGGACGCGAAACTGCCCGTAATAGCCTTATCGAGCTGCCTCCTCGAGAAGCGCCTTGACCTCTGCCGCGGTGTCGAGCTTGAGAGCCTTCTCGGCAAGCTCGTCGCACTCTGCCTTGCTCCACTGGGAAATGGTCTTGCGAGCGCGCAGGATGCTCGGTGCGGACATCGAGAACTCGTCGAGGCCCCAGGAGATCAGAAGCGGCTCGAGCAGCGGATCGGCTGCGGCCTCGCCGCACATACCGACCATGATACCGGCCTTGGTGCCGCTCTCGATAACGTTCTTGAGCGAACGAAGGACAGCCGGATAGTAAACCTGATAGAGGTTGGAGATGGTGTCGTTGCCGCGGTCGGCGCACATGGTGTAGCCGATGAGGTCGTTCGTGCCGATGGAGAAGAAGTCGGCAACCTGGGCGAGCTTGTCGGCGATGAGAGAGGCGGCAGGAGTCTCGACCATGATACCGACCTCGATGTTCTCTTTGAACTTACGGCCCTCGTCGGTCAGCTCCTTCTTGCACTCCTCGACAAGCTCCTTGACGGCCACGACTTCCTCTACGCAGGTAACGAGAGGAATCATGATCTTGACGTCGCCGAAGGCGCTTGCACGCAGCAGGGCGCGAAGCTGAACCTTGTACTGATCGGGGTTCGCGAGGCAATAGCGAACGGCGCGGAAGCCCATGAAGGGGTTGTCCTCTTTCTGCATGTGCAGATACGGAATCTCCTTATCGCCGCCCACATCGAGCGTGCGGATGATGACGGGAGCGCCCTTGAGGGCAGAAGCGACCTTGCGGTACGCGTTGAACTGGTCCTCCTCGGAAGGAAGCTCGGCGGAGTCCATGAACAGGAACTCGGAACGGAACAGGCCGATGGCCTCACAGTCGTGATCGAGCGCGGCGGCGACGTCGTCGGGAGAACCGATATTGCAGGCGAGAATCTTCTCGATGCCATCGGAAGTCACGGTCTTCTTACCGCGGAACTGCTCGAGGGCGGCCTTCTCGGCGGCAAAGGCCTCGGCCTTCTTGGTGTACTCGTCGAGAACCTCGGGCTCGGGCTCGGCGATAACGACGCCCTTGGAGCCGTCGACGATTGCCTGCATGCCGTTGCGAAGCGCAGAGCAGCTGTTGGCAACGGAAAGGACGGCAGGAATCTCGAGGGCGCGGGCGATGATCGCGGAGTGCGAGGTGCGGCCACCGGTCTCGGTGACGATACCGGCGACATGCGGCTTATCGATCGTCGCCGTCATGGACGGGGTGAGGTCGTGAACGACGACGACGGTGTTCTCGGGAAGCACGGAGAGGTCGACGACCTCCTTGCCCAGAAGCTCGGCAAGGATGCCCGTGCGGATGTCGGCGATGTCTGCGGCGCGCAGGCGGAACATTTCATCGTCCATAGACAAAAACATGTTCTCGAACATGGTCGAGGTGTCCATAAGGGCCTGCTCGGCGCACGTACCGCCGTCGATAGCCTGATTGATGGCATCGGTCATGCCCGGATCCTGAGCAAGAACGATGTGGCCGCTCATGATCTCGGCCTCGTTCTCGCCAACGGTTTCCTTCATGTGGTCGGCCTGAGCCTGCGTCTTATCGCAGAAGACCTGAAGGGCCTTGGCGTAGCGCTCCTTCTCGACATCCGTATCCGCAACATCGTGCGGCTCAAACGTCAAATCGGGCTCGACGGCAACCATGCAGTTACCGATTCCGATGCCCTCCGATGCGTTGACTCCCTGATACATTCCCAATCCTCTCTCCGTGTTTTGCTCGGACATAAAGGCCCTAGCACAACAAAAGCGCAGAAGCCATGCAAAACAAAGCCTCTGCGCTCAAATATATGAACCTAGTTGTTCACCATACGAAAAAGCTACTCGCCGAGACCGCTCTTAACGAGCTCAACAGCTGCAGCGAGGGCGTCCGCCTCGTCTGCGCCGTCGCACTTGATCTCGATCTCAGTACCGCAAGGAATGCCTGCAGCCATGAGAGCCATGGGGGACTTGCCGTTGACCTCCTTGTCGGGGGTGACGACGGTCACGTCGCTGGCGTACTTGCCCATGGTGGAGGCGAAGAGACCAGCAGGACGCATGTGCAGACCCTGGGGATTAACGAGAGTAACCTTCTCAGAAACCATTCTGACTCCTTTGCTTTACGTGGCGTCCGATATGGCACCACGTGATAAACGACAAAGTAAGTTTAGCGCGCTCGCGCTTCAATTACTAGAGAATAAATCGGCGAATAATGGGCATAGAGCAAAGCTAAATTTAAGCAAGTCGCTCATTGATCGCAGAGGCGCTTTCACGAGGGTCCTTGGACTCCCCCACAAGCTTACGAAACCGAGAGTCCATGAGCGCCTCTGCCAGCTTGGAGAGAATGCGCAGGTGCGCAGAGCCCGCCCCCGCACCGGGTATCAAAAGCGCTATGGCGATGCGAACGGGCTCGGTATCCATGGTTGCCCAGTCGGGAATCCCCTGGGGCGCCTTGACCACAACAATCGCGGGCTCGGGAACCGAGACGTCTTTTGCATGGGGCACGGCAAATCCATCCATCATACCGGTCGTCCCCTCGGACTCACGATCGACAAAAGATTTGAAAAGTGCATCAGAAGACGACGCGAGCCCCAACCGGCAAGCGCTATCGGACAAAAACCTCAGGGCATCGTCACGGTTATCAAACGACTGGTCGAGAAAAACGTTCTCGGATTTAGCGAAATCGGAAAATGGTGAAGGTTCTACCGGTTTTGCCGCGGCGCGCGAATGGGCAGACGAGATCGAATCGGATTCTCCGCATCTCGCACGGACAATGAACACGACAGCAAGTATGAGAACTAGCGCACCAACACCCATGATGACAGCCCCGACTCCCCCGGGCGCACCAGATGCACACAAGGCCTTTACATCCATTGAAATATCGTTCATAAAACCCCGCCGATACAAAACTACTTTTCCTATGCCTAGGTTAACATGCGCAGAACAGCTAGGGAGAATTTGCAGAGAAGACTTCGAGCATATGGCGGCGTGAGGTCAACAAGTGTCAAGAACCAAATAAAAACGGGCGACAAAAAGCCGCCCGAAAATCATTCATGGTGCGCCCTGAGCGATTCGAACGCTCGACCGTCGGATTAGAAGTCCGGTGCTCTATCCAGCTGAGCTAAGGACGCATATGCAGAAAGCATTATAGACGATTACCGAACTGGTATCTTATGCAATTGACCGTCAGATTCCATCGCATATCCGGAATCAGCCTTTTCCGGTTGATCCGCAACAGAACAGTAATCACAACACTTGCCTTATTCAAATTGATGACGATAAGCCGTGCATACATCATCTACAGGGCCATCCATGCGAAGGTCGCCCTTTTCGATCCATATGGCACGTTCGCAGATTCGCTCGACCTGCTCCATGGTGTGCGAAACAAAAAGGACCGTCACATCACCAGAGTCAATCAGATGCTGAATGCGCCGCTCGCACTTCTCCTGGAAAAAGACGTCGCCAACCGACAGAGTCTCATCGACGATCAAAATGTCAGGCTCGGTGATCGTAGCGATAGCGAAAGCAATACGCGCCACCATACCGGAAGAAAAATTCTTAAGCGGCATATCCACAAAATCGCGAAGTTCAGCAAAATCGATAATCTCGTCGAACTTAGAATCGATGAATTCCTTGGTATAGCCTAAAAGGGCACCGTTGAGATAGATATTTTCACGCGCTGTCAATTCAGGATCAAAACCAGCACCGAGCTCAATCAACGGAGCAATATTGCCGTGAACCTTAACCTCACCCTCGCTGGGTTCAAGAACGCCAGCGATAACCTTAAGCATCGTAGACTTACCGGACCCGTTAGTACCGACAAGGCCCACGACCTCGCCCCGGTGAATATCAAATGAAATATGTTTAAGCGCACGGAATTCCTCAAAAAAGAGCTCGTGTTTTACAAGCTTGATGAAGTATTCCTTGAGATTCGTAAGCGACTCAGACGCCATGTTGAAAATCATCGTGACGTCTTTGACCTCAACGGCCAAGGGCTTTGAGCTGTAATCGATCGCGGTATCTGCCATAAGACGTCCTTAGATATAGAGGATGAACTTGTGCTCATGCTTATGGAAAACGGCGTAACCAAGAGCCAGCGAAGCCAACGCCCAAAATATACACAAGCCGAAAACTATAGGAGTTGGATTGCACTGGAACAAAAAAATGTCGCGCATAAACGTCAAATAGTTATACATCGGATTGGCGTAAACAAGAACGCGCAAGAGATGCGGCATCTGAGCAATAAAGTCCGTAGTCCAAAAAATAGGCGTAAAGTACGTCCAAGCCGTAATGACAACGCTCCAAAGATGCATGACGTCACGGAAAAAAACAGTAAGGGCGGAAAGCAAGAGGCCCAAGCCCATGCAAAAGAGCATCAATAAAAACAAGCAAACGGGAAGCCAAATGAGATGCCATGTTGGAACAACGCGGAACCAGAGCATAACGAGCGCAACTGCTACAAGCGAAAAAGCAAAGTTGACGAGTGAGAACAAGACTTTCTGAACAGGGAAAACCCATCGATGTATTTTCACTTTTTTGAGCAGCGATGAATTGTCGATGATCGATGCCAGCGCCTGACTTGTAGAGTCAGACATCACGGCAAAGGTAACATTACCAACGATAAGGTAAAGAGGGTACATCTCCGGAGAAACGGACCCGTTACGACCCTGAGCAAAGATAGTCGTAAAGACAACCGCCATGACGATCATCATGAGAAGCGGATTAAGCACCGACCACACGACGCCAAGTACGCTACGGCGGTATTTACGTTTAAAGTCCCTACCAACTAGTTGCTTAAGAATGAAGATGTCTTTCTCGCGCTCGTTTTCAGCATACGGTGCAACGGCTGCCGAGTCCGATCGGATGTTCTGAGCCTCTGCCACAGAATCTCTCCTTAGTAATCAGTCAATAACTCGATAAGTGTATCGCGCTTACGCAGGCGTCACCAAACATACAGAAGAGAAGCGCAAGGCTTATGCATATATGCAGCCTCCTTAACGCACGCGCGAGCTCTGCTTTACAATAATTGAGTTTGTTGTCATCTCTTATATGTCGTTGTTGAGAAGTAAGGATATGGAAATGCGTATCACTGTTGCAGGCGTAGGCTACGTGGGACTTTCACTGGCGTGCCTCTTTTCACAACACAACGACGTTATTGCAATAGATATCAACAAGAATCGCGTTGCCGACATCAACTCTGGTATCTCTCCCATCAAGGATGCACTCATAGAAAAGTTCCTGGCGAAACGACCAGCTGCGCTTACAGCAACAACAGACGCCCAAATGGCTTACTCAGGTGCAAGTATCGTGGTTATCGCCACGCCAACAAACTACGATGACATTTCGCACAGCTTTGACACTTCGAGTATCGAATCCGTGCTCGATCTCGTGTCGAAAATCAATCCAAACGCACTTGTAGTTATAAAATCCACGATACCGGTTGGGTACACATGCCAGATCTCACAGAAATATCGCTCCCTTCGGATTTTGTTCTCACCCGAATTCTTGCGCGAGGGACATGCGCTGGAAGATAATTTACATCCAACGAGAATTGTTGTGGGCACGACCGAGCCTACTGCGCAAAACGATGCGCAACAGTTCGCCGATTTGCTTGTGGACGGAGCCGATGAGACTGATATCCCGGTGCTCATTACTGGAAGCACAGAAGCCGAGGCGATAAAGCTTTTTGCAAACACGTATCTCGCTCTTCGAATCTCGTACTTCAACGAGCTCGATACCTATGCCGAAAGCAAGAATCTCAATTCAGAGCAAATTATCAAAGGCGTATGTCTCGACCCGCGCATCGGCAATCACTACAACAACCCATCCTTTGGTTACGGAGGTTATTGTCTGCCAAAGGATTCCAAGCAGCTTCTCGCAAACTATCAAGACGTACCGCAGAATCTTATGAGAGCTATCGTGGATTCGAACGCAACTCGCAAGCATTTTATCGTTGGGCGCATCTTAGCGAAACAACCTAATAAAATTGGAGCATATCGTCTGGCAATGAAAGCGGGCTCGGACAACTTTAGACAAAGCTCGATCGTCGATATTATCGACGAGTTGCATAGACTCGGTAAAGATATCGTTATTTATGAACCCACGCTTAGAGACGATCGCTTTCACGATGTCCCCGTTACAAACGATATAGCTGCATTTAAACAATCCTGCGACTTAATCATTGCGAACAGATTCTCAAGTGAACTGGAAGACGTTGTTGAGAAAGTATACTCACGCGACCTGTGGCATATGGACTAGCATAACAAGATCCATTCATGCTAAATCAGCGAGGTAATCCGCCAATTCCTGCTCCCAATTACGGGGGACAAACCCCGTATCAGCAAGTTTGGTTAAGTCCAATGCAGAATGAACGGGACGGGGAGCAATAGGACACGTCGCCTTTGCATAGTATTCATGCGTCGAAACAGGGATGACCTTGTCTTCGTTTCCGTTTTTTGCAGCAAAGCACATGCGGGCAATAGATGCCCACGATTTAGCTTGTCCAGAACCGGTCAGATTGTATGTACCGTAAGGAGCGTTTGACTCCAAAACATGGAAAATACCAAGCGCCATCTGGTCGGTAAAGGTCAAACAACCTATTTGGTCGTCAACAACCGTAACATTTGGTAATTCGCCAGAGGAGACCCTATCGGAGAGCCGGCACATCGTCTTTACAAAGTTCT
>OGDF01004636.1_pt1 | contig 15414 bp, 20 predicted proteins | sample 1570141 | NCBI WGS metagenome assembly OGDF01 (sample SAMEA4370581, study PRJEB24528) | human gut metagenome | reverse complement strand
GCAAAAAAATTTGCTCGAAAATCCGCATATATTTCCTATGAACACAAGCTCTGAGGGAACGATGGCAGTGTTTGAAAAATGATTTGAATAGAATTGGAGCGGGAATCGCATGAATATAAGAAGCGCAAAAGAAAAAGACATCCCCAGAATCATCGAATTATTGGGGCAGGTACTTCAAATCCACGCCGATATCAGACCGGATATTTTTATTCCGAACACGACCAAATACACGGATTCTGAATTGCAGGCGCTGCTGAAAGACGGCCGGAAGCCCATCTATGTTGCGGTAAATGCGGAGGATGTGTGCGTGGGGTATGCGTTCTGCCAGCTGCAGGAGCAGCCCTTTTCGAACAATATGGTGCCGTTCCGCTCGCTTTTCATAGACGATCTGTGCGTTGACAAAGCCGCAAGAGGAAAGCACATCGGCGAGCGCCTGTTCGAATATGTGAAACAGGAGGCGAAAAGGATGGGGTGCTACGAAGTGACGCTGAATGTGTGGGCAGGAAACACTTCCGCAGAAGGATTTTATGAGAAAATGGGAATGCAAACCAAGGAGAGAACCATGGAATATATCCTGTAAGTTTTGGTTAGCACTCACGGAAATTAATTTTCAAAAATATGCTGATTCAAATTGTGCAAAAATATGAAGTTTGACAAGTAAGGCTCCCCTGAAAATTGATTTCCGAGGCTAGCACCGATGCTCCATTGCATTCTTTCCGCCAATGGATATACTAAAACAAACAGAATCGGGAGGTCTGACGGATGGAACAATTGACATGGGAACAGGTCTGCGCGATGCTTCCCCGGCGGAAGCGGGATGCGCAGAAGGGCAATTTCGGACGGCTGCTCTGTATCACTGGCAGCGGCAATATGCCGGGCGCCTGTGCGCTCTCCACAACGGCAGCCCTGCGCAGCGGTGCGGGACTGGTGACCGTTGCCACAGCCGCAGAGAATCCGGCACGCCTTGCATCGGCAATGCCGGAGGCGATGTGGCTCCCGATGCAGACGGACGGGGGCGGCTTTTTGCGGTGTCAGGAGAATCAGGCGAAGCTGGCACCGCATCTTGCCCGTGCCAATGCCGTGCTCCTCGGCTGCGGGCTGGGGGTAACAGAACACACCCGTGCACTGGTGGCGTGGGTGCTGGAACAGGCGGCGTGTCCGGTGGTGCTGGATGCTGATGGTCTAAACTGCCTTGGCGACTGCATAAGTATAAACAGACGAATGGGGACAGACTGGATCCTGACACCGCATCCCGGTGAGATGGCTCGTCTGACGGGGCAGAGCATCGGGCAGATTCAGGGAAACCGCACGGCATGCGCCACGCAGTTTGCCCGGAGGTATCCGTCTGTGACGCTGGTGCTGAAAGGTGCCGGAACGCTGGTGGCGCAGGGCAGCCGGCTGGCACAGAATCCCACGGGAAATCCGGGGATGAGCCGTGGCGGAAGCGGCGATGTGCTGGCTGGCATGATTGCAGCGCTGGCAGCACAGGGACTTTCGCCGTGGGAGGCAGCGTGTGCCGGGGTGTACCTTCACGGGATGGCTGGCGATGCCGCAGCGGCGCAGTTCTCCGAACAGGCAATGCTGCCGCGGGATCTGCTGGCGTGTCTGCCGGCGGTGTTCCTGCGGCTGGAGCGGTTTCGGGATCAGCACGGAACCGGCTGATAAAAACGTCCCCTTCGTATCTAGAATATGGAGGCGTTTTCTATGCAGAAGCGAAGAATTGGTGCAATGGGCGGATTCCTGCTGGCGGGAGCTGTGCTGCTCTCCGGATGCAGCAGTCCCGTGGGCGGCGAGACCGGCGCAGCGCAGAAGCTGAGCGGCAGTTTTACCACGGAGATGACCATGAACATGGAGGAGCAGACCGTTTCCGGCACGCTCTCCCGTATGGGCGACGGCATGTGGAGCGTCAGCTTTGCAGAGCCGGCGACGCTGGCTGGGGTGGTGCTGGACTTTTCCGGCGGTGAGGTGACAGCATCGTATCAGGGACTGGCGTTTTCTGTGCCGCAGACGGCGATGCCTGCCAAGTCCATTCTGAGCAGTCTGATTCTCGTGGTGGACGATCTGGCGAAACAGGAGCACATCTCCGGCGAAAAGGACGGGGACTATGTGTCCGTGGAGGGTGAGCTGGAGGGCAGTCCCTACCTGCTGCGGCTCTCCGCCGGCGGCGAACTTGCCGGATTCGAGATGGACAATATGGACACCGTGCTGACGTTCACGGACTTTCAGGAGGGCGGTGTTCCGGTGGCAACCCCCACAGAAACGGAGTGCGTGTCGTCCTCGGAGACACTCTAACTTTTATTCCAAGCAGCAAAAAACCTGTTTCCCATTGCGGCAGTGTGCCGGAGGGAAACAGGTTTTTGAAGTTTTATGCGGAAAATATGAGGACAGTCTCTTATTGTGCAGCGGGCTGTGCCGTGATTTGCGGACGGTTGAGAATCTGCATGAACTCCTCGCCGGTGATCGTCTCGTGCTCGTAGAGGTACTTGGCGATCTCGTGCAGCTTCGGGGTGTTTGCCTGAAGCAGTGCCGTCGCACGGTTGTACTGTTCCTGAATGATCTCGGAAATCTTCTGGTCGATGCGGGTCTGGGTCTCCATGGAGCAGCTCAGGCTGGCATCGCCGCCCAGATACTGATTCTGGGTTGCCTCCATGGTCACCATGCCGAACTCATCGCACATTCCGAAGCGGCTGACCATGGCGTGTGCCAGTTTCGTCGCCTGTTCGATGTCGTTGGATGCGCCGGTGGTGATCTCCTTGAAGATCAGCGCCTCGGCAGCTCTGCCGCCGGTGAGGGTCGCAATCTTGTTTTCCATTTCGGTTTTGGTCATGAGGAAGTGTTCGCCCTCCTCCACCTGCATGGTGTAGCCCAATGCGCCGGAGGTGCGGGGAATGATGGTGATCTTCTGCACCGGTGCGGACTGGGTCTGGAGCGCAGCCACCAGTGCGTGTCCCACTTCGTGGTAGGAGACCGTGAGCTTTTCCTTGTTGGAGAGCACACGGTTCTTTTTCTGATAGCCGGCGATGACCACTTCCACGCTCTCCATCAAGTCTTCCTGTGTTGCGCAGGAACGCCCCAGCCGAACGGCACGCAGGGCAGCTTCGTTGATGATATTGGCAAGCTCTGCGCCGGAAGCGCCGGCAGCGGTGCGGGCAATGGCAGCGAAATCCACGTTGCCAGCCAGCTTGATCTTCTTGGCATGTACCTTCAGAATGTCGATACGTCCCTGCAGGTCTGGCAGCTCAACAGGAATACGGCGGTCGAACCGTCCCGGACGGAGCAGCGCAGGGTCGAGGGCTTCCGGACGGTTGGTCGCTGCCAGAATGACAACGCCCTTGGAGCCGTCGAAGCCGTCCATCTCGGTCAGCAGCTGGTTCAGGGTCTGTTCCCGCTCGTCGTTGCCGCCGCCGAACTGTCCGCCGTCACGCTTTTTACCAATGGCGTCGATCTCGTCGATAAAGACGATACACGGCGCTTTTTCGTTTGCCTGCTTGAAGAGGTCACGCACCTTGGCAGCGCCCATACCCACGAACATTTCTACGAACTCCGAACCGGAGATGGAGAAGAACGGCACGTTTGCCTCGCCGGCGACTGCCTTCGCCAGCAGGGTCTTACCGGTACCGGGAGGACCTACCAGCAGCGCACCCTTTGGCATGGATGCGCCGATTTCTTTATAACGCTCCGGCTTGTGGAGATAGTCCACGATCTCCGCCAGCAGCTCCTTTGCCTCCTCTTCGCCGGCGACATCCTGAAACTTGATGCCGGTGGTGGACTTGACGTAGACCTTGGCATTGCTCTTGCCCATGCCGAACATCATCGAACCGCCGTCACCGCCCATGCGCTGCGCCATCTTCTTGTTGAAGAAGTAGAATACCAGCACCATGAGGGCAATGGGGAGAATGTAGCTGATGAGGATATACACCAGAGGACTGGTGCCGTTGTCGATCTCTGCCTCGAATTTTGCGCCGGAGTCGTACAGACGGGAGATGAGATCCGGATCGTTCAGCACGCCGGTGCGGTAGACCTGTTTCTCATCCTTGTCGGTGAAGGTGATCTGGCTGGATTCGATCTGAACCGAACCGATCTCCTTGTTTTCCGTCATGCTGATGAAGGTGTCGTATCCTACTTCCTTGACACGTCCGTTGAACAGGTTTGGAAATACGAATGCCTGTAGCAGCAGGAAAATACACAGTGCGATGATCCAATAGGAGATGACTGGTTTCCGTGGCTTCTTTTGTTCTTCCATAGGATGCCTCCTTTTATTTTTACGTTAAAATTATCATAGCATAAAATTTTGTCAGCTGCAAGCGAAGCGGGTGAAATTTTGGTGATAGCGTCATTGAATGAGTGCCACGGCATCCGGCGGGAGAAACATCCCGAACTGCGGCGGAGCTTCGGAGAATACGCCGAACGCCAGCAGTGTCGCCGCAAGAATTGCCAGCCCCAGCCAGTTGCTGCCCTGTGCCCGTTCCAGCCGGCGGTGGCAGAACCGTGCACAAACACCGGCACCTGCCAAAAATGTGAGAATGTCCAGCGGCAGGCAGTGGAATCCCAGAATCCCCTGGTAGGTGTAGAACGAGGACAGAATCGTCAGCATCCCCAGCCACACGCCCTCGGCACGAACCAGCAGATAGCCACGATATTGTTTGCCGAGCCAGAAGTATTCGGCGATGGTGTAGATGAGAAAGGGCGTAAACAGGAGCTTCAGGTGTTCCCAGCTGCTCTCGCTGACGGGGGCATAGAGTCCCACAACACGGTTTTCTCCCGTCCAGCCGTAAACGAAGTGGAGCAGCGTGCCCACAAAAATCACCCAGAGCAGCCCAAGCCATGTACTGCAAATGCGTTGCTTTTTCACACAAATCACCTCAGTGCCAGCATATGCGGCACACGGGAAAATGTGCAGGCGGATTTTAGAACCTGTCTTCACAAGACACATGTATACGCTTGTGAAGACAGGTTCTTATTTCTCTGTTGTTTCGGGGAGGTGGAACTTGTGTCGGGCTGCCTCTACCAGCAGCTTTGCAGAACCCTCGATGCCCAGCAGGTTGCTGTTGAGGAAGATGTCCCGATAGCGGGTGTTGTTGACTTCGCAGCCGGTGTGGGTGCGGTAGTACTCCGCCCGTGCCTTGTCCACCTCTTCGATGATGCGCTGGGGTTCCGCAGCGGTGCAGCCCAGCGTGTGGATGCTGCGGACGATGCGTGCCTGATAGGGGGCAAAGATGTAGCAGCGGATGACGTTGTCCCGCTCCCGCAGCAGGTAGTCGGCGCAGCGTCCCAGAATGACGCAGTTCTCCTGTTCGGCGTGCTGCATGACCAGCTGGCTCTGCACTTCGAACATGCGGTCCTGTTTCAGGCTGCTGCCCACGCCCAGCGGATATGCCATCTGGTAGTAGCCGGTGATGCCCTTTTCGGTGAGCTGCACCAGGGAACACAGGCTCTCGTCCATAGCCTGTGCCTCTTTTTCGATATTGCTGCGGTCGTACATGGGAATACCCAGCTCTTTTGCCACAGCAAGGGCGATATCTCTTCCGCCGCTTCCGAACTGGCGGGTAATGGTAATGACATAATTTTGCATAATCAAAAATCTCCTCTCCAAGGCTTTTGGGGTGCAAAAAGCCAGTCTGATTTTCTCCATCATACCACAAAATTTGCGTTTTTTCTATATTAGAATGTGAATGATTCGGAATTTTTTGTGCACGGGTGGCGAAAATGTTTCGGCGGAATATTTTGAAAATCAAGAAACAGCAAACGGGACACAGGGCGGAACGGTCTTGTTTGCTCCGCCCTCGAAAAGCTGTCGCTTTTCTCACCCACCTTCTCCGCGCGCCGGAAGCATGGCGCAGGGAGTTTCGCTGTCTGCGGACAGCGACTTAGAGGGCACGTGCCCTCTAAGAACACCTCGCCAGCTGCGCTCAGCTGGAGCAGCCTGACGAGTCAAACAAATCCCGATTATTTTGGTTTCTCCACGAAAATTTTTGTGATACCGCATATTTATAAAGCTCAAAGATTTTTCGTCTGAAATCCGCCCTTGCATTTCTGCGCCAAATGTGGTACAATGGAGAAAAGAATGCGGGCATCTGCCCCACAGATAGGAGATAATCAAAATGGTAGTTATCGAAATGGAAAACGGAAAGAAGATCGAGATCGAGCTGTATCCGGAGATCGCCCCGATCTCCTGCGAGAACTTCGAAAAGCTGGTGAAGCAGGGCTTTTATGACGGCCTGACGTTCCACCGTGTCATCCCCGGCTTCATGATTCAGGGCGGCTGTCCCAAGGGCAACGGCACCGGCGGCCCGGGCTGGCACATCAAGGGCGAATTTGCTGCCAACGGCGTAAAGAACGACCTCAAGCACACCCGCGGCGTGCTGTCCATGGCTCGTGCGATGGATCCCAACTCTGCCGGCTCTCAGTTCTTTATCATGCATGAGGATGCGCCCCATCTGGACGGTCAGTATGCCGCATTCGGCAAGGTCGTTTCCGGCATGGAAGTGGTAGACGAGATCGCCAGCACAGAGACCGACTACAGCGACAAGCCACTGAAGCCGCAGATCATGAAAAAGGTAACTCTGGTATAAGCATTGGAATGAGGTCACATGGGACGAACAGCGGGTTATAAAACCAAACAGCGGGAATATATTCTGGAATATCTGCGCAGCTGCGGGACACGCCACACCACCGTGGGTGAGATCGTCCGCCACTTGCAGGATAGCGGCACACCGGTGGGAACTGCTACCGTCTATCGCCATCTGGAGCAGCTGGTGGAGGATGGCGCCGTGCGGAAGTACGTGCTGGATGAGAAATGCGGGGCGTGCTATCAGTTTTTGCCGGAACAGGCGGAGGCGTGCCATGAGCATTTTCACCTGAAGTGCACCTGCTGCGGCAAATTGTTCCACGTGAGCTGTACGTATCTGGATCAGCTGAACCAGCATCTGCTGGAACACCACGGATTCACCGTGGATCACACCAAGACGGTTCTCTACGGGGTGTGCGCAGATTGTGCCGGAACGCAAGAGAAGCATTGAGCGGCTGCCTTTTCGAGCAGAGGCATATGGCTCGGAAAGACGGGCGCTGAAAAAAACTGGCGGCTGCTTCTGCCCCTTGGTCGGGACAAAGCAGCCGCTGTTTTGATGAAAAGACAGATGCAAAAGATGGTTCAGTTAACCCAGCGGTGAGGTGGGCTGGTTCGGCTTAAACGGACGCTGGTAGATTCGCACCGGTGCCTGATCGGAAATCACAGCGGACGGTGCGCCGGCTTTCTGTTCGGCGGTGTGGGGGGTGTAGATCTTCATCTCTGCCTCTGTGCCGGTGTGTCTGCCGGCGGACGGCTTTTTCTCCTGTTTCATGGAATCCCCTCCTTATAAATAGGGCTTCAGGCGCTCCATGTACGCCTCTTCCCGGCGTACAATTTCGCTGCCCTGCCGCCGGAGCTTTTCCGGCACATCGGGACAGCGGTGCATGAGCTGTGTGAGCTGAATGACGCCCATGTTGGTGCCCTCCAGCATCTGTTTGGCGATGTTGCTGTTGCTCTGATTTCCCATACAGCGCATTTGCAGGCTGACGTTGGCACAGAATTTTGCCATAGCGCCCTGTTCCTGCGGCATGGCGTATGCCTCCTGCATCTGCCGGCAGATCTCCTGCTTCTGCTTGCGGTAGTACTCCAGCTGGGTGCAAAGCTCCTCCCGCAGGTCGGGATGGGTGACTTTGTCCAGAATGTTGACGGTGGCATCTGCGCCCACGGAGGCGTTTTTGTAGAATCCGTTGAGCAGGGTTCGCTCCTGCGGCTCCAGCATTTGCGGACACTTCCTTCCTTTTTGAAACAGACGCTTGGCGTCTGCTTCCTTAGAATTCCCGCTGTCTGTGCAGAATATGCGGCGGCATGGCTGTTAGTTTTCCCCGAAAGAGGTATTTTATGGAATTGAAAAATTTTGCGAGAGCGGCGGGCTACTATCTGTTTGCTGAGGCGCTCTGTCTGTTTCTGACGCTGACGCTGGCGGTGTTCCACGGAACGCCCGTTCGGGCGGTCAGCACCATCTGCACCATCGGCGTGCTGATCTTCCTGTGCGTGAACTTTGCCGTGCGGCGCGGCAGGGAGGATCAGCGGAGCAAACGGGAGGATACCGCACGCCGGGGGCTGCTTTTCAGCGCCATGATCGGGCTGCCGTATCTGCTGCTGGGGATTGCTCTGATTCTGGCACGTGCCGGCGTGCTGCCGGACACCTTTTTCCGGTGGTATAAGCTGCTGGATGCGGCGTTCTGGCAGCTCTGCAATATCATGAGCATTGATGTGCAGGTCTCTCTGCTGCGCTGGCCGCAGGTGATTATCCTCGCCGTGCTGAATCTCATTCCGCTGGCAGCGGTCTGGATCTCCTACCGCCTGACGCTGGCGGGGTTTGATCCGGCGGAGCTGCAATACCGGAAGCGCCGGTAGCGTTCTTTGTGCGGACTGGCGGAAAGAGGATGCCCTCCCGATTTTCGGGAGGGCATATCTTTTTCCTGTGCGGCATAGACTATACCAAAAACGGGAGGGTGTACTATGAAATGCACGTGGAAATCCATTGCCAAACGCACGGCAGTTTTGCTGACGGTCTGCGGTGTCAGCGTTGCGGCAATTTACTTTGGGGGCACACGCATTCGTCAGGCGGTTTCTACCATGGCGATGCCGGAGGAAGAACCGCCCATCATTATTCTGGATGCCGGACACGGCGGAATGGACGGGGGCTGTTCCTCCGTCAACGGTGTGCCGGAAAAGGGCATCAATCTGCATATTCTGCTGTGCCTGCGGGATCTGCTGCAAATGGAGGGCTACACCGTGGAGGTGACACGGGACACAGACCGCAGCATCCACGACGACGGCATAGAGGGCATTGCCAGCCAGAAGAGTTCGGACATGGACAACCGGCTGGAACTGTTCAACCGGTACGACAACGCCATCTGTATCTCCATCCATCAGAACCAGTTCACCGATCCGGCGTATTCCGGCGCACAGATGTTCTATTCGGATAACGTCAGGGGCAGCGGTGCGCTGGCGCAGACCTTGCAGGACACCTTTGTGGCGCAGCTCCAGCCGGAGAACACCAGAGAGATCAAGCAGTGCGGAAAGGAATTGTACCTGTGCTATTTCAGCGAGAATCCTACCGTCATGGTGGAGTGCGGATTCCTCTCCAATCCGGAGGAGGCTGCACTGCTGGAAACGGAGGAGTATCAGCAGCAGGTGGCGTTCACGGTGTTCGCCGGATTGAACCAGTATTTGAATGGAACCAAGTGAAAAATGCGCAGCCCTGTAGCGTGGGGCTGCGCTTTTTCGCAAACTCGCCCGAACCTTGAAACGCCCGCCTGTTTATGGTATAATAGAAGTATCCCATTACGGCAAAGGAGAATCCCTATGGCAAAACCAAAGACCATCTACCGCTGTACGGAATGCGGTTACGAGAGCGCCAAGTGGAACGGAAAGTGCCCCTCCTGCGGGGCGTGGAATACCCTGGAAGAGGATGTCCCGCTGCCCACGCAGGCGGTGGGAAACGGCCGCCGGAAACCGGTGGACTTGTCCGAGAAGATTCAGGAGCTACAGGACGTGGACACCTCCGCCGATGTGCGCTATCACACCGGTGTGGGGGAGCTGGATCGGGTGCTGGGCGGCGGTCTGGTGCGGGGGTCGATCGTCCTGCTGGGCGGAGAACCCGGCATCGGTAAGAGCACGCTGCTGCTCCAGATCTGCCAGTATTTCGGTGAGGCGCACACAGTGCTCTATGTATCCGGCGAGGAATCCGCCAAGCAGATCAAGCTGCGGGCGCAGCGCCTTGGCGTGAACACGGCGCAGCTCTATCTGCTGACGGTGACGGATGCCCAGAGCATCTGCGACACCATCGCAGCCAGCAAGCCGGAGATCGTCATCATCGACTCCATCCAGACCATGCATCTGGAGGACATCTCCTCCAGCCCCGGCAGCCTTACCCAAGTGCGGGAGTGCACCAATCTGTTTATGCACACGGCAAAGCAGCTGGATATCCCCATCTGGATCGTCAGCCATGTGAACAAGGACGGCGCCATTGCCGGCCCGAAAGTCATGGAGCACATTGTGGACACGGTGCTGTATTTTGAGGGAGAACGCAATCTCTCTTACCGGCTGCTGCGTGCGGTGAAGAACCGCTACGGCTCTACCAACGAGATCGGCGTATTTGAGATGCAGGACAGCGGACTCCACGAAGTGCCCAATCCCTCCGCCATGCTGCTGGAGGGCAGACCGCAGGGCGTTTCAGGAACTTGTGTGACGTGTATGCTGGAGGGCTCCCGCCCCATTTTGGCGGAAATTCAGGTGCTCGCCACCAAGAGTGGATTCTCTGCGCCACGCCGGCAGACACAGGGCTTCGATTACAGCCGTATGGTAATTCTCATCGCTGTGCTGGAAAAGCATCTGGGACTGTTTTTCGGGACGCTGGACGTATACCTGAACGTGGTCGGCGGATTCAAGCTGGACGAACCGGCAGGAGATCTGGCGGTGGCGCTTTGCCTGTACTCCTCCCTGGTGGACAAGCCTATCTCGGAGAAGACGGTGGCGTTCGGAGAAGTGGGACTGGGCGGAGAGGTGCGTGGCATCTCCCACATTCGCCGGCGTGTGCTGGAGGCAGAGCGCATGGGATTTCGCCGGTGCATCGTGCCGCAGCAGTGCCTGCGGGAATTGCAGGGCGGTACCTATCAGATTCGAATCGCCGGTGTGCGCAATCTGCGGCAGGCGTTTGCGGTACTGGAAAAGGATGCCAGAGATGCAGCGGAGGAACTGCAATAAAGCGTATTGTATGATAGACAAAAACCGCAGGTGCGCCGGAAGTGGTGCGCCTGCGGTTTTTCAGAAATCAGTAGCAGTCCCAGTTGTAGAGCACTTCGCTGAAATCGCAGTTTCTGAGGGCTTCGCTGTGGATGAAGAAGTTGCAGATGCCGCTGTCGCCCCACATGATCTCGTGGCTGTCGTCGATGGTTCCGCTGTCGATCTGGAGGAGCAGCGTGTCGAAGCGATCGGCATTTTCTATGCAGTCTCTGGGGTCGCTCTGCGTGAAGGCGGGGAATCCGCCGATCTTATGTCCCCATCCGCTGTCTTCAATGAACTGCTTGCAGATCGGTTCTTCGATATCCCACATATTGATATCAAGGTCGTATGGCTCTTCGATGGGTTCTTCCGGAGAGAGCTGGTTGAACTTCTCGGCAAACTTTTTGTCGAAGCGATAATCTGAGAAGGAGAGCGATTCCATAGATTTTTTCAGTTTCAGGGCAACTTCCTTTTCCACAGGGAAAAACGCTTCCTCTTCTTCGGACGGCTGTGTCTTTTCCAAAACCTCTGCCTCTGTGACAGTTCTGTCTACGTTCTCGTAGTAGAGGATGCGGAAGCCGTTCTGAACGGTGGGATTATCGAAATCTGCGCCGCACAGGTCGTCATCATAGATCCAGAATTGCAGCAGCCCTTTGGATGGGAAATTTTGCAGAGTGAGACCGTCGCATGCGATCTGTGCCAGCAGGCGCAGCTGCTGATTTTTGGCGTTGACAGGAATGGCGCCGTCATGGGGAACATAGCCCGTTCCGCCGAACTTGCTCTCAAAGATCGACGGTGCGTAGGACAGGTCTAGTTCCAGCTGGACATATTCCTGTTGTTCCTGAAGCAGTTCATGGATGACCTGAATGGAAAATTCCAATTGCTTTTCTTGAGATAGATTCATGTTAGATTCCTTTCTTTATGACGTTGCTTTTTGCGTATGCTGGAACCGCCACTCCAGCAGCAGCCCGATGAGAAAGGCGAGAACATCGCCGAATGTGGAGATGATGCGCATGATGACAGCGTAGAGGACAATGGTTTCCGTTCCCAGAAAGCTGCCGCACATCAGTGTCATGACCGCCTCCCGAATGCCGATGCCGCCGGGAGCGCCGGGGGTGATGAAGCCGATGATCCACGAGAAGAGGTAAGTGCCCAGGAACAGTCCCAGCTGTTCCGCCGGAACGTCGCACAGCAGAACCGCCGGAATGGCATACATGGCGGTGGAAATCAGATTTTGCGCCACATAGAGCAGGAATACCAGCAGAATCTGCGGGACGGCCTTTTGGCTGAGCAGTTTGCGGTACTTGGCAAAATAGCGCTTCAGCGGTTCCCGAAATTTCCAGTGCAGCAGCAAAAACGCCAGAATCAGCACGGCAATCCCTGCTGCGAGGATGATCAGGAAATTCTGCTGGTACATCCGGAAGAGCTGGAGCATGTCCTTTCGCATGAGCACCAGCGCCAGCAGAAACGGCGTAATCAGACAGAATACAATGTCGAGCAGCGTGGAGCAGGCGACATCCACATGGCTGATCTGGAGATCTGCTGCCAGCTGGTTGCGCCCCACGTATTGAAAGACATTTCCGGGCACGTATTTCATCAGATTAGAACGGGTGTACACCGGCAGCGCATCCCGCATGGGGATTTTGGCGCCGGAGAGGATACGGATGAACAGCAGCCACGGCAGCGTCATGAAGAGAATGACACCGGTTTGGATCAGCGTGCAGATGCCAATGGTGCCGATGGCTCTGCCGTTGGCAAATGCCGACCAGTCCACGTCCATGGTGACAAGTTTTTTCACCACAAAGACCAGCGCCAGAAGCGTGATGACAGAGCCGATCAGCTTGTAATATTTTTTGAGAAAACGCATAGAAGCTCCTTGAAAGATGATTTTTTCCTATTGTAACATGTTTTTGGAAAAAAGTCAACGAAAGCCACTTGACATTTCAGGGGAAATGGCATATAATAAAAGAGAAGAGGGCATACCAGTAGACGGTCTGCTCCCCTAGTTGTGTTATGAAATAACCGCCCGGGTGTAGCAGTCGGGGCGGTTATTTCCGTTTATTGCTATCCTGCATGATGCGAATGATCTGACAGATGAGACTGAGCAAAGTAAGTACTTCGATGAGTGTCATAGCAATCACTCCCTTCCGGGAGCGTGGATTCGACCGCCTACCGTTTGTGGCATGCCCTCAGAATTTCAGTATAACACATCTGTCGAAGCTTGTCAAATTTTCGGAATATGATATTGTAAAAATCAAAGAAAACGGCGTTGTTGGAACTGTTGTTGATATTTATAGTACGAAAGAAAGTTTTACACGGTAGAGGATGATGCACGTAACGCAGATGGTGGATTTGATCTCTATATGTGTACAGAAGAACAGATTGAGAAAGTTATGAATATGGAAGAAATGAAATGCCCTTGTTGCGGAAAGCGTACTGTTTCCGAGTACGATATTTGCGATGGGTGTAATTGGGAAAATGATCCTGTGCAGCTGGCGAACCCAAAGCTGAAAAGCGGTGCTAACGAAATGTCGCTGCAAGAGGCGATTGAGGCATTTAAAAACGGGAAAGAAGTAAAATGAAGCATTTCAAACAAGGAGAGAGAACGAGATGCTAGTTCATAATCCAAAGGAAGAATTGTTTATGATACAGGACGACGCTGTGGAACATTATGCGAAAGAGCATCCTGAAAAATTAAAAGAAGCAGAAGAAAAATATGGAGAATTGCCGGATGATGTCATTCAACAGATAAAGCAGGAATTTGGCATTCAATAAGAAAGTAGGAACCGCAAAGTGGCAATGCTTTTCCCACCAAAAGAAATTATGAAGAATATCAGGATTCACAATGGTTCTATTTATCTGGTTGGTGAAGTAACGGAGGAACAGAAGAAGATTTTCCAAAAATTCAAAAAGCAAGTAGACAAAGACAAGAAAAAAAGCAGAGTTGAAACAGACTGAACGCTTATAAATGACCATTTTGGTCTGGATCCCATAAGATAGTTATTTGGAATAACCGTCCAAGTTTGCAGCGTGGGGCGGTTATTTCTTTGTATAACATACTTATCAAAGCTTGTCAAATCTGCGCATGCACCGCTTACCGGATTCCTCCGGCGGGCGGTATTTTTTGTGCCAATACAGGAAAAATCTAAGTGCATTCCAAACTTTCTCCGGATATTGTGTAAATTCTCATTCATAGTTGTACGCCGGCGTACAACTTTTGTCCCCGGAACGCCTATTTATGAGAGAACTTCTCTCAGAAATGAGGTGAGCGGAATGAAAGAACGAATCTGCGTGCTTCTGGGAACGGCTGGTGCCTGTCTTGCCGGACTGTTTGGCGGATGGGATGCCTCGCTGGGAACCCTTTTGCTCTTTATGGGCATAGACTATATTACGGGGGCAGCGACGGCGGTCTGCGGAAAGTCGCCCAAATCCGAGAGCGGCAGGCTCTCCAGTAAAATCGGCTGGCGGGGGCTTGTCAAAAAGTGCGTGACGCTGCTGCTGGTGCTGGTTGCGGTACGGCTGGATCTCACCATGGGCACGTCATATCTGCGGGACGGCGTGTGCATCGCTTTCAGCTGCAATGAGCTCCTGTCCATTGTGGAAAATGCGGGGCTTCTCGGGGTGCCCATGCCGGAACTTCTCAGGCAGGCCATCGACATCCTGCAGCGCAGGGGAAAGGAGTAGGAGATGATACGAGGAATTGATGTCAGCGAGCATCAGGGGAAAATCCAGTGGAGCCGTGTGAAAGCTGCCGGCATCGGCTTTGCGGTGATTCGGGCAGGATACGGCAGGGAACTGTCCCAGAAAGATGTACAGTTTGAGGCCAACTATGCCGGCTGCACTTCGGCGGGCATTCCGGCAGGGGCATACTGGTATTCCTATGCGGTCACGCCGGAAGAGGCTCGGCAGGAGGCTGCCGTCTGCCTGCGGGTGCTGCGTGGAAAATCGTTCGCATTTCCGGTCTATTTCGATCTGGAGGAACGGCGTGCGCTGGCGCTGGGCAGGGCTGCCTGTACAGCAATTGCGCAGGCGTTTCTGGAAACGGTGGAACAGGCGGGATACTTCGTCGGAATCTATTCCAGCAAGTCTCATCTGGAGAACTATCTGACGGAGGAACTGCGGAAACGGTATGCCGTCTGGGTGGCGCACTACGGCGTGAAGCAAACGGACTATGCCGGACAGCACGGCATGTGGCAGTATTCCAGCACCGGCAGCGTGGACGGCATTGGCGGAAATGTGGATTTGAACGAGTGCTACACCGATTACGCCGCAATCATTTCCGGAAAAAAGCTGAACGGATACGGCGCAGCGCCGGAAAAGCTGCGGTACGACTGGAAAGCAGGGCAGCGGGTGCAGCTTGATAAGGAGAAAACCCAGCTCTTCGCCAATGACACATCGGCAACGCCGGCAGCATATCTGCCCAAGGGGGTATACTATATTTATGATGGTGTGCCGTGCGGACTGGGACGCTTTCGGGTCACCACGAGAGCGGAATTCTGCGAAAAAAAGCCGGCTGGCAAGTACGTCACCGGCTATGTGAGCGTGGATAATTTCTGGGAAGTTTAAGAGCTCGTGTTCATAGGCGTCTATCTACGTCTTTTCGGCAAATTTTGTTG
>OGDF01004635.1_pt1 | contig 15417 bp, 10 predicted proteins | sample 1570141 | NCBI WGS metagenome assembly OGDF01 (sample SAMEA4370581, study PRJEB24528) | human gut metagenome | reverse complement strand
AGTCCCTGTGGAAGCTGTGATAATTGTAAAAATGGAGAATTTTATTTATGTCAACTCAAGTGATTTAAATGCTGTAAAAGTTAATGGAAACAATCTTGTAATAATGTTCAAAAGTGGTGGTGTGTATGAATATATGAACGCAGCTTGTGAATATTATAATTTGTTAAATAGTAATAGCAAAGGAAAATATTTTCATCAATTTATAAAAAACAAATATCAAGAGAAAAAAATTAATTAAAGAAAGGAAAAATAATAAAATGATAGTATTAAATAGTGAAAATTTTAATGATGAAGAGATAAAGTATTTAAAGTTTTCTAATGACTTTAATATTGAAATATTAAAAAAAATTAAAATTATATTAGGGCCAAATGGAATCGGAAAAACATCTATATACAGAAATATAAAAAAAAGACATCCTGAATATGGATACATAGATTATAACGAAATTGAAAATTCAATAATAACAAGGGGTGATAAATTAATAATAGCACCAAGCATAACAGAAATAACAAAAAAAGAAGCAGAAAAAGAAAAAATAATAAATTCAATTGATACAAAAAAAACGATGAAAGAAGCGTTTGAAATTTCAAATAAGGCAAAAAGTGAAATAATTTCAAAAAATTTAAACAATTATAGAAATAACACAAAAGAAGCAATAAACAAGTTTAAAGGTGATAAACTTGACATATTGATTGACTTAGGTTCTCAAGAAAAAGAAATACTAGTTGGTTCTGGTAATAAAATTTTTGATATAGTAAATGAAGAAATCAAGTTAGATAAAATAAAGAATGATTATAGAAGAAGATACTTGGAAAGTATAGAGAAAACACTTAATGGTGAAGAGTATGAATGCCCTGTATGTGGTAGTGAATGTGAAAAACCTATCAAAAATATAATAGAAGAAGCTTTAAATAAAATTGAGGCAATAAATAATGACGTAATAAAAGACTATATTAACAAAAATTCTGATTTAACTGCTCAACAAATATTGGATAAAATAAATAAATTAAAAAAAGAAATCATCTCAAATAATTTAGAAATATCTGATTTAGAAGATTACCTAATCTGTGGAGGTAATAAAGAAAAAGCAACTATGATTCTTGATGCTAAAAATAATCTTCCAAAATTAGAAGAAGAATTAAAAGATTTAGATAATAAAAAAATAGATTTTTATAATAATATTAAGGCAGTTAAGGATAGAGTAATCGGAATATTTAAAAGTCAACTTGATGTTTCTGTTGATAATATAAATTTTAATGACAATAAAAAAGAATTAGAAATCAAACTGTCAAGGCCGGTAGAAAAACATAGTACAGGAGAAATAAATTTAATTACTTTTGCAGTTTCACTATTAGAGTTTATCGGTAGTGATAAGAATACGTTGATTATTGATGATCCACTAAGTAGTTATGATATACCTAATCAATATAAAATAATATATGAAATAACAGCTGTAAATAATGATAATAATCGTATATTATTGTTTACGCACAATATTGACTGCATAAATATAGCTAATTCACAAAACACTAGTTCATATGAATATGAGTTGATTGATAATATTAATGGAACCCTTTATTTAAATAAAATAACAAATTCTTTAGAAGATAGTGGATTTTCTATTAAACATATTCTTAAGCATATCGATAATAATTATCAGTATAAAAACTATTTGAAATTATTATCTGAAAAAGATAACTGGGAAGCATCTTTAGAAAATCACAAAATATTTCATTATGATTCAAGTTGTTCCAAATGTATAGATGGATATAATTATGATAATAATGTTTTGGTAGACATAATTGATTCAATAGAGCCAAATGCCATCAATAACAATAATTATTTAATAAATTCTGCAAATAAAATAATGTATTTAGCTGCATTAAGAGTTTGGATAGAAAAAAAGTTTACAGAAAACACAAATGATTTAGAAGGATTAAAAGAAAAAAAACAATTGTCAAATAAAATTATATTTATGTTTGATGGTAATCATTGGATTGGAACAAATAAAGTAACAAAACCTTACTTAATGAGTAAAAAGGTAATGTTAAATCAAAACGATCATTTTAAAAGTCAAAAAGAACCATTTTACTTTGCTTTAAGTTTATCAACAGAAGAAATTATAAAGGAAATAATAGATATTAAGGAACATTTTTTTTGTTGAACAAATTACAGAAATAATTATAATTAAAAATAAGAATAAAAATATTTATTTTTAAACTTTTATTTTTTTTAAAATCAATAAGACTAAATCAACAGTTTATTGATTTTTTAGTAGTTTGATGTAATTTCTCAAAAAATATCAAATATTATGATATAATATAATATATAAAGAAATATTGGAGGTATTAATTGTGAACAATAGTAAAGAACGTGAAAGAGAAGAATTACATAAAACAATATGGAAAATTGCTAACGAATTAAGAGGTTCTGTTGATGGATGGGATTTTAAACAATATGTATTAGGATTATTATTTTATAGATTTATTTCAGAAAATATAGAAAATTACGTTAATGAAAATCAAAGAAAAGCAGGTATTAAAGATTTCAAATATAGAAACATTTCAGATGAAGAAGCTTTATTAGGTAAGTCACAAATACTAGAAGAAAAAGGATTATTTATTTTACCAAGTGAGTTATTCTGTAACGTTAGAAAAAATGCTGATAAAAATGAAAATTTAAATATTGTAATTTCAAACATATTTAATAACATAGAATCATCAGCTAGAGGATCAGCATCAGAAGACGATGTTAAAGGCTTATTTGATGATTTTACAATAGATAATAAGTTAGGTAATACAGTTGATGAAAGAAACGAAAAACTTGTTAAATTATTAAACGCAATTGGAAATTTAAACTTTGGAGATTATGAAGATAATAATATAGATTTATTTGGAGATGCATATGAGTTCTTAATGACTATGTATGCTTCATCAGCTGGTAAATCAGGAGGAGAATTCTTTACTCCTCAAGAAGTTGGAGAATTACTTGCAAGAATAGTTATAATGGATAAAACTTCTGTTAATAAAGTATATGACCCTGCCTGTGGTTCTGGTGGATTGCTTTTAAAGTTTGCTAAGATACTTGGAAAAGAAAATGTAAGAGAAGGATTTTTCGGTCAAGAAATAAATCTTACAACATACAACTTAGCTAGAATAAATATGTTCTTACATAATATTAATTACAATAACTTTAGTATTGAAAGAGGAGATACATTAATCCATCCAGCTCATTGGAATGATGAACCATTTGATGCAATAGTATCTAACCCACCTTATTCAATAAAATGGGCAGGTAAGTCTAATCCACTACTAATAAATGATGAAAGATTTGCTCCAGCAGGTGTGTTAGCACCAGAATCAAAAGCAGATTTAGCATTTACTATGCATATGTTATCATGGCTATCACCAAAAGGTACTGCAGCTATAGTTGAGTTCCCTGGTGTACTTTACAGAGGTGGAGCAGAACAAAAGATTAGAAAGTACATGATTGATAACAACTTTGTTGATGCTGTCATTCAATTACCTTCAGATTTATTTTTTGGTACATCGATTGCCACTTGTATTTTAGTATTAAAGAAAAATAAATCAGATAATAACATTTTATTTGTAGATGCTTCTAGTGAATGCGTTAGAAATACTAATAAAAACAAATTATCAGAAGAAAACATTAATAATATAATTAGTTTATTAAAAGATAGAAAATCAGTTGAAAACAAAACCTATTTAGCTACATATGATGAAATAAAAGATAATGATTATAATATATCAGTTAATTCTTACTTAAGAGCAAATACTGAAGATAAAAAAATAGATATAAATGAAGTAAATAGAAAACTTGCTGAAATTGTGCCTAGACAACAACAAATTAGAGAAGAACTAGAAGAGATAATTAAAGAGCTTGAGGTTGACTATCATGAGTAAGATAAATGAACTAATAAAAGAATTGTGTCCTAAAGGGGTTGAATATAAACAGTTAGATGTGGTATGTAAAATTAATAAAGGTAAACAATTAAATAAAGAAAGATTATTATCAAATGGAAGATATCCAGCTGTTAATGGCGGAATTGCACCATCTGGTTATTGGGACGAATATAATTATGATGAAAATATGATTACTATAAGTCAAGGTGGTGCTTCTGCAGGTTATGTTGCATACCAGTTAACTAAATTTTGGGCTGGAGCTCATTGTTATGTTGTAGAAAAAAGTGACAAAAATGTTGTTTATAAATATTTATATCATTTTTTGAAATCTAAACAAGTTGATTTGCAAAAGTCACAAGTAGGAGCAGGTATACCAAGTGTATCTTTAAAGGAAATATACGGATTAAAAATACCTATTCCTCCGTTAGAAGTTCAGAAAGAAATTGTAGAAATTCTTGATAAATTTGACGAGCTAGAAGCGGAGCTAGAAGCGGAGCTAGAAGCGGAGCTAGAAGCGAGAAAGAGTCAATATGAGTTTTGGCGTGGAAAATTGTTTGAAAAAGAAAACGTAAAATATATGAAAATATCAGAATTTGCAAAATGTTGTGCTGGTGCAACTCCATCTACTTCTCATAGTGAATATTGGGAAAATGGGACAATACCATGGATGAGTTCTGGCGAAGTTAATAATATAGAAATATATGATACTGAAAAGAAGATTACTGAATTAGGATATAATTCAAGCAGTACAAAAATGTTACCTATAAATACTGTTGTTGTAGCATTAGCTGGTCAGGGAAAAACAAGAGGGCTAGTTGCAATTACAAGAAAAGAAGTTTGTACTAATCAATCTTTATGTGGAATTGTTCCTGATGAAAGAGTTGATAATGAATATTTATTCCATTATTTACAATCCAGATATAAAGATCTTAGAAGAATATCATCTGGTGATGGAACAAGAGGTGGATTAAATCTTAAAATGATAAATGATTATAAAGTGCCAGTTCCAAGTATTGATGAACAAAAGAAAATAATTAATGTATTGAATAGATTTTCAAGATTAGTTAACTCGTATACAGATGGTCTTCCAGCTGAAATTGAATTAAGAAGACAACAATATGAATATTATAGAAACAAGTTATTAAGCTTTGAGGAATTGGTAAATGAGTAGTTATGTTTATTCTAGTATTTTAAATGATGCAAATAATTTTAGATATATTGTTTTAAATATTAAAAAAATCAAAGGAAGAAAGTGTCTTATTCCTTATATAGTGAATTCGTCATTTGCTTTAGAATTATATCTAAAATTAATATTGATTGCTAATAAAAAAAGTTATAAGAACAATCATCGCCTTACTGAACTATTTAAACTAATTCCTCCTAATATAAAAAAAGAATTATTATCAAGATGTAATAATCTTGAAGAACTATTAAATAAATATGATAATGCATTCATTGAATTTAGGTATCATTATGAGTTATATGATGCGAAAACAGGTAAAGAGAAAGAAATGATGTTAAGTTTTAATACTGACGAAATAGAATCCTTGTTATTGTTATTTTATAATTATTGTAATAGTAATTATTCAAATGTAGATTTTGTTCAAATGCAAATGGATATTAATAAAGAGGTGAAAAACAAATGAGTAAGATAGGTTTAATAAGTGAAAATGATAACTCTACAGTACTTGCAGAATATGAACCGCTTAATAAAGTAGCTACTTCATATCAAAGTGAAGATGCTTTAGAAAAAGAGTTAATTAAAACTTTAGTTGAACAGGGTTATGAAAGATTAAATATTAATTCTGAAGATGAATTAATTCTTAATTTAAAAAGACAGTTAGAAAAGCTTAATAATTATCATTTTACTGATGGAGAATGGGATGATTTCTTTACTAAAGTAATTGCTAATAAGAATGATTATATAATTGAAAAAACAAGATTAATTCAAGAAGATTATAAACAAGAAATAACTCTTGATTCAGGTGAAAAGAAAAATATTTATTTAATAGATAAAAATAATATTCATAATAATAGTCTTCAAGTATTGAATCAATATGTTAATAACGATGGAAATTTTGATAATAGATATGATGTAACAATTTTAGTAAATGGTCTTCCCTTAGTTCATGTAGAACTTAAAAAAAGAGGAGTAGATTTAAGAGAAGCTTTTAACCAAATAGAGAGATATCAAAGAGATTCTTTCTGGGCAGGATCTGGTTTATATAACTTTGTTCAAATATTTGTTATTTCAAATGGAACATTAACTAAGTATTATTCAAATACAACAAGAGAGTTTCATATTAACAATCAAAAGAAAAAGAAATCTAACTCATTTGAATTTACTTCTTATTGGGCAGATCAAAAAAATAATGGTATTACTGATTTAATAGATTTTGCCAAAACTTTCTTTACTAAACATACGTTATTAAATATATTAACTAAATATTGTGTATTTACTTCTGAAGAAGATTTATTAGTAATGCGTCCTTATCAAATAGTTGCTACTGAAAAGATTTTGAATAGAATTAATATTGCCTATAATAATAAGTTTTATGGAACTTTAAAATCAGGTGGTTATATTTGGCATACAACAGGTTCTGGAAAAACACTTACATCATTTAAAACTTCACAACTTGCTAGTAAATTAGATTTTATTGATAAAGTATTATTTGTTGTAGATAGAAAAGACTTAGATTATCAAACAATGAAAGAGTATGATAGATTTAAAGAGGGAGCAGCTAATTCTAATACTTCAACAAAAATATTAGAAGGACAATTAAATGATCCAAGTACTAAGATTATTATTACTACGATTCAAAAATTATCACAATTCATTAAGAAAAACGAAAACAGTGATGTATTTAATAAGCATGTAGTATTTATATTTGATGAATGTCATAGATCTCAATTTGGAGATATGCATAAAGCTATTATTAAGAAATTTAACAAATATTATTTATTTGGATTTACTGGAACTCCAATATTTCCAGAGAATGCTAGAACTATAAAAGGTATCTCTGAAACAACAGAACAAATCTTTGGAGAAAGATTACATACTTACACAATAGTAAATGCTATTGCTGATAAGAACGTCTTACCATTTAGATATGAATATGTCGGTAGAGTAGATCTTCGTGATGATGTAAAAGATGAAAAAGTATATAACATAGATGAAGAAAAATTATTTGATAATCAAATACGTATAAGTCTTATTACAAATTATATAATAGAACATTTTAGTACAAAAACTAAAACAAGTGAAAGTTATGTTTATTCTACATTAGATAATGTAGTAGATGTTGCTAAAAAACAAAATATAGGAGAAATAAAATCTAAAAAGAATATTAATGGATTTAACTCTATACTTGCAGTATCAAGTATTAAGATGGCAAAAGAGTACTATGCTGAATTTAAGAAGCAATTAGAATATAAAAACAGCAATTTAAAAGTAGCATTAATATATTCATATGGTGTTAATGGAGAAGATGGAGTAATAGATGAGAACTCTGAATCAACAGAAGCCTTAAGTACAGATGATAGAACATTCTTAGATAATGCTATTAAAGATTATAATAATATGTTTGGAACAAGTTATGATACTTCATCAGAAAAATTTCAAAATTATTATAAAGATGTATCTCTAAGAATGAAAAATAGAGAAATAGATATATTAATTGTTGCTAATATGTTCTTAACTGGTTTTGATGCTAAGACTTTAAATACATTATGGGTTGATAAAAATCTTAAATGGCATGGATTAATTCAAGCATTTTCAAGAACTAATAGAATTCTAAATAGTGTAAAGACATATGGTAATATAGTTTCCTTTAGAAATTTAGAGGATAGACTTAATGAAGCTTTAGCTAAGTTTGGTGATGAAAATGCACATGGAATAGTATTACTAAAACCATATAATGACTACTACTATGGATATGAAGAAGAAACTGGTAAATCATTTGAAGGATATAAATCGTTAGTAGAAAAACTAACCTCAAAATATGCACCTGGAGAATTAATGCAAAGTGAAAAGGAACAGAAAAAATTTATAAAATTATATGGTGCTATATTAAAAGTAACTAATATTTTATCTTCATTTGATGAATTTAAAGAACAAGAATTACTAAATGAAAGAGATAAACAAGATTACCATAGTATATATATTGAACTTTATAATGAATTTAGAAATAAAGCTAAACAAGAAAAAACAGATGTTACAGAAGATGTAGTATTTGAAATGGAATTAATTAAATCTATTGAAGTAAATATTGATTATATTTTAGAATTGGTTAAGAAATACCATGATTCTAACATGGAAGATAAAGAAATATTAGTAAGTATTCAAAAAGCAATTATGGCAAGCCCAGATCTAAGAAATAAAAAAGATTTAATTATGGCATTTATTGATTCATTAGATCAAGATTCTAATGTTTATGCTGATTTTGAATCATTTATGAATAGTAAGAAAAAAGAAGAATTAGATAAGATAATTACAGAAGAAAATCTTAATAAAGAAGAAACATATAACTTCATTCAGAAATCATTTGAACAGGGAAGAGTAGAAACTAATGGAACTGAAGTATCAACAATACTTCCTCCGATGAGTATGTTTACAAAAACAAATGATAGACAAGAAAAGAAAAATAAAGTTATAGATAAATTGTTAGAATTCTTTAATAAATTTTTTAGTATTTCTAATGATAGATTTTAATTTAAAAGGTGATTTAATTGAATAATATAATATGTGGAATATTAAAGGCAAGAAAAAAATTTTATTTTTCATTTAATACTGGTACTAAAATATTAACTATACAGCCATCAAAAATGAGTGAATTTCCAAGCTTTATTTCCCAAAATGATTTTGATGATTTTTCTTTATCGAAAGAAAGAATGAATATTAGTGGTGAAACAAATAGTAGAAACTATATTGAATTTATTGATGTTAAATTTTCAAGTATAGGTAGAGGTTGCTTTCAAGCATGGGTTCCAGCGTATATTATTGGAAAAGCAAATGCATTATCTTTTATTCCAAAGCCAACTTCAATTAAGCATATTTCATTTAAAGGTGAGTGTATAGATAGATTTATGACTTCTAAGCAAACTGTTTCAGATGATTGTGATTATAGAAATAACAAATTACAAATAAATATAGATTATGGTAAAGATAAAATAAAAAAATTTAATTATAATAATTTAGAATTTAGTCTTGTTCCTGGATGGAATATGATAAGTGCTCAAAAAGATGTTAATTTACTTTTAACTATGCAGACAACATTAAACATCAAATCAAAGAAAAAAATGAATGTTAAAGCTATAATAGAACTATACAAAAAAGTTGAAAAACTTTTCTCATTTATTTGTTATAGACAGCATGTAAACTTTGATAGTATTATATTAACACAAATAGAACCAGTAATTTTTGATAAAGTACCAGAAGATACAGCTATTAATTTTGAATTACATGTATCTTCAGATGATAATAAATATGATTTACCAAATGTTGGTCAACATATGATTTTACGTGATTACTCTGTTAATAATATTCCTTCTTTAATAAAATGCTTGGAGGAAGATGAACATATGCTTTTATCTTTTCCAAATAATTCATTAAAAGCTAATATTATTGATAATAATAAATATATTAGTATTTCATCTGCTTTTGAATCTGAGTTTGATCTTTTATATCCTAATTTTAAAAGTAATAAAAATAAAAATTACAATACAGCAAAAATAAACACAATTAACTTTCTTTCTGAGCAAGCAACTAATAAACAGAATAACGCTCAAACTAGAAAATACTATAATGACTTTGTTAAATATATAGAAGATTTTGAAGGTAGATTAGAAGAACAAATATCATACATATTCCAAATATATTCATATATAGTAGAACCAGAAATAAATTATTTTAAAAGTGAATATCATGATATGAATTTTGATAAAGCATCTTTGTCTAAAGCCTTTGCTGATAAAAGAAACAACTTATCACATGGAGTTAAACTAGAAAAATTTAAAATATTAGAAATAGTATCATATTCTATAGTAAGAAAAATAAATTACGCTATGATTCTTGAACGTTCTGGATTTAATAAAGAGCAAATACACGAAATAATAAATCAAATATTTTAAATATAGTATAATTTTAATCAAATTTAGGGGGAAAAATATGTATAAAGATATAGAAAAAATATATAAAAAGAAAAGTCCATACAATATAATTATAAAAAAAACATTTTTAATATATATTGTGTTTATCTTAATTTCATTAATTTTCAACTTTTTCAATAAAGTAGTACCAATGATATTAGTCTTTGTTACAATGATTTTAATTTTAAAAAAAGTTAGTGAGAAGGTCTTGGATACAAAACTACATTTTAGTTTTGGAAAAAATAAAGCAAATGAAGAAACATTGTCAACAATTATTAAGAATGCCGATCAAAGTTTGTTTAAAAGGTATTCTGTAGAAAATAACCTTTACAATGAAAAATCATTAATATGTATTATTAACCATTATAGAAATTTGATAAAGCCTAAAATGGTTAGTGGAAATTTATTGGCAATATTGTCAATTATTATACCAACTATATTGTCATTTCTTACAAAAGATGGTTTTGATTTCAATAGCTTAACAAATGCCATACCTTACCTTGTAACTTTCACTATTATGATAATAATATTATATTTTTTATATAACCAATTTATTTCAATGAAGAATCTTTTAAAAGGAGAAGATGGAATGGTAGAAAGATTAGAAGAAATATTCAGCGAATTATATGTAGAATGTGTTGGCGAATCTAATATAGTGAATAAAGAAAAAGTTAAGAAGACAAATAAGAAGAAAACAAAAACATCAAAGAAATAATTATGAATTTTTAGGTACACTTTTAAGTACACAAATCTATAAATTTAAAAGTACACAAGCCCTTATAAAATAGGGGCTTTAATGTTTTATAAAATTAACCAAATTAGAATCAAGGTGCCACCTAAAGAGAACGAAAGACTCATCCATATCACAAAGATGTACTAAGTCTTTTTTTTCATACCTTACAAACTTGTAATATAAAACAGAGTAAAATAATGATATAATAGAACTATAGAAAGAAGGAAATATAATATATGAAAAAGATAATGATAATTGAAGACGATACTATAATATCTAAAGAATTATATGAACTACTAGTAAATGCAGGTTATGAAGCATTAATACTAAAAGACTTCTCAAATGCCAAAGAAGAAATATTAAAAAGTAATATAGATCTAATCCTATTAGACATAAACATACCATATCAAAATGGTGAGCAGTTACTTAAAGAAATAAGGAAAGAATCAAATATTCCAGTAATAATGGTAACCTCAAGAGCAAATGAAACCGATGAAATATTATCAATCTCTTATGGAGCAGACGATTACATAACTAAGCCCTATAGCCCAACCATTCTATTACTAAGAATACAAAATATCTTTAAAAGATTAGATAATAGTACTGAAGTACTAAAATATAAAGATTTAGAAGTCTCGCCATCACGAGGTACCTTATCTGGTAGTAACAAAGAATTAGAACTAACCAAAAATGAAATGCTAATCTTTCAGCACTTATTAAATAACCAAAACAGAATTGTATCAAGAGATGAATTAATGACCATTCTTTGGAATAATGAAGAATACATAAATGATAATGCTCTAACCGTAAATATAAGTAGACTAAGAAGTAAACTAGAGGACTTTGGTTATCCAAATGCCATAGAAACAAGAAAAGGACAAGGATATATACTATTATGAAATTAACAAACTATCTAAAAGATAAAATAAGCATAATCATTATCACTATCATATCAATAATTCTAATAACCCTATTAGACATAGCCTTCAAAGTACCAGAGGGACTAATAATAGTAACCATAGTATTACTACTATTAACACTAATCATAGCCCTTTTAATATCATATTTCCAAAAAAGAACCTTCTATAACACACTCATAACCAATACCAAAAATCTAGATAAAAAATACCTAGTCCTAGAAACATTACCCAAACCAACCACTTATGAAGAAGAACTAATATATAACATCATGTGCGACATCAACAAATCAATGATTGAAAATGTCAGTAGTTACATAAATAGCACCAAAGACTTCAAAGATTATATTGAGATGTGGATACATGAAGTAAAAATACCAATATCAAGTCTAATACTTATGACCCATAATCATAAAAATCAAGTACCAAAAGAATACATTGAAGAAATAAAAAGACTAGATAACTACATCGACCAAATCCTCTATTATGTAAGAAGCAACTATACCAGTGAAGACTTTATCTTCAAAAAAGTAAAACTAGAAAAAATAATCTCATCAGTAGCCCTTAAAAATAAAGATGATCTCTTAGAAAATAAAATTGACCTAATCGTCGATATAAAAAATACCGAAGTCTATACTGATACCAAATGGTTAGAATTCATTTTAAATCAAATTATCAATAACAGTATCAAATACAAAAAAGATGTGCCAAACTCCTATATCCAAATAAATGCTATAGAAGATAATAATCAAATAACCTTATTTATCAAAGATAACGGTATTGGCATACCAAAAAGTGATATTCCAAATGTTTTCAAAAAATCATTTACCGGTACTAATGGCAGAGATAAAATCAAATCAACAGGCATGGGTCTATACATAGCCAAAAAATTATGTACCAAACTAGGCCATAAAATAGAGATAGAATCTGAAGAAAAAGAATATACCATTGTCAAAATAACCTTTGGTAAAAATAAACTTTATCACCCAGAAGACTAACCTTACAAAAAAGTAATATACTGTAATATTAAAATTACGACAAATATCCTATTATCTAGTATTATTAATTACGAAAGGAAGGAAAATAATATGGAAAATATACTAAAAATAGAAAATATTGAAAAATACTATGGAAGTAAATCAAGTTTAACCAAAGCCATAGATAACATATCATTTGAAGTAGAAAAAGGAGAGTTTGTCGCTATCATGGGTTCTTCAGGTTCAGGTAAAACAACATTACTAAACTGTATATCCACAATTGATAAAGTAACTGCCGGACATATTTTTGTAGGAGGAACTGACATAACAAAACTAAAAGGAAATGATTTAAACAAGTTTAGAAGAGAAGACTTAGGTTTCATCTTTCAAGACTTCAATTTATTAGATACCTTAACAGCCTATGAAAATATAGCACTAGCCTTATCAATTCAAAATGTAAGTCCCAAAGAAATAGATAAAAGAATAAAGAAAGTAGCAAGAGAACTAGATATCGAATCAGTACTAAAAAAATATCCTTACCAAATGAGTGGAGGACAAAAACAAAGAGTAGCAGCAGCCCGTGCAATAATAACAAATCCATGCTTAGTACTCGCAGACGAACCAACTGGAGCTCTAGATTCCAAGTCATCAAAAATGCTTCTAGAAAAACTAACATACTTAAATAATGCTTTAGGAGCCACTATTCTAATGGTAACCCATGACGCTTATGCCGCAAGTTACGCTACTAGAATAATCTTCATAAAAGATGGTAAAATATATAACGAAATTCGTAAAGGAAATGATACCAGAAAAGAATTCTTTGATAAAATAATAGATGTTGTAACCTTACTAGGAGGAGACATAAATGATGCTCTTTAAATTGTCTATAAAAAACATAACCAAAAGTATCAAAGATTATGCTATCTATTTCTTTACTTTAGTACTAGGAGTAGCTATTTTCTATGTTTTCAATGCTATAGATAGTCAAACAGTAATGCTAAATGTATCATCATCAACAAGTGAAATAATAAGACTAATGACCACCATTCTAGGAGGAGTAAGTGTCTTTGTTTCATTCATTCTAGGATTTCTAATAATCTATGCCAGTCGTTTTCTCATAAAAAGAAGAAACAAAGAATTTGGAATCTACTTAACCTTAGGAATGTCCAAAAGAAAAATATCTCTAATCCTTTTCTTTGAAACTCTTATAATAGGAGTTATCTCTTTAGGAGTTGGCCTAGCCCTAGGAATAGTTTTATCACAACTAATGAGTATCTTAGTAGCCAATATGTTTGAAGCAGACCTAACAAAATTTCAGTTTACATTTTCATCTTCAGCAGCCCTAAAAACCTTATTATACTTTAGCATAATGTATCTAATAGTAATGATATTTAACACCATAATTGTAAACAAATGTAAACTAATAGACCTATTACATGGTAATAAAAAATCCGAAAAAGTAAAATTAAAAAATCCTATCATTTGCACTATAGTATTCATAATCGCGGTCATAGCACTATCATATGCTTACTATCTAGTAACAGATGGATTTGGTACTTCACCACTTATGAATACTATAAGTTGGATATTAATACCAATAGCCCTAGGATGTATATCAACATTTCTAATCTTTTGGTCACTATCAGGTCTAATCCTAAAGATAGTAATGCATCTAAAAAAATACTACTACAAAGGACTAAATAGTTTTACCATTCGTCAAATAAGTAGTAAAATAAATACCACTGTCTTTTCAATGACAATAATATGCCTAATGTTATTCTTTACCATATGTATCTTTTCCTCAGCATTATCTATAAAGAACTCCTTATCAGGTAATCTAAAAGATTTAGCTCCCGTTGATATTCAGTTTTCAAAATTACAAGAATCATTATCTAAAGAAGAAAAAGAAAACTTTTCAAAAGAGATAATAGAGGATTATAACACCACTGTCAAAGATACCTTACAAAGATTAGATGTATACAAGTATCTAAAAGAAGTAGTAGACATAAATATATATAGATTAGAAGAAATAACCCTAAAAGATTCTTTTGGAGACCAAATAGAACAAATAAGAAAAGATTATCCATTACTAGCATATCAAGATAAAGAAACACTAATAAAATTAAGTGACTACAATCGTCTAGCAAAACTATATAACAAAAAAGAATTAACTCTGAAAGATAATGAATATGTAATTATAGCCAATTATAAGATGATGGCGGGCATTCGAAATATATCCCTAAAAAATAATACCAAACTAACTATAAATGGTAAAGACTACTATCCAAAATATCAAGAATGTCAAGATGGTTTTATCGAACTAAGTGGAAGTGCTACTAATACAGGAGTAATAATATTACCAGATAATGCCTTAGAAGGTATTCATCCATATAAAAATATTTTAGCAGCTAACTATCAAGCAGACACTAAAGAAGAAAAAGAAAATGTTGATTTAGCTGATTATATAGAAGAAACAGAAATTGAAAATCTTTATGTTATGCCAGCTGGAAACATTCCGCCAAACCCTTCAGAGTTATTAATTGCACCACAAATGGTTGACTTGCTTGAACAATTAAAAGAAATTTGTGATATTATAATTATAGATGGAACACCAAGCCAATTAGTAACAGATTCTTTAATACTTACAAGATTAGTAGATTCTACAATAGTTGTAACAGCAAGCAACAAAACAAAAAAAGAAGATTTAAAAGGAGTTATA
>OGDF01004630.1_pt1 | contig 15431 bp, 10 predicted proteins | sample 1570141 | NCBI WGS metagenome assembly OGDF01 (sample SAMEA4370581, study PRJEB24528) | human gut metagenome | reverse complement strand
GAACAGCCGTGTCGCCTGCATCTCGGCATCCGCATAAACGGTGGAGGCTTGCGTCAGGGCCTGCTGCATGGCCTCGAGCGATAGCTCCATTTGCTGCTGGGTGCGACGCCATTCGGAGGCAACCATGTTGAACTGCGCCGCGGCGGCTCCGCGCCATGCATCCTGCAGGGCATTCAGGTTCGCATACATGGTGGTGACCGCATCGCGGATGGCGGTGATAGATGAGCAGACGGCCGCGCTCGAGGCGGCGATGCGTTCAGAATCGACTTGGTATTGTGACATTGCATGCTCCTTTGCATCGTGTTCGTTGTAATAAAAACCGCGGGACAACGTGCAGCTCTCCCGCTACTGTTGACTTTATGGCGAACAACAACGAATGGACAGCGCAACAGGCAATTGTGGTCGGAGGACGTGGTGACGATCCGGTCATTGTGGATAACTTCGGGGGCCTCAAGCGGCAGGCCCGCGTCTGGACGGCGGTTCTCTCCGTCATTATGTTGTTCGCGGCGCTCCTCGTAGGCGCCACTGGTGCCCAAATGGCTGCGGCAGATGATTCTCCGTCGCCGTCTGCCAGCGAATCGTCGAGTCCGAGTGCCTTGGTGGAGGACTCTCAGGGGTACATCACCGATCCGCAGAACCTGCTTGGCGACAATCTCACCAAGGTGATCGATGCGGCGAATCGGACGAAGCAGGAGACGGGCGTGACGGTGCGTCTGCTCTACCTCGAATCGTTCAATACCACAGAGAAGCCGGAACAATGGGCCTCTCAACTGTTGGAGTCGCTCAACCCTCCAGCCAACACCGTCATGCTTGCGGTGGCCTCCCATGATGGCAATCTCGTCGTCGTGGTCTCACCGAATTCCGACGAATGGCTTCGCAGCCAAAGCACCGTGGACCAGCTTTCGGAGGCCGCGAGCAAACCGCTGCTCGATCAGCAGGCCGGTCAGGGGCCGAACTGGTCCCAATCCGCCATCGACATGATGGATGCCATTGCCAGCGCGAAATCGACCGCCACCACCCATGCCGTGAGCTCGGTGAGCATCATCGTCATGATCATTGTGTTTGTCGTGCTCATCGTTGTCGTGCTGGTCATGATCTTCATGCGCCGTAAGCGTGAAGTGAGCGAAGGCTCCAAGCAGACCGAGGAGGTTGGGAAGACGCGGAACGACGACGCCATGCAGTTGGACAACGCCGATGATGACCTTGATGTCACCGCCATGGCCCCGGAAGAGACATCCGAGCAACCCGAAGGCAAAGCGTCTGGAATGCCTGCCCCGCGTCGCGGGCGCCATGCTGCGGCACCGCATGATGACGAACGATTCAAACGCCCGAATTAAGTTTTCAGAGAGCATTCAGAAAACTTCCAGAGTGTTGCGTGATTATAGGTGCCATGAGTAAAGCAACTGAAGCAACAATCGTGGTTGTCGATGACGAACCCTCCATTCGCGAATTGCTCGTCGCATCGCTGCATTTCGCCGGCTATGAGGTGGAGACGGCGGCATCCGGCTCCGAAGCCATCGAGGTGATCAGTCGCACGAAGCCAGACATGATCATACTCGACGTGATGTTGCCCGATATCGACGGATTCACCGTCACTCGACGCATTCGCCAGGAGGGCATCACGGCTCCGGTGCTGTTCCTCACCGCCCGAGATGACACCCAGGATAAGGTGATGGGCCTGACGGTGGGCGGTGACGACTACGTGACCAAGCCCTTCAGCCTTGAGGAGGTGGTCGCCCGAATCCGCGCCATCCTACGCCGCACCCGTGAGCAGGTGGAGGATGACCCGATCATTCGCGTCGGCGATCTGGAAATCAACGAGGATTCGCATGATGTGACCCGTGCCGGCCAGACCATAGATCTGAGCCCCACCGAGTACAAGTTGTTGCGCTACCTCATGGACAACGAGGGCCGTGTGCTCTCGAAAGCGCAGATTCTCGACCATGTATGGCAATACGATTGGGGCGGCGACGCCGCAATCGTGGAATCGTACATCTCATACCTGCGCAAGAAGGTGGATGATGTCACGGTGACCGATGAGGATGGTTCCACGCACAAGGTGACACCGCTCATCGAGACGAAGCGCGGCATCGGGTACATGATCCGTGCACCGAAGGCACAGAAGTAGGCGAGGGGACATGGGGCAACAGCCACAGGGACCGGGCGGAGATCATTCGGCGTTACCCTCCCCGAAATCAGCGGTGAAAGACACGCCGTTGGCCCAGGTGGCCGCAGCCGATGCCAGGAAAGGGCAATCCTCGCAGAATCAGCCGCACACCCACAGATCACGACGTCTTGCCGCGCTCAATGAGTGCATTCCGCTGAGCGTGCGCCTCATGTCGATCATTGTGGGCATGCTTTCAATCGGCACCATTGTCATCACCTTCTCCATACGCTGGCTGGTGAGCAGCTACCCGATGGAGCGTGTGGACCAGCAGCTGCTGGAACAGGCGGACCTGGTGTTCCCCCAGATGCTCAATACGGACGTGAATACCCAGAACGGTTTCACCAGCTATTATGTGAAGGTGTACAACACCAACACCGGTTCATCGGCGGTGATGTTGCAGCCGGTGCTTAAGGATGGCGTGATCTCGAGCCCCAAGCTGCCCGATAACGGTTCGTTGGACGGCCATGAGCTCGGTGTGCCGTTCACCACGCCTGCTGTGGTGAATACGAAGAACGTTGTGGGGGTTCCCGACCATGCCACCATGCAGTTCGCTGAATGCCCCTGGCGTGTTGTGGCCCTCAAGGGTCTGACGAAATCGGGCAAGGGGGAGTTCCAGGATCTCGGCATCGTGTATATAGGCCTCTCGCTGGGTGACCAGATCGATGTGATCAGCACATTGACCCGGTTCTGCATCATGGTGAGCATAGCCGTGGTGCTACTTGGCGGTTCCTTGGGTGCATTGGTGGTGCAGCGAACCTTGAGCCCGCTCAAACGAATAGAGAAGACCGCCGCGAAGATTGCCGCCGGCGATCTTTCCCAACGTGTGCCGGAAAGCGGTGAATCCACGGAGATAGGCTCGCTGGCAAGATCGCTCAACAGCATGCTCACGCAAATCGAGCGGAGTTTCCATGAGCAGGAGGCCGTGACGCAGAAGATGCGCCAATTCGTCTCCGACGCCAGCCACGAGTTGCGCACACCCCTCGCCGCCATTCATGGCTATGCCGAACTGTACAAGATGCAACGGGATGCGCCGGGGACGTTGGAGCGGGCGGATGATGCCATCTCTCATATCGAGTCATCGAGCTCGCGCATGACGGTGCTGGTCGAGGATCTGCTCTCATTGGCCCGTTTGGATGAGGGGCGCGGCGTCTCGATGAATCAACGTGTTGATTTCACCTCGGTGATGCAGGATTCCGTAGATGACCTTCACGCACTCGATCCGGATCGTGAAATCACCACCATGCAACTCGACATCGATCTGAGTGCGCCGAGGAAGCCGAAGCTGAGTGAGACTCCAGGGCCGTTGCCGAAGATCGCATTGACCGGCGACGCCACCCGACTCCATCAGGTGATCACGAATATCGTGGGCAACATCCACCGGTACACTCCTTCGGATTCGCCTGTCGACATTGGTCTGGGCGTCATAGAGTCGAGCCGCACACCAGAGGACCTCGCGGCGATGCCACAGGACGGCGACATGCTCGAAACACTTCTGCAGGGAGCTCGCAAAAGCAAATCCAGCAAACTCCTGAGCATGTATGCGGTGGCTGTGCTGCGCGACCACGGACCCGGCGTACCCGAGAAATCGCTTCACAACATATTCGAACGCTTCTACACCGCCGATCCGTCCAGGGATCGTCAGAAGGGCGGCACCGGACTCGGGCTTGCCCTCGCATTGTCGATCGTGAACGCACACGGAGGTCGTATCTATGCCAGTCCGACCGAGGGCAGTGGCTTGACTTTCACGATTATCCTGCCCATGGAGTCCGGCACGGATTGATGTGTTGGCGTTCGCCGAAGGCTCCAAGGAGCCTGCGTCGGAATAGCAGACGGAGGACCTTGGTTGTTAGGTGAGGCCCCGCGTAAGCTTGCAATGGTTTTGCCAGCGATGCGCGCTGGCGGTAGAATGGACTTTTGGTATGCGGCGGGGCCGCACGTATTCGAGACGATAGAGGTGAACATGCCCAGCGGACGCATTCGTTGGTTTGACGCGAAGAAAGGCTATGGATTCATTGCAGGCGATGACGGCAAGGATGTCTTCCTGCCCCAGACCGCATTGCCGCAGGGAGTGAGGAACCCGAGAAAAGGCGCGAAAGTCGAGTATTCGGTGATCGAGGGTAACCGTGGGCAGGTCGCCATGGGGGTCACCATGGTCGCCTCGGCGCCATCATTGGTGAAAGCCACCAGGCCGAAACCGGATGACATGGCCGCCATTGTGGAGGATCTCATCAAGCTCCTCGACTCCGCCGGCAATGGTTTGCGACGCCACCGCTACCCGTCGTCTGCGGATAGCCGAAAGCTGGCCACATTGCTGCGTGCCGTGGCCGATGACTTCGATGTACAGGACTGATATGGCAACAAGTGAATTCGATCCCATTGCCTTGGCGAGGGCGGAGGCAATCGACACCGCGCATGAACCGGAGGATGTCGGAGAGTTCGTCACCAGCGAGGCCCATGACGATGGCGTGACGGATTTCCGTTTCGAGGCGCTCATGAAGGGATATGAGGGCTGGCAGTGGTCGGTCACGCTGTACCACGATGTCGAGCTCGACCATTGGACCATCGACGAATCCTCGCTGATCCCTACGGACAAGGCCCTTCTGCCACCGAAATGGGTGCCTTGGAAGGATCGTCTGCTTCCCAGTGACCTCTCCGTGACCGATTCCATCGGCACTCCGGAGGATGATGAACGGCTTGATGATGGTATCGGCATTGACGAGGCGGTCAGCCGCACAGAGGAACTCAATGCCGAGCAGCAGGCTGTCGAGACCGTGCAGGCTCAAGAGGGAGGATCCCCCGATGAGCAAGCCGACGCGTTGACTGCCGTTGAAGATGTGGTGGAAGCAGTGGAGGAACTCGACCTGTCGAGGCGTCACGTGCTTTCGGAATTGGGGCAGACGCAGACGGCGCAACGCTGGTATGAAGGTCCTCATGGCCCCAAGTCGCTCTCCACGAAAACCGCCGATGGCAATCTGTGCTCGACCTGTGGTTTCTTCATTCCGCTCGCCGGCAGCCTCAAAACAATGTTTGGTGTGTGTGCAAACCGTTGGAGCCCGGATGACGGGAAAGTGGTCTCGGTGGATCATGGGTGCGGAGAGCATTCCGAGATTCGTCCGCCTGAGCCAAGTCGTATGTGGGTGCAGACAAAGCCCGCCTATGACGATCTGCATATCGATGTGGTGGCCCAGCATGGGCGTGACGAGCGCAAGGACGAGGAATTGCTCGAAAGCCTGGATGAGGTTGATGCGGAATCTTTGGCAGGGCTCAAACAGAAGGCACTCGATATGGACGACGACATGCCCGATACCAGCTCGTTCGGTATCGGGTCAGTGTCGCCGCAGGATTTTTCCGGTGAGGAACCGGAAGCGGATTCTACTGTGGAGCGATCCGCTGCCAAAGAGGTTTGCGAGGACGAGGACGCAGAGCAGATTGACTCGATGTGCACCAGTGAGACGGTGATTGCTGAGGAAGCCGGCGAATAACACGCCAGACGAATGTCAGAGGGGGCTTTCATGTGAACACACATGAAAGCCCCCTCTGACATTCGTCTGCAAATCGGGTCGATCACATGACATTGCCCGATTTCGTCCCGTTGGATTTCGTCGTGTTCGACCCGTTTCCTTCGGATTGAGAGGATGCGGACGAGCCGGACTCCTTCTGTTTGCGCTTGCCTGTCCCCGCATCTTCGGAGGAGGTCGACATGCTGGCGGATGGCGAGGGACTGGGTTCCGGCGAGGTTCTGGAGGTGTTGGAGGGCTGCGCCGAGGGAGATGCGAGTTCGTTGGCTGTGCCGCTGTCGTTGTGTGACTTCGCATCATCTGATGTCGTGCCATGGGTGCTGGAATCGGTGCTCGGGGAGGTGGGTGGCTGCGGCGATTCGGTTGGCATTTGTGTTTCGGACGGCGAGTATGAAGGGTCACCCGTCTGCTCATCGCCCTGCAGTTCCTGGGGGAGCACGCCGGTCGTCGCCAGCAGCAGATCGCGGGTCAGCGTTGTGGCGTTGTGTGCGAGCTTCTTGGCATTGACGGCATTGGTTTGCAGAACGCCATCGTTGGCGATGATTGAGCATGACGGCACCGACGGCTGTTGTGCGGATTGGTCGAGATACGAGGTCAAATTGCGCAGTTGCTCATCGGACATGTCTGTGACATGCGATGCCCGGTATGTTTTCGCATCGCCCACTGCGGTGGTGAGCAGGCTGCGCGCCGAATTCGCGTGAGAGACGCTGGATCGGCAATCGCTCATTGCGGCCGCGCGAGGCGTTCCCGATATGTTCCCATTGGCATACAGGTACAATCCGGCGATTAGGATCACAATGATGCCGAGCACGATCGTGGTGATATGCATGGGCAGATGCCGTCTGGCTCCGCCGCGGGCGCTCTTCGAGGGGCGCTGCTTGGCATCGGTATCTTCGCTATCCGAGGCCGGATCCGTCTCCTCATGATGCGGGGGGAATGACGGTGGCACTACCGTGCCATGCACTTCATCCTGATCGTCCGTTGTCGATTGCGTCACTGACTCTGGGGCTGCGGTCATCTGCGCGCTCGTTTCGCCGACATTGTCTGCAGACTCGTCATCCGCACTCATTTATTCCACCCATCTATCCGTTGCCATACCAGAGCCCCAGTGTAGGGAGTGGCTCTGGCTGCGGCAATGGAGGTGTAGCTCAAAGTGAACAGATGGCGTGTCAATGCAAGGGCATCTGCTCCTTCATGGAGCCGATATCTCGGGTGAATGCTGACAGCCGAGAATCAGTGCACAATGGTGAGGTTGCATTCCGCGAGGTTGATGAGTTGCTTGGAGACCGAACCCAGGAAATGCGCATCGGCCCCGGAGAGCCCGCGGGAACCGACCACAATATGGCGGCAGTAGCGTGAGGCGCTTACCAATCCCTTGCCTGCGCTGATATGGAAGACGTCCGCCTTGATAGTGAGCCCCTCGGGCAGCGTGCTTGAGGCGATAAGGTGCTGCACCACCTGTTCGGCATGCTGCTGTGCCACATCGAGGGGTGGCACGCTTGTCTCATAGCCGGGGATGTCGGTCATGTCCTTCAACTGCCAGCAGTACATCACATGGAGGGGCGCATGGTTCAGATTCGCCAACCATGCGGAGAACTCGAGTGCCCGACGGGACGTGGGCGATCCGTCCACGCCGACGACGATCGGACGGCTCGTTCGGGGCGTGTCAGGTGCGGGCAATTCGAAGTGAACTTCTTGAGAACCGGGCGTCAGCGCGTTGGCAATCTCATCCTGCACCGATTGATCCTCGTTCTCCACGCGAATGATCGTCACGGGAATCTGCGATTCCTCGGCGAGCGAAGACGACAGGGAGCCGGAGAACCAGCGGGCCACCCGCCCGAGTGTGCGCCGCCCCACGACGATCTGCTGGGCGTCGCTGCCAATCTCAAGCAGAGCAGATGTGCCCGAGGCTCGGAACGAGGTGAGACGGATCTGGTCAGAGTCGATGTCGATGCCTTCGGCAGCATCCTTCACCCAATCGCGAAGTTTTTCGGCGATCTGCGTGCGCAGCTTCGCGAGCTCCTCGTCGGTGGTGGGTTCAGGTCCCATGTCCCACGAATACGACCAGCCGTACACGGCGTTCACGGTCTGCCCGGAAAGTGCGGCCTGACGCAAGGCCCAACGCAATGCGCCGAACGATTCCTGAGAGCCATCCACACCCACCACCAGATCTCCCTGTGGGTTCAGCGACTGCACTGTTGCCGGTTCCATGACATCTCCTTGCCGTTGGTCGAATACGCACTACATCTAAGCATAGTGTAAGTGGCACGAGGTGTCATGCTCCACACACGGTGCGTGAGCGATCAGCATGGGGTCCTGCTCGGCATGCAGGGTGATGCGAAATAGCGCGATGGGAATAATACAATGGTCAAATCTGTTCAGCGAGTACATGCCATTCACCGCATATGCGGCACGCGCCGTATACGCCCATCCCGCAATTTCGCGGGAAAACGGAAATAAACGTTCCGCGAATTCTGTAGAGTGGTTTGGAATTGTATTGATTATGGAAGGACAAGCATGTTCGAACGGTTTACCGACCGTGCGCGCCGGGTCATCGTGCTCGCGCAGGAAGAGGCTCGTGCCCTCCAGCACAATTACATCGGCACCGAGCATCTGCTGCTTGGGCTGATTCGTGAGGGAGATGGCGTGGCCGCCAAGGCTCTCGAAGCCAAAGGCGTGACGTTGGAAGACACCCGCAAGCAGGTCGAGGAGATGATCGGCAAGGGCACCGCGGCTCCGACAGGCCACATTCCCTTCACTCCGCATGCCAAGCAGGTGCTGGAGCTCTCGCTGCGTGAAGCGTTGCAGCTGGGGCATAGCTACATCGGAACCGAACATATTCTGTTGGGCCTCATTCGTGAGGGTGAGGGCGTGGGCACCCAGGTGCTCATCAAGATGGACGTCGATCTTTCCGACCTGCGCAGCACCACGATCGACATGATTCGCGGCAACTCCGGCAACGGTGAGGGAGACAAGGGCGACATGGCCAACGCGGGTTCCGTGCAGGACAAGCGCAGCCAGAGCGGTTCCGCCATACTGGATCAGTTCGGGCGCAACCTGACGGCCGAGGCGAAGGACGGCAAACTCGACCCGGTCATCGGCCGCAGCACTGAGATCGAACGCGTCATGGTGGTGCTTTCGCGCCGTACGAAGAACAATCCGGTGCTGATTGGTGAGCCGGGCGTCGGCAAGACGGCGGTGGTCGAGGGACTTGCGCAGAAGATCGTCGCCGGTGATGTGCCGGAGACGCTCAAGGACAAGCAGGTGTATTCGCTCGATCTGGGTTCCATGGTCGCGGGATCGCGGTATCGCGGTGATTTTGAGGAACGCTTGAAGAAGGTGCTCAAGGAGATCAAGACCCGCGGCGACATCGTGCTGTTCATCGATGAGATTCATACGATTGTGGGAGCTGGCTCCGCGGACGGGGCTCTCGGTGCCTCCGATATGCTCAAACCGATGCTGGCGCGCGGCGAGCTCCAGACCATTGGCGCCACGACCACCGACGAGTACCGCAAGTACATCGAGAAGGACGCCGCCTTGGAACGCCGATTCCAGCCGATCCAGGTGTCGGAACCGTCGATTGCCGAGACGATTGAGATCCTCAAGGGGTTGCGTGCACGCTACGAGAATCACCACCATGTGACGATCACCGATGGTGCACTGCAGTCTGCCGCAGAACTTTCGGCACGGTACATTCAGGACCGCAACCTTCCCGATAAGGCAATCGATTTGATCGATGAGGCGGGTGCGCGTCTGCGCATCAAGCGCCTTACCGCGCCTCCGGAGCTCAAGGAGCTTGACAACCGCATTGCGCGCATCGCCAAGGAGAAGGACCAGACGATCAAGGACCAGCAGTTCGAGAAGGCCGCCGAGCTTCGCGACAAGCAGGAGAAGCTTGAGGCTGAGCGCAAAGAGAAAGAGAAGTCCTGGCGTGAGGGCGAATCCGACGTCCGTATGGTCGTCGATGAGGATGTGATCGCCGAGGTGATCTCGCAGAGCACGGGCATTCCGGTGTTCAAGCTCACCCAGGCGGAATCCAAGAAGCTCATGTCGATGGAGAAGGAGCTGCATAAGCGCATCATCGGTCAGGATGAGGCCGTCTCTGCGCTGTCGCGCTCCATCCGCCGTACACGTGTGGGACTCAAGGACCCGAAGCGTCCGGCGGGATCGTTCATCTTCGCCGGCCCCACCGGCGTGGGCAAGACCGAACTTGCCAAGGCTCTCGCTCAGTTCCTGTTCGACGATGAGGAGGGTGGTGAGCTCACCGAGAAGGTGCGCCGCAAGCCGTACTCCGTCGTGCTGTTCGATGAGATCGAAAAGGCCCATCCCGACATCTTCAACACATTGCTGCAGGTGTTGGATGACGGCCACTTGACCGATGGCCAGGGGCGCAAAGTGGACTTCAAGAACACCATCATCATTTTGACGACCAATCTCGGCACGCGTGACATCGCGAAGACCGCCAATACAGGCTTCACGATGGGGGGCAACACCGAATCGAGCTATCAGCGCATGAAGGACCAGGTGTCGAGCGAGCTCAAGCAGCAGTTCCGCCCCGAGTTCCTCAACCGTTTGGATGACATCATCGTGTTCCGCCAGCTCACCGAACCGCAGGTGCGCCAGATCGTCGATCTCGATGTCACGAAGATCAACGATCGTCTGTTCGAACGTCATATGGAGCTCGACCTGACCGATAAGGCCAAGGATTTGCTCGCGGAAAAGGGCTTCGACCCGTTGCTTGGTGCCCGACCGCTACGTCGTGTGATTCAGCGTGATATCGAGGACACCATTTCCGAAAAGATTCTCATGGGCGATCTGCACGACAACGAACGTGTGATCGTCGATGCCGAAGGTGATGGCATTCTCGGGGAGTTCACGTTCCGCGGCGAGCCTTTCGAGCTCCCGGCGGCAGGCGAAGGGGACGAGTCGAAGGATGTCGTGCCCGAACCTGCGGCTGCGGCGAGTGAGGCCGAATAATCCTCGAGACGATAAGCGCCGAATAAGGGGCGGCGCGGACGGGAATCCCGTCCGCGCCGCCCCTTTCGTTTCCCGCCAGTGAAGACATCATTGAATTCATATCGGTAAAACATCGACGAAGACAAGAAAAAATACGGAATATGGGTAGTATGTGAAGAATACTTAAGAAATAGGGTATCTTATTTCGGAAAGCTGTATAGTCAGAAACATAGGGGAGGGTAGCGAATACAGAAAAGGGAAACAGGAAACAGGCCGAGTGTGCAAGGGGGTATGCGACGGCGGGTGTTGTGGCACGCGTCTGTGCAGAGAGGAAGACGCGTGCCACAACACATGGGGAATGGGGATGCACAGTTTTGCTGTGCATCCCCATTCCCCATGCTCTTAGCAGTTTGGCGAGGAAGTCAGTCCTCATCCTCTTCCGGATCGTAATCCACGCCGGTTTCCGCACGCTGTTCGTCGGAAATCGGTGCAGGTGCGCCTGTCAGTGGATCGCGACCGCCACCGGCCTTCGGGAAGGCGATGACATCGCGAATCGAATCCGCGCCGGCGAGCAGGGCAACCGTGCGGTCCCAGCCGAGTGCAATGCCTGCGTGCGGCGGCGCGCCGTACTTGAATGCCTCCAGCAGGAAGCCGAACTTATCCTGAGCCTCCTGAGGCGTGATGCCAAGCACATTGAGTACGCGGTCCTGAATGTCGTCACGGTGGATACGCACCGAGCCGCCGCCCATTTCATTACCGTTGCACACGATGTCGTAGGAATCGCTCATCGCATGCTCGGGATCCTCATCGAAGGTGTCGATCCAGTCCTTCGACGGCATTGTGAACGGGTGGTGCATCGACGTCCACTTGGAATGGCCGACTGCAACGTCGTCGTCGTCCGGGTCGTCGGTGCGCTTGAACAGCGGGAAGTCGACCACCCAGCAGAATGCGAATTTCTTCGGGTCGAGCAGACCGGCGCGGTTGGCGAGTTCGACGCGTACGGCACCGAGCAGCAACTGGGAGGATTCGCGGGCACCTGCTGCGAAGAACACGGCATCGCCATCCTCGGCACCCACAGCTTCCTTGAGCCCATTGCGTTCCTCGCCGGAGAGGTTCTTTGCGACAGGTCCCTTGAGCTCTCCATTCTCGCCGAACACGACGTACGCAAGACCCTTGGCACCACGCTGCTTGGCCCAATCCTGCCAGGCGTCGAACTGGCGACGGGGAGTGGAGGCGCCGCCCTTGAAGAGCACCGCGCCCACGTATGGGGCCTGGAACACGCGGAACGGCGTGTTCTTGAAATAATCGGTGAGTTCGATGAGCTCGTTTCCGAAGCGCAGATCAGGCTTGTCGGAGCCATACTTGTCCATGGCCTCCTGCCATGGGATGCGACGGATCGGCGTCTCAATGTCGTATCCATCGGCCTTCCAGATGGCTTTGATCACCTGTTCGGCCATGGCGATGACATCCTCCTGGTCCACGAAGCTCATCTCCATGTCGAGCTGGGTGAACTCGGGCTGACGGTCTGCGCGGAAATCCTCGTCGCGATAGCAGCGGGCGAACTGGTAGTAACGTTCGACACCGGCCACCATGAGCAGCTGCTTGAGCAGCTGCGGGGACTGGGGGAGCGCATACCAGGAACCGGGAACCAGACGTGCCGGGACAACGAAGTCACGGGCGCCCTCGGGTGTCGACTTGATCATCGTCGGGGTCTCGACCTCGGTGAAGCCGAGCTTGTCGAGCTCGGTGCGGGCGGCGCGCATCATGTCGGAACGCAGCTTGATGTTGCGCTGCATGGCCGGGCGTCGCAGATCGAGGTAGCGGTACTTGAGACGCACATCCTCACCCGGCAGCTTGTTCTCGGATTCGTTTTCGAGTGCGGTGGACACCTGGAAAGGCAGCGCGTCGGACTTTGCGAGCACGCGGATCTTCTCGGCCACGACCTCGACCTTGCCTGTCGCCAGATGGTCGTTCTCGTTGCCCTCCGGACGCTGGCGAACCTTGCCGTCCACCTCGATCACATATTCGCTGCGCAGCGGACGAGCCATCTCCTCCTCGTTGATGACCACCTGCACCAGACCGGTGTTGTCACGCAGATCGATGAAGGCCACGCCGCCATGATCACGGCGGCGGTCCACCCAACCGGCAAGCGTGACGTGCTCGCCGACCAGAACTTCGGTCACGTCGGTGGCGTGATGTGTACGATAAGCCGTCTGCTGGCTCATGCTTCCTCTATTCTCCATTGCATTGTTCTTGGATAAAACTGTTCTGAACGCCGATTTTTCAACGGTTGTCGGCATTGATGGAAACGGTTTGCTGGGCATACACAGTATCCGGTTGCCACGACTGTGCATCAGCTGGACGCTGATCTCCGGTGATGATGTTCTTCACCTCGTCGCTGCCGTCGTTCTCGGGGTTCTCGTTCGGGAACCAGACGTATGGGATTCCGAGTTTGTCGGCGTACTTGATCTGCTTGCCGAGCTTGGCCGCCGTGGGCGCCACATCGGCCGCGATGCCGCGGGAACGCAACGTATTGGCGATGGCGTTCGAATCCCCTCGGTTCTCCTCGTCCCATACGGCCACGAGCACACATGCCGGCGACATGCGGCTTGCCGTGGCGCCCGCCCTGTGCAGCATGTAGGAGACCAGGCGAGACAAGCCGATTGAGAGACCCACCCCGGGGTATTTGCGGTTGCCCTGCGTGGCCAGATTATCGTAACGGCCACCTGAGCAGATCGATCCCAGATCGCTCGCTCCTTCGAGGAACGTCTCGTACACGGAGCCCGTGTAGTAATCAAGCCCGCGGGCGATTTTGAGATCGGCCATGACCGAACCGGGGCGAATGCGGCGGGCCTCGTCGATGATCATTGAAAGGGTGTCCAGACCCTCCTTGGCCATGGCGTACTCGTCGCCGTCGAACGGGATATGGTGGATTTCGCACAGTCCATTGAACTTCTCGATGAGCTCCTGGCCGTCCTCCGCGGTGACCTGTGCGAGCTCCAGGCAGGCATTCGCCTGTGCCTCGGTGGCACCGCAGGTCTCAACGAGCAGATCGGTCACCGCTTGGGGGCCGATCTTGTCGAGTTTGTCAATCTCGCGGAGCACACCCTCGATATCGGTCAGACCAAGCCCACGGTAGAAGCCCTCGGACAGCTTGCGGTTGTTCGCGTGCACGGTGGCCTTCGGCAAGCCGAATTCACGCAGCCGTTCCAATGCGTTCACCATGACCAACGGGAGCTCCACCTCATAGTGCGAAGGGAGCGTGCCGTCGCCGACCACGTCGATGTCGGCCTGCACGAACTCGCGGAAACGCCCTTCCTGCGGGCGCTCGCCCCTCCACACCTTCTGAATCTGCCAGCGTTTGAACGGGAACGGCAACGCGCCGGAATGCTCCACCACGTACCTGCTCAGCGGAACCGTCAGGTCGAAGTGCAGGCCGAGCCGTTGTTCGACAGGGATGTCGGATTCATGGCCGACCTCCTGAAGACGGGAGAGCAGGTAGATCTCCTTGCTCGTCTCGCCTTTCTTCAACAGACTCGACCCCTGTTCGACGGCACGCGTTTCGATGCCGATGAACCCGTTGAGCTCGAATACCTCACGAAGCGTATCGATGACACGCTGCTCCACCACGCGTTCAGCGGGGAGCCATTCTGGGAAACCTGATATAGATGCACCTTTTGCCACGTTCCATATAATAAGTGGGGTCGGGGAAAAACGTCGGTGGCGGACTATCGTGAGTCTTGTCTATACTGGGCTAGTGTGTTCCGAGGAAGGGAATGTGCTTCCCCTCCCCATCTCGCAAGCTAAGGAGCTGACCATGGCCGATTCCAACGTCACCGAATCCAAGACCACAGACAACGCAGTCGCGAACGACGAGGCGACGACGCCGGCCGCAGCCGTGCCGAGCCCGGCGGCCATGAAGGCGCATGCTCCCTCACCGGCCGTTCTCGCCAAGAGCCCTGTGGCTCATCTGGCGTCATCGTCGTCACATGACGATGTAGAGCTCAAGGAGGCGGAGAGCTTCGGCCGTGTGGATGGCAACGGCACCGTATACGTGAAGGAGGGCGAGGAAGAGCGTGAGGTGGGGCAATTCCCCGATGCGTCGGCCGACGAGGCATTGGCCTTGTACGCGCGCCGTTACCTCGACCTCAAGGCCAAACTCGACGTATTCGCAAATAGACTCAAGTCCAATTCGATCAAGCCCCGTGAGATCGACGAGACGCTCGCCGCGCTGACGGAGGAAGTCAAGCAGCCGGCGGTCGTGGGCGACATCCCCGCACTCCAGTCGCAGTTGGAAGAGCTGCGCAAGAAGGCTGCGGCGAAGAAGGACGCCATCGCGAAAGCCCGCAAGGAGGCCATGACCAAGGCAATCGCCGAACGCACCTCCATTGTGGAGAAGGCCGAGGCCCTTGCCGCCGGACTGGGTGATAACACGAACTGGCGTTCCACTGCCGACAAGTTCCGTTCGCTGTTCGAGCAGTGGCAGGAGCATCAGCGCACTACGATCCGCATCGACAAAGCCGAGGCGGATGCTCTGTGGAAGCGCTTCTCGGGGGCACGCACCACCTTCAACCAGGCTCGGCGCAAATGGGCTCAGGCCCGTGATGCCGAGCGGTCCCATGCCAAGGCGCAGAAGGAGGCGATCATCGCCGAAGCCAACGAAATCAAGGATTCCACAGCTTGGGGCGAGACCTCGCGTAAGTTCAACGAACTCATGGACCGTTGGAAGAAGGCAGGCCGTGCCGGCCGTAATGAGGATGATGCACTGTTGGAACAGTCCCGCGCCGCCG
>OGDF01004620.1_pt1 | contig 15461 bp, 13 predicted proteins | sample 1570141 | NCBI WGS metagenome assembly OGDF01 (sample SAMEA4370581, study PRJEB24528) | human gut metagenome | reverse complement strand
GCCGCTGGGCCTCAACGTGAAGCACAAGGTTGGCAAGGTCGCCGGCCTTGAAGCCATGGTTGAGAACATGGATATCGATGGCACGTGCGGCATTGGCCATACACGTTGGGCGACCCATGGTAAACCGAGCGAGAATAACGCGCACCCGCATACGGCCTGCGCGAACGATATCGCCGTGGTTCATAACGGCATCATTGAGAACTACGCCACGCTCAAAGAAGAACTCATCGGTCGCGGACATGTGTTCTCGAGCGAGACCGAGACGGAAGCCATTGCTCAGTTGGTTGAAGAATGATACGACGGTGGAATCCTAGAAGCTGTGCGCCAGGCGACCTATCGCTTGGCCGGCGCGTACGGCATCGCGGTTGTGTGCGATGCCGAGCCGGGCGTCATCGTGTGCGCCCGCAAAGATTCGCCCATCGTGGTGGGCCAGGGCAAAAGCGGCGCGCTCGTCGCGAGCGATATCGTGGCGCTCATCGACGAGACACGCGATGTGGTCGTGCTCGAAGACGACACCTTCGCGAAGCTCACGTTTACGGACGGCGAGTCGACGATTGAGTATTTCGACCAAGAAGGTGGCGAAATCCACCCGTCCGTCACGCATGTTGATTGGGATGTTTCCGCAGCTGAAAAAGGTGGTTTCCCCGATTTCATGTTGAAGGAAATCTACGAGGAGCCGCGCACGATTCGCGACACGCTTGCCGGCCGCATGGTGAACGGCCATTTGCAGTTCGACGAGTTGTCGCTCAATTACGACGAGCTGGCGGCCATCGACCGCGTGTATATCATCGCATGCGGCACGAGCTATCATGCGGGCCTTATCGCGAAGAACCTCATCGAGGGCTGGGCGCGCATCCCCACGGAATGCGAGGTCGCAAGCGAGTTCCGCTATCGCAACCCCATCATCACCCCGACGACGCTCGTCGTTGCGGTGTCTCAATCGGGCGAGACGGCCGACACGCTCGCCGCTATCCGCGACGCCCGCGTGAAGGGCGCCCGCGTGTTCGGCATCACGAACGTGGTGGGAAGCCCCGTGGCGCGCGAGTCCGACGGCGTTATCTACACGAAGGCGAACAAGGAAATCGCCGTCGCGTCGACGAAGTCGTTCTTGGGCCAGGTGGTGAGCTTGACGCTGCTCGCGATGCTGCTCGCTCAGGCGAAGGGCAAGCTGCGTATGAATCAGATCCGCCTCCTGTTCCGCGAGCTGGCGGACACGGCCGAGCAGGTCGAGCGCATCCTTGCCGAGTGCAAGCCCTCCATCGAGGAGGCGGCGCGCGCGTGCAAGGATGCCCGCAACGCGCTCTTCATCGGGCGCGGCATGGGTGCCGCCATCAGCTACGAGGGTGCGCTCAAGCTGAAGGAGATCAGCTACCTGCACGCCGAGGCGTACCCCGCCGGCGAGATGAAGCACGGCCCGATCGCGCTCATCGACGAGGGATTCCCCGTCATCGCCATCGCGACGAAGAGCCCGGTCTACGACAAGGTCGTTTCCAACCTGCAGGAGAGCAAAGCCCGCGGCGCGATGATCGTCGCCGTGGCAACCGAGGGCGATGAGGACATCAAGCAGCACGCTGACCACGTGATTTACATCCCGAAGGTTCGCGATGCGTTTTCCGCCATCACGGCGAGCGTGCCGCTGCAGCTGTTCGCCCGCGCCATCGCCATCGAGCGCGGCTGCGATGTCGATCAGCCGCGCAACCTCGCGAAGAGCGTGACGGTGGAATAGGGGAGCGGTGTCTTGATGCCTGCACGGAAAGAGGAAACCGTTCGCGCGGTCGAGGACGCCGCCGCGGTGTCGCTGCCCATCGACGGGGCGGTCGGCCTTGGCGTCGACATCGTCGAGATCGCGCGCATGAAGAAGATTCTGGAGCGCACTCCGTCGTTCGCTCGCAAGGTGTTTTCCTGCGAGGAGTGCTGCTACTGCGAGGACACGGCCGCACCCGAGGTTCATTTTGCCACGCGCTTCGCTGCGAAGGAGGCCGTGGTGAAGGCCCTCGGGACGGGCTTCACTCGCGGAATCGGAGTGCGCGATATCGAGGTGAAGCGCTCGTCGAAGGGGCGGCCGTACGTGGTACTGTCGGGCCGCGCGAAGCAGGTAGCCAAGGAGCTGGGCGTTCGCGAGCTTCCCATCTCACTTTCGTATACGCATACCGATGCCGTCGCATGCGCATTGGCCATCACGGAGGATTCTCAAAAGGCGGCGGAGGAGCGGGCCGATCAGAAAGCCGAGCTCGCGAAGCGCTTCAAGGAGGCGCGCACAATGCTTGACGAGATCGACGCTCCCGCCGACGCGACGCCGTCTGGCGAGAAGGCCTCTTCGCCAAAGGGCGTCTAGCCCCAGGAGGCCGCTTCGCCCGAGGACGTCAAGCCGTCAGCCCTGCGCCCGCCTCGCCCGAAGACGTCCTCGGGGATGGGGTTCGCCTGCGGGCTTCGGGCGTCTAGCTCGGGAATGCGGCTTCAGCCGCTCGACGTTCTCCTTTCGCTGGTGTCGTGTACAAAAATGACGATAAGTTGTGAATTCTCTCCATAACTCAGCGAGTTTCACCCCAATTTCGCCACATTTGTCCATAAAATTGCTATCAAGGGTGAGTTTTGCGCCTCATCCGTACCATTTTTAGTGCAGAGAACTCATTTCTCCATAACTTATCGTCATTTTTGTACAGGGAGGAGCGGGGCAAGCAGTTTCTTGCGCAGCTTCATCTGCCTGCTGTCGAATTCCTCGCTGCGAGGATGGACTCTATGCCGAAGCCGACGGGAAAGAATTCGCGCCGTTTTGTCGAAGGCGATTAAGTTGTTGAACTCGCGTTTCGTAACGCATATTTCCGTTATTCCCAGATGTACGAAGATGTTGCGCCGACGTGCATCGTTTGCAATGCGCGATGATCCGGTATGCCATTTGTCGCTGTCGTATTCGACGGCGATGTGCTTATCGGGCCAGAACAGATCGGGGAACAGCACGCTGTTTCCCGTAAGTCGCTGAACGTGCGCCGGAAGGTCGATGCGCGGGTTGAGCTGCGGATAGGCAATCCCGTAGCCGCCCATGCGGTAGGGCAGGCAAAGATGCAGCACGAGCTGGGTTTCTCGCGGGGAGGCCGCGCCCGCAAGAATGTAGGGCGTAAGTCGACGGGCGGGTTTGGCGCCGTTCAAGCCCGTCATGCGGGTGAGCATCTGGTTGATTTTCAAGGGCGTGGTCAGGGGATACGCGTCGTTGGTGTCAACGCGATATGTCCCGCAGAGTGCGAATGCGATTCGAAGGAACTCGATTTCGTCGAGCGTCTGGGCGGATTGGATGAGCGCAAACTCGGGCGAGCAGACGAAGACCCCCGGTGCTGCAAGATGGAAATCGGCGGGCGTGAGCTCGAGGGAGGTCGTATGAACCGCGATATCGTGCGAGTGCCTCGCTGCTTCGTGCGTCTTGGTGAGAAGATGAACCTTCTCGCGTTGCCGCTCTTTGGGAAGGATGCTCACAGCTGCAGCTATCTCGGATTCTCGAAGAGGGATGCCAAGTTGGGGAGCGAGGGCAGATTGGAGGGCGTCAATACGGGGGCTCCCAATCTGCGAGAGCCAATAGTGAAGAGCCGATATGTGGCAAACGATAACGTCCATGCCGCGATTGTAGCAGGGTGTATCCCCAGATAGATTGTGAACGGATAAAAAAGGAAGCTCGCTAATAATTATTAAGAAAAACAGGTAGGGAGCGAGCAACTTTCGACGTGAGCGTTCGGTTTGGTCCCTGCCGGCTCCTCGATTGGCGCTCGGCTGCAGTCTTCCTCGGGCGGTCCTTCGCACGCCCCTTTTCTCGATGCGCCTGCGCTTCTTTGCTCTAGGCCGATCGTCACGTCCACCGAAATCGCAAATCGGATAAGATGATGAGCAGCTTGAGGGGACCAAGTCGGTCGTACGGCGGTTATACTCAAGCAAGATGATGAAAAAACGCGAAGGGACTTCAAGATGATTGCATGGAATTATTCGGACACGAAGCTGTGCGGCCTTCTTCCCGAGCTTGCGCGAGATGCCAACAAGTACACCCGCGGGAAGGTGTCGCTCGTTGCCGGCTGCTCGCGCTATCCCGGTGCCGCCGCCCTCGCCGCCTTGGCATCTCAGCGTATGGGGGCGGGGTATACCGAGGTCATCTGCGCGCCGAAATCGGTCGATGCCGTTCGCGCGGTAAGCCCCTCCCTTGTCGTTCGCTCATGGAAGAACCTCTCTCCTAGCGATTTCCCGCCAATGCGAGCGGGCCATCCGTCGGCGTATGTCCTAGGCCCTGGTTTCGACGCGTCGAGCGGGTCGTGTAAAAAGCTCGCCTTCATTGTGCTTGAATCGGCTTGTGCGCCGCTTGTGGTAGACGGGGGTGCTCTTGCCTTCCTCGCCACGAAGAAGGGCCGCAAGCTCGTCCAAGAGCGGTTCGAATCCGGGCTCGATACGATCGTGACGCCCCATGCGGGCGAGGCGGCTCGGCTCGCCGCCCCCTTTGGCTTCCCGACCGATGATGCGGGCGAGCTCGCACGCCTTATCTCGCTCGCGTATGGCGTGACGGCACTCGTTAAGGGGCCGAAGAGCTTCATATCCGACGGCGAGATCGTCGCGGCGATGGGCGAGGGGACGCCTGCGCTCGCGAAGGCTGGTACGGGGGACGTGCTTGCGGGCATACTTGGCGCACTTCTCGCACAGGGGCTTGCGTCTTTCGACGCGTGCGTGCTTGCATCGACGCTTCACGCCCGGGCAGGCCGTCTTGCCGCATCCGAGCTTACTGAGCGATGCGTCGTAGCAGAAGACCTGCCGCGCTATCTTCCTCTGGTGATTCGGGAATTCGAAACGCTCAGAGGCCGCATGGGCGAGCGCGAATCGGGAACACGCTATTCAACACATGGGTAAGAATTATTCACCGCGGAGCGCGTGCGCGGTAGAATAAGGCTGTTGCATGAGGGCGCTGCGCATCGATTGCGGCGCGGCGCGCGTCGATATCAAAGGAGGTCGATCGTTATGGCAGAATCGAAACGTCACGATTGGGGGCTTATCGTCGCTGGTGCGCTCCTTGTGCTCCTCGCGATTTTCATCACCGCGTTTCCCGGGCTTACGTTGGCGACGATCACGGCGATACTGGGTGCTGGGTTTCTCGTGAGCGGCATCCTCGACCTTGTGGGCTATGTGCGCCTGAAGGGGAACCTGTTCACCTCGCCTTCGCCCTGGATGGTCGTGTATGCGGTCCTCGACATCATCATCGGCATCATGCTGCTGCTGCACCCGATCGTCTTCGCGGGCGTCGTGTCGTGGCTTGTGGGCATCTTCGTTGTGGCGTTCGGCGTCATCGAGGTCATCGGTGCGGTTCAGCTGCACAAGTTCAGCATGCCGATGTGGGGCTGGATGGTGTTCTCGGGCATCGTGGACATCCTGTGCGGCGTGGTGTTCTTCGTTTACCCTGCGATGCTCGCTGTTTTCTTGGCGGTATTTGTCATTATGCGCGGCGCTTCCCTTATCATGTACGGGTGGCGCGCCGACAGCGTGCTCATGTAGCGTCGCCTCGGTGGGCGACCGCATAGCGAAACGGTATCAGGCCCCGGCATGCCCGGGGCCTTGTTCGTAAAGGGGACGGGTATGCCCGAAGAACAGCAGAATTTGTTCAGCGGTGAGGAATTGGCTGCTCAGGCGAGTGATCCGGCGGCGCGTATCGAGGCGCTTCGTCGCGAGATCGAGCACAACAGCTATCTCTACTACGCTCTCGATGCGCCCGCGATCTCCGACGGCGCGTTCGACTCGCTCATGCACGAGCTGCGCGCCCTCGAGGCGAAGCATCCGGAACTCATCGACCCGTCGAGCCCGACCCAGCGCGTGGGTGGCTACGTCGGCGAGCAGTTCGCGCCCATTCAGCACGAGCGTCGCATGTACTCGCTCGATGACGCCATGGACGCGGGCGAACTCGACGAATGGCTCGGGCGCGTGGAGGACTTCTTCGGCGAGATCCCTCCGCTTGTGTGCGAGCTGAAGATCGATGGCTCCTCTGTCGCTTTCACCTTCGAGAACGGGCGCCTTCTGAAGGCGGCGACGCGCGGCGATGGCACGACGGGCGAGGATATCACGGTGAACGTGCGAACCGTGCGAGACGTTCCTCTGCGTCTGCGCGACGAGGCACTTTCCGCCATCCGCAATACCGAGGAGCCTATCGAGCTGCGCGGCGAGTGCTACATGCCCAAGTCGAGCTTCGAGTCGCTCAACGCGGCTGCGGAGGCCAACGGCAAGTCGGGGTTCGCCAATCCGCGAAACGCCGCTGCAGGCAGTCTTCGCCAAAAGGATCCGCAGGTCACGGCGCATCGTGACCTATCGACGTTCGTGTATGCCGTGGGCGATGAGCGCAAGCTCGCACTCGACACCCAGTGGGACCTGCTGCAATGGCTCAAGCGTGCGGGCTTCCACGTGAATCCTGACATCGAGCTTGTCCATTCGGCTGAAGAGGTCCATGCGTTCTGCGAGCGCTCGTTGGAGCGTCGCAACGCCCTGCCATACGAGATCGACGGCGTTGTGGTGAAGGTGAACTCGTTTGCACAGCAGGAGGCGATGGGCTATACGGCGCGTGCTCCGCGCTGGGCGATCGCCTTCAAGTTCCCGCCCGAGGAGAAGACGACACTGTTGCGCGATATCACGGTGCAGGTCGGGCGCACGGGCAAGCTGACGCCCGTAGCCGAGCTCGACCCCGTACGCGTGGCGGGCTCCACCGTGGCGCGCGCGACGCTGCACAATGAGGATGAGGTGCGCCGCAAGGACGTGCGCGTGGGCGATACGATCATTGTGCGCAAGGCGGGCGACGTGATTCCCGAGATCTTAGGACCCGTGCTTTCCCTTCGTCCAGCCGACGCACAGCCCTGGGAGATGCCGCGCGTGTGCCCGAGCTGCCAAAGCCCCGTTGTGCGTGAGGAAGGCGAGGTCGATTACCGCTGTATTTCCATTGATTGCCCAGCTCAGGCTGCCGAGCGCCTTATCCATTGGGCGAGCCGCGGCGCTATGGACATTGACGGCATGGGCGAGGAAATCATCGGGCGCCTTATCGAGAGCGGCCGCGTGACCGACGTCGCCGACTATTACACGCTCGATGTGGTCGAGCTCTCAATGCTCGACATGGGGCGCGTGAACAAGGACGGCGCGCCAATCCGTTTGGGCGAGACCGTGGCGAAGAAGCTCATGGCGGCGATCGACGAGAGCCGCACGCGCCCCCTTGCCAGGCCTCTGTTCGGCCTGGGGATTCGCCATGTGGGAAAGACAATGGCGGAAGCGCTCGCTGCGGCGTTCCCCTCCATCGATGCGCTCATGGCGGCAAGCGAAGAAGAGCTTGCCGCGGTCGAGGGCGTGGGTCCGAAGATCGCGCGCTGCGTGTACCTGTTCTTCCGCACGCCCGACAACGTGGCTGTGATTGAGCGGCTCCGCAAGCACGGCGTGTCTCTGGAAGACGACGTGCAGGCTGCCGAGGAAGGCGCGCTGCCGCAAACGCTTGCGGGGCTGACCTTCGTGCTGACGGGAAGCCTCACGCAAAGCGGGATGACGCGCGACGAGGCGGGGGCTGCCCTTAAAGCGCGCGGCGCGAGGGTCTCGGGCAGCGTGTCGAAGAAGACGAGCTACGTTGTCGCAGGTGAGGCGGCGGGCAGCAAATACGACAAGGCAATAGCGCTCGGCGTTCCCGTGCTCGACGAGGATGCGCTTCTGCACATTCTGGAAACTGGCGAGGTGCCTGCAGGGGAATAGGCGGGGGAATAGCCGTAGGCTGTGCCGTCTTCCTCGACCTGATTTTCCCCAGCAAGATGTGAGGCCCCTGCGAACATGGATTTCGCGGGGGCCTCGCTTGTATTTGCATGCAGCTTATTTCGCCGGCTTGATGAACATGGCGTCGCCGAAGGAGAGCATGCGGTAGCGGTTCTCGATGGCGTGGCGATATGCCGCCATAATGTGCTCGCGGCTCGAGAACGCGCTTACGAGCATCATGAGCGTGCTCTTGGGCACATGGAAGTTCGTGATGAGCCCGTCAATAACATGGAAGGTGCTGCCCGGCAGAAGATAGAGGCTCGTGGCGTCGTGATTGCGCGCCGTGATGGCGCCTTCGCCGCCGTTCGCCTGCGGATCCCAGGCGCTTTCCAGGCTGCGGGTTGACGTGGTTCCCACGGCGATGACGCGCCCGCCCGCTGCATGCGTCTCGTTGATGGCGTCGACAGTGGTCTGCGGCACGGTGTAGAACTCGGTGTGCATCTTGTGCTTGGTCGGGTCGTCCTCGTCCACGATGCGGAAGGTGTCGAGGCCCACTTCGAGCTCGACGGTTTCCCAATGAACCCCATTCGCCTTCAAGCGCTCGATGAGCTCGGGCGTGAAGTGAAGGCCCGCGGTGGGCGCCGCCGCCGATGCCTCGCGGCGCGAGTACACGGTTTGGTACAGCTCTTCGTCGCCTGCGTAGTTTTTGATGTAGGGCGGAAGGGGCGTGTGGCCAACGGCGTGAAGCGCCTCGTCGAGCGAGGGGAGCGTCGTGGTGAGGCGCGCGATGCGCTCGCCTTTGGCGGCCGAGGCCTCGGCGTCCTGGCCTTCGCCCGTCGCCGCTGCGTCCGTCTTCGCGCTCGCCCAGTCGACGACTTCGGCGGAAAGCGCGACGTTTCCCTGCTTGTCGGTGAAGTCCACCACGGTGCCGCTGCCCGGTTTCAGACGCTTGCCAGGGCGCACGAGCACCTCCCAGATGGCCTGTTGGTTGACTGATTCGGTGAGCGCTTCATCGAGATAAGGCTTCGCCTTCTCGCCTTTGACCTCGCGAAGGAGAAATACTTCCGCCTGACCGCCCGTGCCGCGTTTCGCGCCTAAAAGGCGTGCGGGCATGACGCGCGTTTCGTTTGCCACGAGCAAATCGCCCGGGCGCAGGTACTCCTCGATGTCGCGGAAGATGCGATCTTCGAGTTCTCCCGATTCGCGATTCATCACCAGCATGCGGCAGGCGTCACGCACCGCCGCAGGTTCCTGCGCGATAAGTTCTTCGGGCAGGTCGTAGTTGAAGTCTTCAGTTCTCATGCCCGCCGTCCTTCGCTGTAGCCCTTTGTCTTCCCGGTCCCCTGCGCCCCGCTTCGCGGTGCTCGGGGTTCAACAGTCCACTGGACTGTTGAATAGTTGAAGTCTTCTGTTCTCATATAGTAGTCCTTTAATCGTCGCTTTGCGTTCGGTTAATCATCGATGTCGATGAACGCAAAGTCATCGATATCTTGGCGAGTGTGTATGATTCGCCATACGATAAGGTTCTCGCTGTTGAAAGAATAGAAAATGCGGTAGGGGCTGACAAGCCATGATCGGTACCCTTGATGAGAAAGTCTTTCGTCGGCGAAGGGACGGCCAAGCTCGGGCGTTTCGCAAAGGTGATCGATTGATTCGACGATTGAATCGTAGACTTTGCGGGCTGATTTCGGGACTTTCTGCACCTCGCCTAGATAAATCACTATCGATTCTAAATCGTATGCAGCACGAGGACGGTAGAGGGGGGCGAGCATTTAAATGCCCCAATGTGCGAAAAGGCGCTCGATGGAATCGCCGACTGCCTGTTTCGTGAGTGACTCCGATCGATACTTCTCCTCGATTTCTGCTTCGCGGAGTTTCTGCACATAGCGTTCGTGTCGCTGCTGCCCTTCGTACGCTTCGCAGTCGATAACCACGAGGCTCGCCTTGCCGTTCTTCGTCATGAAGATGGGCTGTTGGCTCTCGCGCGCCAATTCACATACATCGTTCAGATTGGTGCGAAGGTCGCTGATGGGCCTAATCTGCGGTATGGGCAATGGCATAGATTCCTCCTTAGAACAGAAGAAATTATAGCATATATTTATGCAAAATTTATACGCAAATATATACTACTCTGATTTTTCCAACGCGAGCAGAGCAGCGCCGGTCGCTCCGACGATTTCGGGGTCCTCGCAGATGAAGAGCTTCTCGCCGATGAGCTCCTCGACCGCGCGCACCACGCCGGGGTTTTGGGCAACACCGCCCGTCATCATGTAGGCACCTTCCAGACCGACGCGCCTCATGAGCGAATACGCCTTGCCGGCCACGGCGCGGCAGACGCCTGCTGCGATGTCGGGTTTCTCTTCGTTGTTGGCGATGAGCGAGATGACCTCGGACTCCGCGAAAACCGAGCACATGCTGGCGATTTCCAGGCGCTTCTTACTTTCGAGTGCTGCTGGCCCCAGCTCGTCGAGGCCGATCTCGAGCGAGCGCGCGATCATTTCGAGAAAACGTCCCGTGCCAGCCGCGCACTTGTCGTTCATCGCGAAATCGGTCACCTCGCCCGTGGCGTTCACGTGGATGGCCTTGCTGTCCTGGCCGCCGATGTCGAGGATGGTGCGAACGTCGGGGTTGAAGTAGTGCGCGCCGCGCCCGTGGCAGCTGATCTCGGTCACATTCTCGTCGGCAAACGGGATGCTCACGCGGCCGTATCCAGTGGCGATGGTGCATGCGACCTGGTCGGGTGTGATACCTGCGTGCTCGAGCACTTCGCGATACGCGCGCTCGGCGGAGGCGCCCGCCTTCGCGCCCGTTCTGATGACGACGCTCGCGACGATCTCGCGCGCCTCGTTCATGACGACGGCGTTGGTGGAAGTCGAGCCCGAGTCGAGCCCGACGACAAAGGTTGCGGTTTTGCTCATGGGTGAGCCTTTCTGGCTTGCGAGATGTTCTTTTTGCGAGGCGCCTATCGATTCGAGGAACGCCTCGAGCCGTGTGAGCATCTGCCCGTGGCTTTGCGCGGTGCAGTCGGTCTCAAGCGCGAGGATCGGCACGGGCGATGTCCGTTTAAGGTCGCTATACTCGTAGGAATACATGTCGCAAAATTGCACGGTGTGGAAGACCAGCCCATCGATCTGGGGAAGGACGTGGTCGAAGAAGGCTTTGCGCGGGGATATGTCCCGCATGCGCGCGCAGGGAAGCTGCGTGAGCACGTCGTGCGCATAGTGGGCAAGCGTGTCCGCCTTTTGGGGCACGAAGCGGCGGCTTGCGTTCGTGCAGGTGATGTCGAAGGCGATGTTTGCGCCGTGCGCTTCGAGGATTCGCTTGATTTCGGCGTTCGCGCGTGCGCCTGCGATGCCTACGTTGGGCATCGTGGGGGAGAAGTGCGTCTGCGGTTGCAAGGCGTTGTTGACCTGCGGGGCGGCGACGGACTCGTCCGCATTGCGCTCAGAAGCTTCGCAGCCTTCGCTCCATGCGGCCGAGTCCACCGCCTGGTTGCTGTTGGCGAAACTTTGCGAGACGGAGCTCGACTTCGCGAGGCGGAATGAAGGCTGCGCAGCTTCTGAATGAAGTCTCGCGTAGTCGAGCTCCAGGGTTGAGTCGCAGGTTCCTTCTGCAGGGCAAAGGGTGCCGCCGAGCTGGGTGAACAGCTTCTTTTCCGAAAACGTTGCATTGGCAAACTTGCCGTATGCGGAAAGGAGTTCGGCCACGCGTCGCTGGTACAGCGCGCAGGCTGCCTCGCCCGTGTCGCGCGGCACGTCGAGCACGTGGATGAACAGGTTGGGAGCTTGCGCGCGCAGCGCGTCGGCGAGGCGGCGCATGCTGTCGCAGCAGGTGGTCAGCACGATGCCGTCAAGGTTACCCGAAAGGACGGTCTCGAACGTCGCCTTCGCGAAACTGCACACGTTCGCGTGCATGCAAGACTCGGCAGCGTCGAAGCTGACGAGGCTCTCATCAGGCTCGATGCGCTCCATATGCGCGCCCATCGCCTCGAGCGCCTCGGCGGGGACGTATTTGCAGACATACCCGATCCTCATCGTGCACCGCCTTTCGTCTCGGCGGTCCCGCCTTGCTCGGCGCTTTCCTCGTTGACGTTTCCGTCCTGCGCGGCGCCTTCTGCCCGCTTCGCCTCGAGCACCTCGAAGAATGCCTCGAGGCGCGTCTTTATCTGTCCGTCATGGCTGTTGCGCTCGTCGATGCCGTCGCCGTCGAGCTGCAGAAGCGGCACGCCGGCTTCGTGCAGGTGCTCGCGCAAAAGGGCGCTTCCGCCTGAGGACTGCTTGCATCCCCAGTGGCAGAAGTGGATGACGCCGTCGGCGTGTGTCGCGTCGAGCAGACGGTCGACGAGTGCGAGCTTGCGTTCGTAGGGGCCGTTCATTGCGTTGCCAATGAGCTTTTTGGCGAGCGCGCGAAAAGGATCGGCGTCGTCGAGGTCGCTCATCGTGCAAAAGGCCATATCGACGGCAACAATCTGATGGTTCGGGCTGTAGTCGAAGGCGGTTTTCAGGCTTTGCTGGTAGTACGGCATGAGGTGCACCCAAAGGATTTTGTCGCCCTGAAGCCTCGGCGCACGCTTGATGTCGTCCACCATGAAGCGTAAAAGATCGCGCAACTCCTCGCATCCCGCCGAAAGCTGCATGGCGAGCACGAAGAACAGGTGATGAATGAACTCGGCCGGGTAGAAGTGCTCCGCTTGCAGGCACATGAATTCCCAGGCGAGGGCGTTCGTCTCGCGCTCGACTTCCAGAAGATGGGAAAGGTGGCTCTCGTCGAAGGGGGTGCCCGTCAGCTTCTCGAGCGTACGCGCGAGCTCTCGCAGCTGGTCGGCGAGGTAGTCGATCGATGCGTCATCGTTATCGTAGGGCACATCGAGCAGCACCATGGGGACGTCCATCCGTTGCCCCAGTTGGCGGAAGGTGCTCAGGTTGCCGTCGCAGGCGCAGGAGGCGGTCACGGCGAGCCGTGGCGCATGCAGCACGCCCGTCTCCATCATCCCCATGACCGTTTTGTGGTACGTGCACAGCGTGGACGCGATGCCGGATTCCTGTGCGCGGTCGATGAAGTACGGCGCTGCGTGGTATCCCGAGAAAAAGCTTGCCAGGCACTCGACGCTTACGGTTCCCAGCCCGAAACATTCCATGATCTCCACCGGTGCGAACACGTTGCCCCATACGTAGTTGCTTTCATGTCCGAGCTGGTCGGAGACGAGGCCGAGTGTGTAGGCCTCCAGTTTGTGATAGCCGCGCGCCGCATGGAAGTTGGGAAGATGGCGCGATCCCCAGGTGTTGCCGCGAAAGCCGATGAGGGCATCTCGCCAGCCGCGCTCGGGGTCGGTCTCGCACGTGCGGCGCACGTGATCCATGTAACGGTGTATGGGGTCGGCGAAAGGTCTCACTCTGAAACTTCCTGTTTTGCCTGCTCGCGAAGCGATTTGAGAATCGCTCGCTTGCGGGCTTGCTTTTTGTCATAGGCTGCGCGTGCGGCGCGATGCTGTTTGAGCTCCGCCTCGGCGGCGGCGATCTCGGCGGCGTGCTCGGCGCGTTCTGCCTGTTTTGCGGCGGCTCGCTGCGCCTTGCGCTCTGCTCGCTCGGCGGCTGCTTCCTCGTCGCTTATGCGGCAACCGCAGTAATTCTGGCGATACATCCCGAGGGCGCGGCTTCGGCGCGTGGCCTCGTCGTAGTAGGGGCGGAAGTCCTCGAAGACGCCCTCGATTCCCTCTCGCTCGGCCGCCCGGCGCACTTCCTGCTCGATGACCTGGGTGTATTGGTAGGGGCTTACGGAAAGCGTGGTGCCGATGCCGTCGAAGCCCTGCTCGGCAGCCACCCGCGCCGTCTCTTCGAGGCGTAGCCGATAACACGCGCGGCAGCGGGCCTCTCGGCGCGCGGGGTCGACGGAAAGGACGTCGGCGCGGAGGGACGCGTCCTCGCCTGTGGCTGATTGCGCTTCCTTGCGTGCTGCCTGCACGTCGGCGAGCGCTGCATCTCCGATGCGCCCCGCAGTCTCTTCCCAGGTGGCAGGGTCGTAAGGGCCCTCGATGACGGGAATGCCCTCGCTTTTCGCCCAATCCTCGAGCGTGGCGAGGCGGTGCGCGTACTCTTCGCGCGGTGCGATGTTCGAGTTCGCGTAGTAAATGGCGATATCGTGCCCCGCCGCTTGGAGAAGGCGCACAGGCTCGAGCGAGCATGGCCCGCAGCATGCGTGCAAAAGCAATTTCATCTGCGTCTCCTCTCGCTCTTGTGGATTCAACCTGTCGATACTAGCACAGGGCCGAACTCAGCCTGTGCCGCCGCTGGCGAAACCGCCAAACCTCGATGTTTGCAAAGGCGTGGCGTGCATGCTTTCGCCCCTCGTTTTCCGCACTTTGCATGTTTGGCGTCGCGCTCGGCGGCCGAGGCGTTCCACTCTTTTATACTGTTGTTCGTATCGAATGTGCGGTCCGCCCGTTGGGGGCGGTCTTTTTCTGGGAAGGGTCTTTCATGGCGAACACGTCATATCGCGCGATATTGTTCGACCTCGACGGCACGTTGTGTCCGATGGAGCTCGATGAATTCTTGGGCGGGTACTTCAAGGACATCGCCCGTTTTGCGGCTGAGCAGGGAATCGATGGCGAGAAGTTCGCGCGTGCGTTCGGTGCAGGCGCTTCCGCTATGGCCAAGCGCGAACCTGTCGGGAAGACGAACTACGATGTGTTCTGGGACGCGTTCTTCGCCGTGCTCGATCGCGACGCGGCCGATTGGGACGTGATGTTCGCGGGCTACTACGAGACGAGGTTCGGCGCGATCGGTGCAGATGTTCAGCCGAACCCGGCAGCGCACCGTGCCCTCGAGCTGCTCGTTGCGAAGGGGTATCCGCTCGTGCTGGCGACCCAGCCGATGTTTCCCCGTCGCGCGGTCGAGTGGCGTCTTGCATGGGGCGGCGTAGGCGACGCGCCGTTTCGCTACATTTCCACGTACGAGAACTCCTCGACGGTGAAACCGCAGGTGGAATACTATGCGGAGGTTCTCGCGAATTGCGGGCTTTCCGCTGACGAAGTGCTCATGGTGGGCAATAACACGCTCGATGACTTGGCGTCGGCCGATCTTGGCTGCGACGTGTACCTGGTGACCGACCACCTTATGGACCCTCAGGGCCGTGGGCTCGAAGGCGTAAAGCACTCAACGATGGCCGAGTTCGCGGCGTGGGTGGACGACCTTCCGACCTGCGATGACCCTGCGACGATCGAGGGAGGTGCGAACTAGTATGGCGCTTTTCGACTGCACGTGCGACGCAAAAAGCGGCAACGCCCGCGCGCTCACCTTCACGACGGCGCACGGTGATTTCCACACGCCTATGTTTATGCCCGTCGGCACATCGGCCACAGTGAAGGGCATCACCCCGCCGCAGCTTCGCGAGCTGAAATCCCAGGTGGTGCTTGCGAACACCTACCATTTGTCGCAGCGTCCCGGCGAAGATGTGGTCGCGCAAGCCGGCGGGGTGCACAAGTTCATGAACTACGACGGCCCCATGCTCACCGACTCGGGCGGATTCCAGGTGTTCTCCCTGGCTGACACGCTCAAGCTCGACGCCGACGGCCTGACCTTCCGCAGCATCTACGACGGAAGCTATGTGCGCTGGACGCCCGAGTCCAATATGCGCATCCAGGAGCAGATCGGCGCCGACATCGCCATGCAGCTCGATCAGTGCACGCCGTACCCGGCCGAGCGCAGCTTCGTGGCCAACGCCGTGGACCTGTCGGC
>OGDF01004617.1_pt1 | contig 15465 bp, 12 predicted proteins | sample 1570141 | NCBI WGS metagenome assembly OGDF01 (sample SAMEA4370581, study PRJEB24528) | human gut metagenome | reverse complement strand
GGAAGTCCGTGGGAGGATAGGGCGTTCCGCTCATGGGCGGCGCTTTTTCTTTTGCAAGGGGGCCGCGGCCCGGGGGGACCCGGCCGCGCCCCCCTTTTCTTTTGCCATGGCAACGCCGCGGGCGCACCCCGCGTTCAGGGGGGAAGCGCCGGACGGCCTGCTTCCTTCGTTCGCGGAAGATGACGCCAAGTGGTGGCCCGCTATTCCGCGCTCGCGGCGAAGACGCAGGCGCAGGGTCCAACGAGGCCCAATCGCTGCCTTTCCTTTTACGGTATCCCGCTGCGGGTTTTAACCGTTCGCGCGCTTCTTGCGGCCATTATCGGGCATTTACGGTGAAGACGCCGTCTCGTTCCCATTCGGTTTCATTTCGTGAAGTACAATAATCCAGTTTGAGTCACATACCCAATCAATGGGTTTGATACTGCATATCGAGGAGCTTATTCAATGACGGACTTCAAGAACGAGTTTTGCATGCACACCGCAACATGCGGTGAGCTGCGCAAGAGTGATGTTGGGCGTGAGGTTGTGCTTACTGGCTGGGCTTGGCATAATCGCGACCATGGTGGGCTGATTTTCTGCGATCTTCGCGACCGCGAGGGCTATACCCAGGTTGTTGTTGACCCCGACTGCGTTAGTGAAGAAGAGTTCCATATCGCCGAGCATCTTGGGCGCGAATACGTTTTGCAGATTTCCGGTCGTGTGCGCGCTCGTGGTGAGGGTGCCGAGAATCCGAATATGGTCACAGGTGAAATCGAGGTTCTTGCGACCTCTGTCAAGGTTCTCAATACTTCCGTTACTCCGCCGTTTTCCATCGAGGACGGCATCGAGACAGATGAAACCACTCGTATGAAGTGGCGTTACCTCGACCTTCGTCGCCCTGAGATGTATGCGAATCTCTTGCTTCGCCATAAGGTTGCGCAAGCGATGCGCCAGGCTCTCAACGAGCGTGGTTTCATCGAGGTTGAAACTCCGATCCTTGCAAACTCTACTCCTGAAGGCGCGCGCGATTACCTCGTGCCTTCCCGTCCGAACCCGGGCAAGTTCTATGCTTTGCCGCAGTCTCCGCAGCAGTTCAAGCAGATGCTCATGGTCGGCGGCATTGAGCGCTATTACCAGATTGCCCGTTGCTTTCGCGACGAGGACCTGCGCGCCGACCGTCAGCCCGAGTTCACTCAGGTCGACATCGAGATGTCGTTTGTTGAAGAGACTGACGTGATGGATCTCATGGAAGGTGTCTTTAAGGAAGTCCTCAGCGCTGCCGGTGTGGAGCACGAGTTCCCTCTTCAGCGTATGCCGTGGAAAGAGGCGATGGAGCGCTTCGGTTGCGACCGCCCCGATGTCCGCTTCGGCATGGAGCTCGTCGATCTGACCGACCTTATCAAGGACTGCAATTTCAAGGTGTTCACGGGCGCTGCTGCCAATGGCGGTGTTGTGAAGTGCATCAACGCGAAGTCTGCCGGCAATTGGTCGCGCGGCGAGATTGAGAAGCTTGCCGACATCGCTGCCGCAAATGGCGCGAAGGGCATGGCATGGATTGCCTACACCGATGCCGATACCGATCTTGTGGGCAAGAGCCCCATCATCAAGTTCCTCGGCGAGGAGACGCATAATGCGATCAAGGAAGCCGCAGGCGTCGAGCCGGGCGACCTGCTTCTCTTCGCGGCCGATACCTTCGACACGGCAAGCGCCGTGCTCTCCGCGTTGCGCCTGCATATGGCCGATGCTCTCGGTATCGAGCGCAACGGTCATGCTCTTCTGTGGGTCGTCGACTTCCCCATGTTCCGCTACGACGCGGTCGAGAAGAAGTACGCCGCCGAACACCATCCGTTTACTATGATTCCTGAAGAGGATTGGGACAAGATCGAGTCCGATCCGCTTGCCTGCTCGAGCTATAGCTATGACATCGTCATGGACGGTTTCGAGATGGGCGGTGGTTCTATCCGTATCCATAATGCGGAGCTGCAAAAGCGCGTCCTTCGTCGTCTTGGCGTGGAAGATGACCAAATGGAAGAGAAGTTCGGCCACCTGATCCATGCGCTCGAGCTTGGCGCACCTCCGCATGGCGGCATTGCGCTTGGCCTTGACCGCCTGGTCATGCTGCTTGCAGGCAAGCAGTCCATCCGCGACGTCATCGCTTTCCCGAAGACTTCGAGCGCATCCGACCCGATGACGGGCGCGCCGAATGAGGTAACCGGCCGCCAACTCAAGGAAGTCAACCTGCGACTTTTGTAATTCCCGATTCGCCCGACGGCAAATCGGGAACCGTCGACGCTGCGAGCCCGGCTGACGGCGCAGCTGGCGTTCCAAAGATTTGCAGGTTCGGCTTTGCCTTGCGGCAAACCCGGCCCGTCGACGCTGCGAGCCCGGCTGACAGCGCAGCTGGCGTTCCAAAGATTGCTCGCGTACCCAAGGTACGCTTCGCAATCTTTTCGCGCCATCTGCACTCGTCAGCTGGGCTCTTGCTGGCTTTAGGGCGAAAGGAGACAGGCGTACGCTCCTGCTTAATGGGATAGTGCCTACCTCTCGCTGACTTTAGGGCGGATGGGGCATTCGCTCGACGCCTCTTCCCATCATTTGAAAGGACCCTTATGAAAACTCTACGCCCGTATCCTCGCGCGACCATTACGCCGAAGGGCGAGCATGCCTTGGAGAAGGGGCATCCTTGGGTGTACGAGGCGGAGGTTGTTTCGCTTGAGCCGGCGCCGGGCGAGGCTGCGGTTGCGAACGGCTCGATCGTCGATGTCGTGAGCCGCAAGGGGTCGTATCTGGGGTCGGGATTGTTGTCCGAGAAGAGCAAGATTCGCATTCGCCTCATCACCCGCAATGCGAACGATCGCTTCGACCGTGCCTTTTGGAAGCGGAAGGTGCAGTGGGCGTGGAATTACCGGAAAACGGTGATGGGTGCCGATGCAAGCGCATGCCGCGTTCTGTTCTCCGAAGCTGATGGGTTCCCCGGCCTTGTCGTCGATCGCTTCGAGGATGTTCTCGTAGCCGAGACGCTTTCGGTGGGGATGGAACGTTTGAAGCCGATGATCTTCCCTGCGCTTCTCGAAGTGCTGGCCGAAGAGGGCATCACGATTCGCGGACTCTATGAGCGCAACGACGCTTCGACCCGCTCTCTCGAAGGACTCGCTCAGACTGCGGGATGGTTTGCGGGCGCCGCGGAGGATGCGGCCTGCTCGCTCGACCCGATCAATCCCAGCCAACCCGAGGCTGCGGTGTTCGGTCCCACGACGACGCAGATTATGGAGAACGGCGTTCGTTACGAGGTGGATTTCGAGAACGGACAGAAGACGGGCTTCTTCCTCGACCAGAAGTACAATCGGCGTGCCGTCGCGCAGCTCGCGGCGGGAAGACGCGTTCTTGATTGCTTCACGCATACGGGCAGCTTTGCTCTGAATGCCGCCCACGGTGGGGCGGAGTACGTGAATGCGGTCGATATCTCCGAGCTTGCCGTCGCTCAAGCGCGTAAGAATGCCCAGCTCAATGAACTTGACGGCAAGATGGACTTCACGGCGGCGAACGTATTTGACCTGTTGCCCCAGCTAGAAGCGGCGCACGATCGCACTTATGACTTCATCGTGCTCGATCCGCCCGCGTTCACGAAAAGCCGCAAGACCATCGATTCGGCAGCCCGCGGCTACAAGGAAATCAACTATCGTGCGATGAAGCTGCTGCCTCGTGGAGGCTATCTCGCAACGTGCAGCTGCAGCCATTTCATGGACACGGAACGCTTCCGACGTGTCGTGTCCTACGCCGCGCAGGACGCTGGTGTCCAGCTGCGCCAGATCGAGGAGCGTCAGCAGGCGCCTGACCACCCGATTCTGTGGGGTGTTCCCGAAACGGATTACCTGAAGTTTTTCTTGTTCCAGGTGGTGTAGAGAGGCCGCCCGCTGATGGAAGCCTCGCGTTTCCTTCATGACAGTTTGTTGACAGCCTGACGCCTTCGCGGCATCTGCACAACTTATGCGTATCATTGACCCTGTTCAACGAGTTCGAGGCGTTCTAACTCGCGTCCCGAGCAGATTTGAGGCCCGTGCATCTCGCGCGGGCCTCCTCGATTATTGGCGAAGGCGGGTGCACATTCGGATGAAGGGTTTTCTCGAGCGGATGCAGTGGAAGATGGCGGGCGCCATGCAGGGAAGGCGCGGCGCCGACTCCCTGTCGAATACGCTGGTCGTTGCAGGCATCGTTTGTCTGATTCTGTCGGTTCTTCCCCATATGGGCCTCTTCTCATGGCCTGCGCTGGCGCTTTTGGCCTATGCGCTCTTCCGCACCTATTCGAAGAACATTGCTGCGCGCGATCGCGAGAACGAGGCGTTCCTGCGCGCGACTGAGAAACCTCGTCGCGCGCTTTCCATCGGACGGAAGAAATGGGAGAACCGCGAGACCACGCTGTACTTCAAGTGCAAGGGCTGCGGGCAGGAGCTTTCGGTCCCGCGTGGCAAGGGAACGCTTCGCGTGGTGTGCCCAAAGTGCAAGACCGAAACCGTAAAGAAGTCGTAGCAGCGCATGTTCGGCTACATCATGGCAGATGAGAAGCAGCTTTCTCCTGAGGAGGTTGCCCGTTACCGCAGGGTGTACTGCGGTGTTTGCCATTCGCTGAAGGAGCAGAACGGCCAGCTGTGCCGCATGACGCTCACCTACGACATGACGTTCCTGGCCCTTCTGCTGAACTCGCTCTACGAACCGCTCGAGCACGAGGATTCTGCGCGGTGTGGGGCTCATCCCACCAAGCCCCAGCCATTTGCGACGAGCGATTGCACGGAATATGCAGCCGATGCGACGGTGCTGCTCGCGTACCACAAGCTCATGGACGATTGGCATGACGATCACAAGGTCTCGCGGCGGGCGATGGCCCAGGCACTCTCGTCCGCCTATCGCGCGGCGTCGGCAAGACGCCCCGCAATTGCCCAGGCTATCGAGTCGGGCATGACCGATATCCGCGCAATCGAGCAGCGTGGGGACGAGTCTCTCGATGCTGCCGCCAATCGCTTCGGTGTGATTTTAGGGCGCGTGTTCTCGTATCGGGAGGATTTCTGGGCAGGCGAGCTGCGCCGCATGGGAGCATGGCTCGGCAAGTTCGTGTATCTCATGGATGCGGTCATGGATTACGATGAGGACCTGAGGTCGGGCAGCTACAATCCGCTCGTCGCGGCTGGCGCGGTGCCCGGCGATGTTTCGGAGGGGCTTCACTCGATTGCGGCCCAGGCGGCGCAATCGTTCGAGCGTTTGCCGCTTGAGCAGGATATTCACATTCTCCGTAACGTGCTGTACGCGGGGTTATGGGGGCAGTATTGCGGGAAGTTCGGCGATGCTGCCCATGATGATGGCGAAATGACGTTGTCGGCTGCAAGGGCCGCCGACGACGATGATGGCGAATAGGGAATGCAATGGCAATGGACCCGTATAGCGTACTCGGTGTGTCGAGGGATGCCTCGCAAGACGAGGTGAAGAAGGCATACCGCAGGAAGGCGCGCGAGAACCACCCCGATTTGAACCCCAACGATCCGAACGCCGCCGAGCGGATGAACGAGATCAACGAGGCATACGATCGCATCATGAACCCCGAGAAATACGCCGCTGCCGATCGCCGCGCCTCCGCGGCTTCGGGCGGGGCTGCCGGCGGCGCGTCGTCGCAAGGCGCGTCGGGGTATGCCGGATACGGCGGAGCGAATCCCTTCGGCGGCTCATCGGGCGAGGGGTCGTATGGCGGCGGCTCGTACGGGGGCGGTCAGCAGGGCAATCCCTATACCTCCAGCGGCCCATACGGTTGGGCGGGAGGCTTCGGCTTCGATTTCGACGACTTTTTCGGCTACGGTGCCTCCACGGCGTCCGGTCCGATTCATCCCGAGGCGAATGTGAGCGATCCGGCGGAATTCCGCGCGGCGATCGACCTGATCAACTCAGGGGATGCGGCGCAATGCAAGCGTGCTGCCGACATTCTGGCAACGGTAACGAGCGGCGGGCGTAACGCCCGGTGGTACTACCTTTCGGCGCTCGCGAACAACGGCGCGGGCAACACGGTGATGGCGCTCGATCAGATTCGCCGCGCTGTTCGCATGGATCCGAACAATGCCGATTACCAGCGCGCATACCGTGCGTTCCAAAGCGCGGGGCAGTCGTACACGCAGGAACAGCAGACGCGCGGGTTCACCATTTCCTCTATCGATCCCACGACGCTGTGCTGCGGCTGCTGCATGCTCCAGCTGTGCCTGCAGCAGTTCATGCGCTACGGGTTCATGGGTTTTTAGGGCGCTCGTGGCCCGTCGGCTGACGCAATGTGCCTCGCTTGCTGGCTTTGGTGCTGCTTGGATGAATCACCTTGTTCTCTCGGAAGGAGACTGATATGGCAACTATCGGGATTGACTTGGGCACGACGAACAGTTGCGCCGCGGTGGTCGAGGGCGGGAAGCCGGCCATCATCCACAACGCCGAGGGCTCTCGCACGACGCCGAGCGTCGTCGCCTTCACGAAAGATGGCGAGCGCCTCGTCGGTGCGACAGCTTGTCGGCAGGCGGCAATCAACCCTGAGCGCACTATCTCCTCGGTGAAGCGCCACATGGGAACCGACTGGCGTGCGAGCATCGACGGTAAACGATTCACGCCGCAGGAAATCTCCGCGATGATCCTGCGCAAGCTGCGCCGCGACGCTGAGGCGTTCCTCGGCCAGGAGGTGACGCAGGCTGTCATCACCGTCCCCGCCTACTTCAACGATATGCAACGCCAGGCCACAAAGGATGCGGGCCGCATCGCGGGGCTCGAAGTCCTGCGCATCATCAACGAGCCGACAAGCGCGGCGCTCGCGTACGGGCTCGACAACGGTGACCCTCAGAAGGTGATGGTCTACGACTTGGGCGGCGGCACGTTCGATGTGTCGATCATCGAGATCGGCGAGGGCGTGATTGAGGTGCTTGCGACTGCGGGTGACAACCATCTGGGTGGCGACGACTTCGACGAGCGCATCGCCGATTACCTGTTCGGGGTCTTCAAGCGGGAATCGGGCGTCGACGCGAGTCGCGATTCCGCCGCGGCGCAGCGCGTGCGCGAGGCGGCGCGCCAGGCGAAAGAGGAGCTGTCCTCCATGGAGACGGCGCGCGTGAACCTGCCGTTTCTGGCGCAGGGCGCATCCGGCCCGCTTCATCTGGAGGCGCAGGTCACGCGTTCGGAGTTCAACCGCATGACTGCCGATTTGGTCGAGCGCACCGAAGGCCCCGTGTCCCAGGCGCTCAACGACGCGGGCATTGCTGCCTCCGAGCTGGGAGGCGTGCTGCTCGTCGGCGGGTCGACGCGCATCCCGGCGGTTCAGGACAAGGTTCGCTCCCTTACAGGGAAGGAGCCTTCGTCGTCGATCAACCCCGACGAGTGCGTCGCCGTGGGCGCGGCCATCCAGGGGGCTACGCTCGCGGGGTCTTCGACGGGGCTTGTGAAGGCGAACTCCATCCTGCTGCTCGACGTGACGCCGCTTTCCCTTTCCCTTGAGACCGTCGGCGGCGTGGCGACGCGCATCGTGGAGCGCAACACGACGCTCCCCGTGCATTACTCGCAGATCTTCACGACGGCGGCGGCGTTCCAGACGAGCGTGGAAATCAACGTGCTGCAGGGCGAGCGCCCGATGGCGCGCGACAACAAGTCTATCGGCAAATTCCGTCTGAAGGGCATCAAGCGTGCTCCCGCGGGCGTTCCCCAGATCGAGGTGACGTTCGACATCGACGCGAACGGTATTCTCACGGTTTCCGCGAAGGACAAGGGGACGGGCAAGGAGCAGTCGATCACGATTGACGAGTCGGGCCGCATGTCCGACGAGGAAATCGATCGCGCCATTCGCGATGCGGAAACCTACGCGGCGCAGGACGCGACGCGTCGCGATGCGATGGAGGTGCATGCGGAGGCGGCACGCCTGGTCCAAGAGGTTGACGCGGCGCTCGCAAAATCCGGCAAGCAGCTGGAAAAGGAAGAGAAGAAGCAGGTCAAAGCCGATTCGAATGCTCTCCGTAAGCTGCTTTCAAAGAAAACCGAGAAGCTGGAGGAAGCGGACATCGCGGCAATCCGCTCCGCCAAAGAGCAGCTCGACCGCTCAAGCGAGCATGTGAGATCTTTGGGGTAGTCGCAAGCCCGGCGCGTGGGCTTTCTGGGGCGGTGCGCTTCGCGGCTCATTGTAAGAAATTGCGCCAAGCGCTAGCTCTCGTGCGCTTAAGGCAAGGCGGACAACTGCCTTAAGCGCACGATGCGCGGCCGAGCAGTTGCCGGGGCGGCTTTCAGGGAATCTGAAAGCCGCCCCTACGTGCGGATTCTCGCGATGTTAGGCGACGCCGGTTGCGTCCTCGTGCTGCTTGCGGTGTTCGCGGCGCTCCCGCTTCGTCATGAGCGATTCGGGCAGTTCGCGGCGGCCTTGTTCTGCAAGCTTGCGCATATCGGTGTCTGCCATGCCCTGCGTGGGGTCATTTTTGCGCTTGTCGTAGAGCGGGTCGCCCTCGTCGTTCCAAATGCGCTCGGCGACAGGCGTCCACTCCGCGATGGAGTCATGGCATTTCGCGCAGAGGTCCTCCGCGCTTTCTTTCTCCTGAAGGTCGGTGGAATGCGCGCCGGCGCGCTTCACCATGTCGGCAAGCAGTCCTTCGTTTTCCAAGATGGGGCAGGGCTTGAGCAGGTTGTCGTTGAAGGGCTGGCCCTCGTAATACTGCATGAACAGAGGGGAGCGCAGCGCGTCGAGAAGGCTTGTTTCCCGAATGTTGACGTTCGCGTAATGCGCGAACACGCACGGCTCCACATCGCCTGCGGCGTTGATGTGCAAGTAGCGGCGCCCGCCAGCGATGCAGCCGCCGACGAACTCACCGTCGTTCTGGAAGTCAAGCGTGAACAGGGGCTTCTTCTCACGCATCTCGCGGATGAAGCGGTAGAGGTGCTCGCGCTGGTCGGCGTGCACCATAAGCGAGGTGGGCGAGCCGACGCCAACGGGCATGTACGTGAAGACCCACGCGAAAAGAGCCCCCTTCTCGATGAGCCAGTCGAAGAATTCCTCGCTGGCGATGGAGCTTGCGTTGGCGCTGGTATAGCAGCATGACACGCCGAAGGGCAGGCCGTTTTCGCGCAGGAGCTCCATGGCGCGGGACACCTTGGCGTACGTTCCCTCGCCGCGGCGGGCGTCGGTGGCCTCCTCGAAGCCCTCGACGCTGATGGCGGGCACAAAGTTCGCGACGCGAATCATATCCTGCACGAACTCCTCGTCGATGAGCGTCGCGTTGGTGAACGACAGGAACGCGCAATCGGGATGCGCTTCGCATAGGTTGATGAGGTCGTGCTTGCGGACGAGCGGCTCGCCGCCGGTGTAGATGTAGACGTGGGTTCCCAGCTTGACGCCCTGGTTGATGATGGAGTCGATTTCCTCGTAGGTGAGGTTTTGCTTGTGGCCGTATTCCGCTGCCCAGCATCCGGTGCAGCGCAGATTGCAGGCGCTCGTCGGATCGAGCAGGATGGCCCAGGGAATGTTGCAGTGGTACTGATCGCGCATCGCTTCCTGCTTCGGCCATGCGAGCATGTTCGCATCAACGACGAATGTCTTGATGAGGCGGTCCCTGACCTGGGGATTCATGTCGGTGAGAATCTTCATGATAAGTTGATACCAATTCGATTCGTCATCGATTGCCTGGTGGAAGGCGGCGCGTTGGGTGGGGAACACGTCGTCGGGCGCAACTTTGTCGATCATGTCCATGATCTTCGCGACATTTCGCTCGGGATTTTCAAGTAGGTAGTCGATGGCTTTGTTGAGGGCTGCCCGCTTGATTTGGTCGGTTGCTTTCATAGTGTTATACCTCCCATAAAATTATTCAACAAATGTGGAATAACTCTCTTAAGCGTGAGTATAGGTCGATGAAATAAAAATACAAGTGACAAATAAACAACGTTTGTGGTAAAACCTGCAGATGAAGTTATGCTGTCCATTTTTTGCGAGGGAGAGATATGGGCGACGTGGGGGAGAAGTTGGCGAACGAGATTCAGCCGACTGGAGAGGGAGCCGCCTGTCGGGAATCCGGGGAGCGCACGGCGCCCGACCGCCGTGTTGTGCGCACGCGAAAGGCGATCCGCCAGGCGTTTTTGACCCTCATGCAGGAGACGGAGTACCAAAAGATCACCATCACCGGAATTGCCCGCGAGGCGGACATCGACCGAAAGACGTTCTATCTGCACTACCAGTCGGTCGAGGATCTGGCGAACGAGATCGTGCAGGACGAGGCGGACCGGATCGTGCGCACATGCCTGGACTCCCTCGAGAACAGCGACGACGGCGAGAACGTGGTCGACCTGTTCAAATGGCTTTCGCTGGGGCTGGCGCCCGACCTAAAGAGCATGAAGCTCATCGCCTCGCACACTCCCTACGAGCTCGTTTTGAAGAAGTTGGAATCGTCGCTTACTGCGTCGCTTATCGAACAGGACACGCTTGGCCTGAAGAAGTTGGGGCCGTATCTCGATTTCTGCGTCGCGTATTTCAGTGCGGGGCTCGTGGCGGTGATTCGCCGCTGGATCTTAGACGAGTCGGAGATTCCCCTCGAGGATATCGCCCAGGTGACGCACGCGCTCGTCCATAGTGGTCTCGATGGTATCGTGCGGACTGTGGCCGAGGGCGGCGTAAAGGAATAGCCCCGCGTCCCTCGTGTCCGTTTGCACGGCTGAGCTGTGTGCATTTGGTTTAAGGCCCGCTCGCGCCATGCCACCTCGCGTATACTGGGAAACAACTTGAACTGAGCATTCTGAATGGGGCGGGGCGGCGACATGTTCCGAACCTGGTCAGGTCCGGGAGGAAGCAGCCATAAGGGGCCTCTGACGAGCGCCCTGTCCTATTCAGAATGCTTCATCTTGCAGGCGGCCACGAGCCGCCTGCTTGCTGCATGGGCCTCTTCTTGTAAGGACGCTATGGACATCATCAACTTCTTCATCAGTCTCCTTTCCGACCCCCGCTCGGCGATTGCAGGGTGGATTGTGGCGCTGGGCGCCGCATGGGTGTACACCCCGTTGTTCCTGATCGTGTTCGTGGAGACGGGCCTTGTGTTCTTCCCGTTTCTGCCGGGCGATTCGCTCCTGTTCGCGGCTGGCGTCTTCTCGGCTGACGGGGGCGGTCTGCACCTGTGGGCGACGCTCATCGTGTTCTACGCCGCCGCCATCTTGGGTAACACGTCCAACTACTGGATCGCCCGCTTCTTCGGCAAGCGCATCATCGACTCGGGGAAGATCAAGGCGCTCACGCCCGAGCGTATGGCGAAGCTCGACCACTTCTTCGAGCGCTACGGCGGGCTGACTATCGTGATCACGCGCTTCATGCCTTTCTTCCGTACGTTCGCCCCGTTCATTGCGGGCACCGGCCACATGAATTTCGGCAAGTTCACGCTGTTCAACGCGATTGGCGGCATTTCTTGGGTCTCTCTGTTCGTATTGGTGGGATACTTCTTCGGTGGCATTCCGTTTGTGCAAGAGCACTTCGAGATCATCGTTTTGGGCATCGTCGCGGTATCGGTGGCCCCTGCGTTTATCGGTGCGGTGAAGGCTGCGATGAGTTCGAAGAAGGGCGACAAGGCCAAAAACGCCAAGCACGCGAAATAATGCCGACACGTGTCAGCGAGGGGCGATCGGTCCCGGATACGAGGAGGCACGTGTCCGAGCTTCTATCGATACGACGAACTCTTTCCAGGAGCGTCCGGCAACCCCGGGCGCTTCTTCTATAATGGAGCGAAATGAACCGGGCGCCTTACGCGCCGCATACGAATGCGAAGGACTCGCGCGATGTCGGAAGCTTTATACCGTAAATATCGCCCCCAGACGTTTGAGGACGTGGTGGGCCAAGAGCATATCGAGCGCACCATCAAAAATGCCATTGAGCAAGACAAAGTAAGCCATGCATACCTGTTCTGCGGCCCGCGCGGCACGGGTAAGACGACCACTGCCCGCCTGCTTGCGAAGGCGCTTTTATGCAAGGGTGGCCCGACTGCAGACCCCGACGGAACGTGCGAGGACTGCCAGCTTATCGCCGCGGGAGAGCATCCCGACGTCTACGAACTCGATGCGGCAAGCCGCACCGGCGTCGACAACGTCCGTGAGGAGATCATCAACCGCGTGCAGTTCGCGCCGACGCGCGGGCGCTACAAGGTCTACATCATCGATGAGGTCCACATGCTCTCGGTGGCGGCGTTCAACGCGCTGCTGAAGACGCTCGAGGAGCCGCCGAGCCATGTGGTGTTCATCCTGGCGACGACCGACCCGCAGAAGGTTCCCGAGACCATCCATTCCCGCTGCCAGCGATTTGATTTCCGCCGCATCTCCGCCGAGGCCATGGTCGCGCGTTTGGGTGCAGTATGCGTGTCCGAAGGGGTCGAGTTCGAGGGCGAGGCGCTCGATTTGATCGCGCATCGCGCGGAAGGCGGCCTTCGCAACGCGCTCACCTCCCTCGAGCAGATCATCGCGTTCGGCGAGGGCAAGGTGACGCTTGCGGGTGCCGAGGCGATGCTCGGGTCGCTCGATTCGAGCGAGATGTCCGAAATCATGAACGCGGTCGGCACCCGTGATGCTGCAGCGTGCTTCCGCTGGACGGCGCAATATGTGGAAACAGGCGCCGACCTGGCCCGATTTGTGGGCGATATGGCTGAGCGCGTGCGCAACCTGTACGTGATGTCGCTTGTGGGCGCCGACGTGGCGCTGGAAGTGTCCGAGTCCGAGCGCCGAGAGCTCACAGGCGAGTTGCCGTTGTTCGGCCCCGATCGCCTGGCGCGCTTGCTCGGCGTTTTGGGCGATCTGTCGGCCGAGTTGAAGACGTCCACCAATCCTCGCCTATCGTTCGAGATTGCGCTTACGCGCATGGTGCGGCCCGACAGCGACCTGACGCTCGAGGCGCTCGCCGAGCGCATCGAGGCGCTCGAGTCGGGGTATTCGGCCTGTTCGCGGGTGGTTGCTCCTGCTGCCGCTCCCACCGCTGCCGCTGTGGCGACGGGTGCGCCGTCGAGCGCGGCGTCGGAGCCGAGCGCCCGGGCGCATCGGGGGGCGGCGAGCTCGGCGGGCTCGGCGATGGGGCAGGCAGGCGCGTCGTTTGATTCCCGCCACGCCCGCACCGCGGCAAGTGAAACGCCGGCTTCGCAAGAGGCTGCCTCTCGGGGGGCGGGCTCTCCCGCGGGGGGCTTCCAGGCGTCGGCCGAGGCTGTTCCTGCCGTGAACGCAGCGACGGCCGCGGCGGCGACCGAAGTGGCGCCTCGTGAGAGCGACGCAGCGGCTGCTGCTGCGGTTGCTGGCGCTTCCGCAGTATGTGGCGCGATTCCCGCCGAGCTTGCGGACACGCTGCGCAACGAGGCGGCGCTGCAGCGCATCTGGAGTTCGGCCATCGCCTCGCTCAAGAAGAGCAAGGCGGCCTACGGCGTGCTCTTCTTGAACACGAAGGCCGTGCTCGACGAGGGCCGCGGTATGCTCGTCATCGAGTTCCCCGTGGAGAACGCCTTTGCGTTCAATGCTGTGCAGAAGCCCGATGTACAGGACGCCGTTTCTGCGGCGCTCGCGCAGTCGTGCGGTGCGGCAATCCCGTTTGCCTTCTCGAAGGGCCCTTCCCAGGGTGCAAGCGCGGTGGCGGCCCCGTCCGCTTCCTCGTCAGGGGCCTCTGCTCGATCGGCGACGCAGCAAGTGCAGCCTCAGGCGTCCCATGCTGAAAGACCAAGCGCCGCTCGCGAGGCCGCAGCTGCGGCGATGCGCGCGGTTCGGGAGCGAGAGGCGGCTGCGGCGTCTGCTGAACCTGCGCGCTCGACGGCTCGACAGCCCGTTTCATCTGCAAATGCGCGCCAGGCAAGCCCGCAGGTACGCGAGCTGCAGATGCGGGGCGCCCAGAACACGGGCGCGTTCGTTCCCGAGCCAGACCCCGTTCCGCTCGATGCATACGGCGACGCTCCCTACGACGAGCCGGTTCCCTATGGCGACGAGGACGCGTTCGTCGGGGATGCTCCCGCGTATTCTGCCGCGCCGGCTTCCCCTGCTAAACGACGGGGAGGCGGAGAGGCTCGCCGCTCGCCAGGTGCCGCTTCCTCTGTGCCGGATTTCAACCGCATGGCACGTGAGGCGGCGGCGCGAACCTCGGCGGCGGCTGGCCTTCCCCCTGAGCCGACCGATGCGAACACGTCGGCGTCGATCGACGCGACCGGTCCGAACGGCGAGCCTGCGGGCAGCGAGTTCGGCTCGCCCGATGACCTGGCCGCTATGCTCGCAGCGGGAGGTTTCGAGGGCTCGCGCGTCGAAGAAGTGAGAGAATAGCCCGACAGATAAGACGGGTTTCGCCCCGACAACGCGTTTTCGCGCGGGGCGTCGATACGTAAAGAACACTACCAGGAGGAAAAATGGCGAAACGAGGCGGATTCCCCGGCGGCGGCATGGGCAACATGGGCGCTATGATGAAGCAGGCTCAGAAGATGCAGGCCGAGCTTGCGAAGGCGCAGGAGGAAGTGAAGACGATGTCGTTCGAGGCTACGGCCGGTGGCGGCATGGTGAAGGTCACGGCGCTCGGCGACAACACGATTCAGTCCATCGCGATTGACCCCGAGGCTGTCGACCCAGAGGATGTCGAGATGCTCGAGGACATGGTCCTCGCTGCGGTGAACGAAGCGCTTCGCGGTGTCTCCGACATGGCGGCCGCCCGCATGAGCGCGGCGACCGGCGGCATGAACATCCCTGGCTTGATGTAGGCGCTTTTCGTGAACTCCGCACCTGCGATTCAAAAGCTTCTCGATGAGCTCGAGCGCCTTCCCGGTGTCGGGCCGAAGTCCGCGCAGCGCATGGCGTATTGGATCTTGAACACCGATCGCGCGACGGCGCTGCGCTTGGCTCAGTCGATCATCGAGGTGAAGGACACCGTGCATTTTTGCTCACGGTGCTTCAACTATGCGGAAGGCGACGTGTGCGAGATCTGCGCGTCGACCAAGCGCGATGGCGGCATCATTTGCGTGGTGAGCGAGCCACGCGACATTCCCCCCATCGAGCGCACGGGCGTTTTCGGGGGCGTGTACCATGTGCTCGGGGGCGCGTTGTCGCCTCTCGAGGACATCGGTCCTGATGACTTGCATGTGGCCGAGCTTATGGCGCGATTGGGCAGCGAGGACGTGAGGGAAGTGGTGCTCGCGACCAATCCCAACGTCGAGGGGGAGACGACGGCGTCGTATCTTGCTCGACTCATCAAGCCCCTGGGTGTGAAGGTGACGCGCTTGGCGAGCGGCTTGCCTGTCGGTGGCGACTTGGAGTTCGCCGACGAGGTGACGCTCGGCCGCGCCCTCGAGGCGAGGCGCGAGCTCTAGCGCTTAGGGGCGGCGTTTATCGGGCAAGGGTGGCAGGCGGTTCCGGCGATGACCCTTGATGGGCCACAAATCGGGACACGGTTGCTTCGTGGGCCAAACTTCGGCCTATAGGACAAAAAGTGTGTCTGGGCCTATTATTCATTCGTTTCGGAACGGG
>OGDF01004615.1_pt1 | contig 15471 bp, 16 predicted proteins | sample 1570141 | NCBI WGS metagenome assembly OGDF01 (sample SAMEA4370581, study PRJEB24528) | human gut metagenome | reverse complement strand
TCTTAGATACGAAGAGATGCTTAAATAAATGTGCATTTAACTTTTGATTCAACGGTGGAATATGGCATATGAAAAATAAAAAATGAATATTGATTTTTAGTAAAAATTGTTGTATAATATTACTCGTAAGAGTAATTGCAACTGTAGCTCAACTGGATAGAGCGTTTGGCTACGAACCAAAAGGTTGCAGGTTCAAGTCCTGTCAGTTGCACCAAAGGTGGATTTACTCTAAACTCGTGAAAAGCATTGCAATAAGCAAGTTTAGAGTAATCCAAAATTGAATATTATATCATTTTAAAAAGTCAATTTACATTGGCTTATTTTTTACTTCTTTTGTGAAAATCCTGTAAAAAGGTAAAAATAGCCTCAAAATATAAAAAGACCGAGTTTGACATAAAAAAATGGAAATACGCACCTGTAACCTAGTCATATCAACTAGTTTTGGTGTATGAATTGTTTCCGAAAGTTGTTGTGAAAATAATCATTTTTTCACATTTTCTAAATTTTTTATATCTTGTAATCGCATATATTTCTTAGAAAAATCTAAACTTAATATAGCTTCAATATCATTTAAAACATCATCAAAATAATTAAATAAGTAGTAGTTACTTTGGATTTGATAACAATTGGGTTTGACCTATGTTCTGTTTACACCTTTTTTACTTCATTTATTTGTTTTACAACTTCAGTAAAATGTGATATAGAATCTTTATATTGCTTTTTTAGCGTCTCTAAATATCCTAATAATTTAATTGTTATTGTTTTTGTATAACCTTCTTCTTTATCATGATATCCATCTGTAATATTATAAATAAGTTCTACCAGTTTTATTATTTTTACTCTTTTTTACATACATTTTCAAACTTCTTTTATAATTTTTTACATTATATCACAGACAACAAGAAACCCTAAAAGAAAAAAGACAAATAATTAACAACATATAAAGCTTATAGTTCTAAGCTTGAATTGATCTGAAATATAAAAAAATGTCAAACTATGGAGCAAGAAAAATGAATTAAAGTAGTGCAAAAAGAAATCAAGAAAATATTTTAAATAATATTTGTAAAATCATAACAAAAATAAAAATATATGGTATAATGATATTACTTATAGTAAAAATCGAAGAAGATCCTAAACGCAAATTCTATATGAATGAATGTATAAATTCTAGATAGAGTGTTTGCAAACTAGAAAGACAAATTGGCTCACTTTTATATGAACTAAGCTAATAAGCAAAAAGTATTAAAACTTACTGAAAAAGGTCATGAATTAAAAACAAGCAAGAATTTAGTTAAAAATCCATTTGTTTTAGAATTTTAGATATTAAAGAAAATACCGAATATTTATAATCTAATTTAGAAAAAAGTATTTTAGAACATTTAAAAGAAAAGTGACGCATCAAGATATTTGACAAATGCAAATGTATGTTAATTACTATGATAGAGGAATAAAAAAAGATGATGAAAATCCAACAGTAGGTACATTGCTTTCAATATTAAAGAACAAAACAATAGTAAAATATATTTTACCTGAAGATACTAAAAATATTTTTTTAATCTCAATATAAATTACACTTGCCAACTCAAGAAGAATTGATTGAAGTTGCAGAAGAGTAAAAAACAAATTTTAGATTAAATAATGATGAATAAAATGAATTATAATATATCAATAAGTAAAATATGTATAATAAATTATATACAATAAAAAACATGTTGGAGTATGAAGATGAATCAATAAATATGTAAATCAAACCAAAGGTATAATAAAGGGGGGTACAAATGAAATGACAGAAAACGAAATTATAAAAGAAGTGGAAAAAAGAGTAAAAAAGGAATTAGATGGAAAAGTAGATCCAGACATGCTTGGATATATTAATATTTTCGAAGATAGAAAAAAGAAAATATTAGAGCAAGAATATGGAATTAAATTTCAAACCAAAGTAGAAAAAAATTCTAGTTGTAGTATTGATTGAGGAGGAACAAAGAGTGGAATATAAATCATATAGGAATATAAAGCATTTAATAGAATATTATAGATATTTTCTCTTTACTCGGAAAAATTTCAGATTCAGAATTGATAAGCTTTTTTAATGTTAAAAATATTGAACAGGTTTATGAATATATATCTAAAAATGATGTTGCAATTGCTGAAGAATGTTTAAATGCAGGAAGCGATGGAAAAAAAGTTTTTTATAATAAAATACGCGAAAATTATGCAAACATGTCAGAAGAGGAAATTTCTAAAAATTTAGATGATTTTATAGAGATGGGTGAATTTGATAATGAATTATTTGATGCTTTGCCAGATGCACGAATATTACTAGATAAAATAGACACAATAAATATAAACTATCAGGTAAACTTACTTCCATTAATAAATAAAGAAAAAACTTTTCAGTATATAAATGAAAATGGAAAGTCAAGCGATATTATAATTCAATATTTATCTAAATGTGATTCTATTTTACTATTAGAAGAAGCTATGAAATCAATTTCATCTGATTATAATAGAGCTAAAATATTGGTACAAGGCGGAAGTGATGTGCTTTTGCCATATATTACTGACCAATATTATAGAACTCAAATTGTAAAATCACATTCAGAACTCGATTTTGATGAACAAGAATTGATTGATGAAATGGAACAATATAATTCTCATTTAAATTATATAAAAACACTTGATGATGATAAAAGTAGAGCAGAATACATTGCAAAAATTGAAGATAAAGATATTAAGCAATCCCTTTTAACTGAAATTTCTGAAAAGAAAAGCAGAGACTTTGTTATCAATAGTTTTAGTAGATATGTTGATCCTCAAATTGCAAGCTTAGATAATTTATCTCAAACAATGATTAGAGAATTTTTCGAAGATACTTTAGGAAATATTTTTACAGATGATAAAAAAGAACGATTAGAAATAATATTTAAAAGAAGTGATGTAGCCTTTGCAAATTTAGAGCTAAATACAAATGGCAAAGCAAATCATGTATTTAAAAGTATTGAAATATCAAATGCACGCAAAAACAATACTAATAGAAATTTAGGATTTCTAGTTCATGAATATTCACATTTGCTATCAATGTTTGATTTTGCTTATACAGAAAATAGACAAGCGAATTCAATTGAAGAAGGAATGGCAGATACTTTTGCAGATACTGTAATTAATCATTACCTTGAAAAACATAAAAATGTTATATTAGATGGAGAAGAAATTAGAGTTGATAAGCCATATATTACATATTCTGGATATGATATTGAAAATGCATGGGTAAGAACAATGCTAGCTGGATTAGAGCCTTCAGGGAAGGACAAAGAAGCAATAGGCGAATATATATTAGGTAGTAAATCAAAGTTTACAGAAATAGTTTTTGGAAAAGAAATTGCAAAAACAAAAGATAGAACACCTTTTGATATGATAAAAATTGAAACTGATAGAAAGGAATTGTATTACTCACCAGAATTAGATTTTTCTAACATTGATGAAGAATCAATTTATTATAAAAGAAATTATATTTTACCATTGTACCAAATACAAAATAGAGTGAAAGATGAAGCAGATGTAGTTGGTATCTTGTCAGAGGGAAAATCCTACTATGCAAGTTATATATCAGATAAATACTTTGGTGGAAGGAAGTTTTATGAAGTTACAAAAGAAGAGTTTAAAAAATTCTTGGAACTACTTAATTTGCAAATAACACCAGGAGGGCACCCCAGTGCAATTTTTGGAATTTTAGAATATAAAAATGAACTAATTGATAATTTAACAGAGGAGGAAATAAAGAATTTTTCATTTGAAATTTTAGATGATATTAGTGTCTTATGGGAAAATGAAAGTGATCTCAAGGCAGGAACTAATTTAGAAAATGTGGCAAGGATTGCTTTTGAAGAAGAAATCAAGGAAACTAAGGAGGGACAACCATTAGAAATAACAAAACAAAAAAGAGACATACTTGTCCAAAAATATAAAGAGATGTTTGTAGCTAAAAATGAGAGCAACATGTATATACTTGACTATGTAAAAGACTATGATTTTGCATGTCAACAAGCAGAACAAAAACACATGGTAACAAGCGATATTGCTAAACAACTAGCAATGAATGAAGATGTTGTTAGAGAGTATGTAAACGCAGAGGAAGCAATAAATTCATTAATGCAAACTAAGGACATACAAAAAGGAGGACAAACTAGGTGACAGAAATTAAGAAAAATGCATACAAAAAAGCATATACAGAATTATATGAAATTTTTAAAAGCATGTCAGAATATGAAGTAAATAAGATACCTAGCTCATTTATTGCTAATGTGCAAAAAGAAATGGACAATGAGTATGAATTTAAATTAGATAAAGATAAAGTCTTATTAGACCAAAATTTAATGACAGAAACAAAAGCTCTTATAGTTCAAATATATGAAAAATTTCTAGCTCCAGAAGGTGAAAATGTGTTATGGCAAAAATATGATAAGTATTGTATAAGTAAAATAGAAAAACAAATAATAGAACAATACAGTCCTGATAATTTGTTTAAGGATAAACAAAAATGGTCTATAGAAGGACAAGCACAGACTGAAAATATTACTATGGCAAAATATAAAAAAGAGACTTTTATAGATAAAATAAAAAGCTTCTTTTCAGGAATATTAAAAAAACAGTAATTTTATAAGAGAATAAATAAATGGTGTAATTTTTCGCATATCACCTATAAATCGCGCCAAAAAAGAGGTTTCATTAAAACTTGTGAAACCTCTTTTTTTACTAAAAGATATCAGTTAATTTGCTTTTTTTAACTCTAAGGTCAACTCAATATCGTACAAAGATTTCAAGCAAGAAAATCTTCCATTATAGCTCCTCTCAGCAGCTTCTAGTGATGCAAAAGATTCACTTTCAAGCATTGAATTAATTGCATCATAGCCAAAAATTTGTATCTTATTATATGAGCAATATGCCAGATATTTTTCAAAATATCTACTGATATACCTTCTTGCTGGCAATGTGTCTACTACATACTTACTACCATCATCATATGTAAACTCTACTATAAAATTTTCGTAAGCTCTATAATTACAAATAACTATATTTCTTATAAAGCTAAATTTTTCTAGTAAATCCATATCATCTATATCTGTGCACCATGTCAGTAAGCTTATTTCGCCAAATTTTCCAACAATATTTTTTGGAATACCAATTACAAGAGAAGAACCTCCTGCACAAGATTTCTTATCTACCACCCATCTTTGAAGCGTATTATGTCTATCTTCAGTAATATTCATATACCTTCCTTCGTAATGATAGATATTCTTTCTATAACCAGTTGCAAAAGATATAATAAGATCATTTTTATCCTTTGAAGTATTTACAACTCTTACATTTTCTCTTTCATAGTACTCACAAATTTTTCTCCTTATTTCTAGGATCCTTTTATAGTTTTTTATGTTTACTTGCTTGAACATATCAGAACTATAATCTCTAGAAATAAAATACTCATTTTCAAGTTGATTAAATATTTTAACATAATTAACAATATCAGACCCACTTTCCAATTTTGGTATCCTTGCTTCACGTTTAAATAAGAATCCCACCTGAAGAATTGAAGCTACTAAAATAGCATCTTTTAAACAACCACGTTTTTCGGCTTCTATAAGCATTCTTGAAAGTTCAACCTCAAGTGGCATTTTAGAAATTCTCATTCCAATCTCGGTAATCTTTCCAGAATTTATAGCGCCAATGGATTTAAGTGTTGCCTTTGCCTTTTCAATCTTTTCTAATTCAACAGAATGAAAAAGCTCAACATCTTCTATGTCCAAACCACAGGACAAAAATTTTAGTACTATGCTTTCTATTCTGAGCCGTTGGATTTCAGGAGTCGAAAATTTCTCCCTTTTATCAAATTCAACGTCAGAAACTAAATAGTACTCACCAGACTTTACTCTTCCAGCTCGTCCTTTTCTTTGCAAGCAATCTGCCTGACTTATGTTATGCAAATATAGTCCCTGTATTCCGTTAAATATTTCAATCCTTTTTTCAAGACCAAAATCAAACACAACATCAACATCTGGTATTGTAATTGATGTTTGTGCAATATTTGTTGCTACAATTATCTTTGATACTGGGTAATGATCGAAAGCCTTTTCTTGTTCCTCCAAAGATAATTCTCCATAAAACGGAATTAGGTTTGCATTTAGCTCAGAAAACTCTTCTATAAAACTGACTATTTCAGACTTTCCAGGCAAAAATACTAAAATATTTTTTCCAAACTTAACAACTTCTTTAAGCTTGTTTTCTAGCTCACTTTTTGATATTTCATTCATTGTGACTGGATACAATGTTCCTGGAACATCTATAACAGGGCAATCAAAGAAATATCTTTGTAAGTTTGTTGTGTCAATTGTAGCACTCATTATAACTAGCTTTATATTACTGCCAGTGCTAATTGCATGCTTGCACCATGCTACAAGAGCTTCCATATTCATATTCCATTCATGAATTTCATCTATACAGATAACTCTCTTTTTTTCAGTTTCATTACTTGCAAGTTCTCTTGCAAGTTCTAAGCCATCAGTACAAAATAGTATTTTGGTTTCCTTACTATCTTCCCGTTCAAAACCAGTACGATACCCAACTAAATCGCCAAGTCTTACTCCCATTTCCACTGCAACTCTGCTTGCAACAGTCATTGCAGCTACACGTCTTGGCTGAGTAACAATTACTTCGTACCCAGCATAATATAGTGCCTGCGGTATTTGTGTAGATTTACCAGAACCAGTTTCAGCCCTTACTATTACTACACTATTTTCCTTAACAGCGTCTAAAACCTCATTAAGTTTATTGTACATAGGTAATGTATTGTTCATACTTTTCTCCTTCTTCTTATTAAATTTAGAATTTAAAAATTAGCACATTTATATTATAACAAAAATATATGTCCACGTCAATATTTTATGTAAACAAGTCAATACTTTAATATTAGCATATGGAAATTTATTTATTTATCAAATGAATTTAATTTAATAGTATATAATTAAATTTAATTATAATTATAAAGTCCTTATGTTTATTTTTTAAAGCATAATAAATCATGTTAAATATTTAACAAATAATGTATCATATATTTATGTTATTTTACACATAATAACTAATATTAAAGAAGGGAGATTGTATGAATTATTTAGCGTACTTTAAAGATGAAAATGATATCAGAAAAGCTATTTCAAACTCAGTTATTAAAATAAGAGAAAATAATAATCTAACTCAACAAAAATTAGCAGAAATGCTTGAAGTATCAGTAGAACATATTTCAAGAATTGAAAATGAAAAATATACTTGCTCTATAAATTTAGTTTTTAAATTGTGTTCTATATTTAAAATGGAAATGGATGAATTTTTTGGCGTAGAAAAATCTAATAATTCTGATCTTGCTAACTTTTTAAAAGATTTATCTTTAGATCAACGTGATGCAATCGTTAAGTTTTGCAAAGAAGTTGAAAAAAGTAGTTCTAACTAAGTTAGACAATTAGAAAAATCATCGAAATCTATTTCACTTTAGATTACGATGATTTTTCATCTTTAATAAATATTTCTATAGTTATAATACCTCAAGTTTAAAAGTCCTTGTTTTTCTTATTTTTTCTTAACATTCTAAAAAAATCACTCAATATGCTAGAACACTGAGTATCTTCTAAATACTCATATTTAACTTTTACTGTTAAATTTTCATCTAAAATATTACAAACAGAACCAATACAACCGTTTTTATGATCTCTAGCTCCAAAAAATATTTTTGAAATTCTTGATTGGTTTATTGCTCCAGCACACATTGCACAAGGTTCTAAAGTAACATACATTACACAACCATCTAACCTCCAACTATTTAATTTTTTACAAGCTTTTTCTATACAAAGTATTTCAGCATGCGCCAAAGAGCTATTTTTCTTTTCTCTTAAATTATGTGCTCTAGCAATTATTTTATCATCTTTTACTATTATAGCTCCTATAGGAACTTCTTCTTTTTTGTAAGCCTTTCTAGCTTCATTTAAAGCTTTCATTAAATATTCTCTATCATTCATTTATACCTTTCTCCACATTACTAAAATATTCTTGAATTCCTGAATATATCCCCCAAGCAAGAGAATTTTGATAATCGTCTGTTCTTAGTTTTTTCGTTTCCTCTTCATTTGATAAAAAACCGCATTCAACAATTACAGATGGAATTTTTACTTTATCCATTAGATAAATATTTGTTATCTGCATTATTTTTCTATTATTATCTTTTTGTATATTTCTATTTAAGTTATTCTGAATACAATCAGCTAATAACTTACTATTTTCATTTTGTTTTTGATAAAATGTTTGCCAACCACTATAGTAACTCGATTCAGGAAACTTATTTAAATGTATTGAAATTAATATATCAGCATCTGAATTATTTCCAATTTCTACTCTATTTTTTATATCACTTACTTTTTTACTTTTAATACTTTCCTGATTTTTAGAATATATACCATTTTCATCACTTCTAGTAAGTATAACTTTTGCTCCGCTTTGTTCTATTAATTTTTGAAGTTTTAATGTTATACTTAAGTTTATAGCTTGCTCACTGGTTCCAAAAAAACCAACAGCTCCGCTCATCGCCTAGTTAAAAACAGTTGCACAAAGACAAGTTATAAATAAAAATTTAATCTTTCAGACTAAATTTAAAACTTAAAAATTATTTCTATTTTCTTATCTTCATATACTTTTATTTTCTCTATTAGTTCTTTCATAATATCATTTGTAAATTCTTTTCCAGATTTAAAGTCATCTATAATTTGACTTAATCTTTTTATTGAAATATTTTTTTCACACACTTTTTTCAATTCTTCAATTTTATTTTCATATTCTTTTGATTTTTCTTTTAACTCATTATAATGAATCTTAAATTTTTCTGTAGATATATTTTTTCCTACTCTATCATTATATACTATCTTCATATTATTATCAATTTTTATCTTTAAATTCTGGTATTTTTGTAGCAATTTGTACGATACATTTATATTTTTGTACCCTCTTGTAATAGTATTGGTAGCTTTATCATTTTTTATATATTTCAACTTATCTTTTAACGATTTTATTACTATTTGATTTAATACTTTTTCTTGTATCGTATGACCTCTATTACAAATCTCTGGAAATCTATAAATCATTCTACATTTATAATACCAAGTTAATTGAGGCTTTTCTAATCTCTTATTATGTATTTTAGTTCTACTTCTGTACTTATATTGCATTTTTTCATTACAATGACCACAATATACTAAATCTCTTAATAAATATTCATATTTAACTTTTGTCTTTGAAAATTTTTTATTTCTTATTTCTTCTACTTTTTCAAATTGTTCTTGACAGATTATAGGTTCGTGAGTATTCTCAACAAAAATCCACTCTTCTTTTGGAGTCTTCTTTCTTTTTTTAGTTTTGATATTAGACTTACTTTTATTTATTATCATTTTTCCTGTATAAAATGGATTTGATAATATCCTTGAAATTATATCTTGCGTCCATTGACCTGCAACTGATTTTAGCCCTTTATATTCTTTAGGTGTTAATTCTCCAATTTCATTTAATTTATTTGCTATTTGTGATTGAGAAAATCCTTGAATATACATATCAAAAATTAGCTTTACATTATCTACAACATTTTCATCTATTATTACTTTGTACTTATCATTTTCATCTTTTTTATAACCATAAGGTACATAGTGTTCTACATATCTTCCTTGACTTTTATAGTTATCTAAAACAGCAATAATCTTTTTGGATATATCTTCTACATAGCATTGATTCATAATACCTCTCATCATTATAGTATCATCAATCTCATATCTTTCTCCACTATCAATCATTTCAGTAACTGAAACAAATCTTATATCATTATCTGGAAAAAATACTTCCGTATAATATCCTGTTTTATTTTTATCCCTCGTAAGTCTTGATATATCTTTTACAATTACCATATTTATTTTACGATTTAATATATCGCAAATCATTTCATTAAAAGCAGGTCTTGAATCTAGCATACCAGAATAACCATTATCTTCATATTCTTTTATAATTGTAATTCCGTTTTTCTTTGCGTAATTGTATGCAATTTCTTTTTGAGCAGCAATACTATTGTTTTCATTTATATCTTCTTTAGATAATCTCATATATACACAGGCTTTATATTTATTCATAATCTACACCTCCATAAATATGTCATACTTATAATTGATGTAAATTTTGTTTTCTTTATCTATCTGAATATTATAAATTATTTCTGATAGCATTTCTGCCGTCCATTTTTGACTATCTAATAAGTCTTTTGTAACTTTTATAATTTGATCTTTAGAAATTTTAGTTCTATTATCTTTTTCTCTTTGCAAACTTTCTATATTAGATTGTATTGATATTTTTCTTTCTTGTTCATTTTGATAAAGTCTTTTATAATCATCTAAATCAATTATTTCTTCTTTTAAATCAATATATAATGATGAAATAATATTTTCAGTTCTTTTTAATTTCTTCTTTAAAAGTTCAATATTATCATCAAACAACTTTGTAGCATTGTTATTATATTGATTTGTTATAATTTCTTCTAATTTATCACTATTTACAATCTTGTTTAGTTTTTTATCTATAATACTGTAGATAATTTTATTAAAAGATTTTTCATCAAATGCTTTATATTTTCTCGCACAGTTAATTATTTTACCATTTCTATAGGTAGAGCCACATATTAAATCTGTATATTTTACTTCGTGATTTTTATCTCGTCTTACTTTAACTTGCATTTTAGTACCGCATTCTTTACAATATACAATTCCGTTTAAATTCCAAACATATAAAGGATTTCTAACTTTTTTTCGTATTTCTAATTTGCCTTGCACTCTTTCAAATTGTTCTTTAGAAATTATAGGTTCGTGAGTATTTTTTACAATCTTCCAATCCTCTCTTGGAACTGTTTTAACTTTTTTAGATTTATAACTTAAATTTAATCTTTTTCCATATTCAGTATGACCTAAATATACCTTGTTTTTTAGTAGTCTTCTAACAGTTTCACTTTTCCAATTATACTCACCATTTTTTGCACCACCAAAATCATAATAACTAGGACATTTAATTTTTTGTTTCTTTAAATGTTCTGCTATTTCTCTTGTTGTAGCGCCATTATCAAACATATCAAATATAAGTCTAATTACTTCTGCTTGACTTTCATTTATTACTAGCTGATTTTTATTTTCTCTTGCTTTATCATAACCATAAGGTGCTAATGCTCCCAAGTATAGACCTTTTTCTTTTCTAGCCCATACTGCTGTTCTAACTTTTTTTGAAATATCTTTACTATACCAATCATTTATAAGAGTTTTAAATTGAATCATATCATTATTAGAATTTTTAATATATGTATCTACATTATCTAAAACTGATATGTACCTTATATTTCTTTCTAAAAAATAAATTTCAATATAGTAATTTGCTTCAAAACTGTTACGACTTAATCTGGATAAGTCTTTTGTTATTACTGCATTTATTATACCCTTTTCTATATCTGATAACATTTTTTGAAATGCAGGTCTATCTGTATTTAGTCCTGTATATCCATCATCAATATAAAAATCCGCTAACTCAAAGTCCTCTCCTAGTTCTTTAATTTTGTTTTCTATGATTGTCCTTTGGCTAACTATACTATCACTTACTTCTTTATCACCGTCCTCTTGTGATAATCTTAAATATCCTGCCACTTTAAACTTTTTGTATTCCATAGTCTGCTATCCTCCTTATCATAAAAAAGATAGCAACTATTACAATAACATTTTATACTAATATTATTGTAAAGGCTACCCCCTCAATTTAGTTACTACCATTTAAAATACATTACAGTTTAATCTCTGGATGGCATATCTACTTAATATATTATATATAACATCTTCATCAGCTTTATTAGAGCTTTTAGATATTACTGTATATTCTTTATTTCCAACAATAAATTTTTCTGTGTTTTCATTTTCCTGCATATTCTCCCTCCTTGATAAACTCTATTCCTTAAAATAAAAAATATTACTCATCAAGTTTGTCTTTGGCAGAATTATTATTTCCCTTATCATTTAGCACAGTTAAGTTATGTGCCTTACTAAACTTTTCATTTTCTTTTGCAATTATTTGTTATATTAAATAGTTTCTTATGCAGTTTACCAAAATAGCCACCTATATCTTTAGCTAATTCAGGTGTTACATCACTTCTGTTTAAATGTCTCCCAATAACAAACTCATATAATACATACAATTCAGTATTATCTAACTCGGTACACAATTCACCAGAAATATTTTTAATAATGTTTTAAAAAAGTAAATTAAAATTCACTCGCACTTCGTGCAAGCAATTTAAAGTCTAATTTTTTAATTAGGCTTTTCTTTTGTTTAATTTTAGTATATAATTTTTCTGGAGGGATTTGATGTATCACTATAAACTTATTCAAAATGAAAATGATCACACTATTCGTAATAAAAATCATATCATTCAAGATATTTTTAAAGATTGGTGGGAAACTTTTTTAGAAAGATTTCCTGTTAGAGATGTTTGTAAACATGAAATTGATAAATTTCTTTTATGTGGCTCTAAATCTTTAGGTTATTCTGTCTATGAATGTGAATCTTGTGGTAACTACGCTTACGTCCCCTTCACTTGCAAATCTAGATTTTGTCCTTCTTGTGGTGTCAATTCTTGCATTAATCGTTCTGAAGTTATGCCTTCTCGCTGTCTTGATGTTCCTCACAGGCATATTACTTTCACTATCTCTAACTTTCTTTGGCCTTTCTTTTTAATTGATAGGTCTTTACTTAATGAGCTCTTTGATGCTGCTTCTTACACTCTACTTTCTTGGTTTAAACAACATTCTAAATTAGAATGTTTTACTCCTGGCATTATCGCTACTTTACACACTTTTGGTCGTGATTTAAAATGGAACCCTCATATTCATATTCTTGTCACTGAAAGGGCTATGGGTCGCAAAACTAATTGGAAAGTTTTTAATCATTTTCCGTACGAAATGCTTCGCAAAAGATTTATGACTAAACTTCTTTTCAATCTTTCTAAACGTCTTTTTACTTCTAATTTCAAAAAATTAAAAAACTTCCTTTACAAAGAGAACGGTAAAGGTTTCTACGTTCATGCTCCTAAACTTCACAATTCTAATTTTAAAATTTCTCTTGCTTACGTTACTCGTTACACCAACAGACCTGTTATGGCTGAATCTAGAATTTTAGATTATGATGGTGAATTCATTTCTTACTACTATGATAGACATGAAGATGGCAAAAGAGTTCAAGTAAAAATTCATGCTTTTGATTTCATAAAAAAACTCATTATTCATATTCCTGAAAAAGGTTTTAACATGGTTAGATATTATGGAATTTATGCCATGAGAAAATCTGTAACAAGTCATTTTAAAAAGATTAAAGAAAAACTTACCAAACCACTCAAATGGATTGATAAGCTTTCTTCGCACTTTAAGTGCAATCCTTTAAAATGTTCTTGTGGAAACACTTTAAAATTCCAATTCATAGTTCAACCAAAGTCTCAAAAGCTTTTTGAACTATGCTTTCCTAATCTCCTCTAATGAGTAGATTGACAATAGTTTATCATATTTTTATTTAGTTCTCAAGTAAATTAAAGTGTTTCCTTTAAAATTTATATATTTTTTTAAAGCATACTCCGTATGCTCTATTACCATGCCATAAAAATTATGACATGGTAATTTCCATATTATACTTAAAATTGATTTTTCCTATAATATAATAAAGAGTCTTCTATACTCAATAAATAGTTTAATTTTTCTTTATCAACTTTATTAAATCTTTTTAATATAAATCTGTTTTCTAATGTAGTAATATCCCACACATCATTTATATACCCTTGGTTAACTTTATTTATTTTTAATTCTTTTATATTATATTTTTCTAATATATCAAAATTCAATTAAAGTCTCCTTTTTAATTTTTCATTTAATTCCCACAATGCTGTTTTATTGCTATCGAATTTAAGATTATCTTTTGCTTCATCATATTTTACCCAAATAACTTCTTTATGTTCGCTTGAAAGTTTTATCTCGTGACCATTTGTATCTACAGCAAAAGTGTGCTCAGGAACAACGAAAATATTTTCTCCCCATGTAAATTCTCCTGTAATATTTACAACAGGAATTGTAGATTTTGTTTCTAGTTGCATAATATTTTCTTTTTCAACTGAAATAGTAGTTTCCTCTCTCAATTCTCTTACTGCAGTTTCAATAGGAAGTTCGTTATCTTCTCCTCCACCAGCAATAAATTGCCATATTTGTTGTTTTTTTCTTAAAAACACTCCATAAAAAATTTCCTTATTTACTATTTTATATGGTATTATCAATACTTGAAATGGTGCTCTCATATTAATTTTTCCTCCTTTTTAATTTTTCATTTAATTTCCACAATGCTGTTTTATTGCTATCCCATTTTAATCTTTGAATAGCCTCCTCATAGTTTACCCACTCATATTTTAGATGTTCTGAACTTATCTTTCTTCATCTTGAGCATTAACGCCAAAGCAAAATTCTTCTATTAGAAAAGTTTCATCCCCAAATTTGAATGAGCCGACAACATCTATTACTGGAATTTTGGTATATGAGTCCAATTTTTCGAACTTAGCATTTAAACTAATATTAGCTTCCTCATAAGCTTCTCGTTTTACAGAAGCTAAAACAGTTTCGCCACTTTCACCTCCTACAGCAATACCTTGCCATACTTTTAAGTCTTCTCTCAAGAAAATAGCATACTTAAACTCTCCTTCAATTTTCTTGTATGGGAAAACCAATACTTGATATGGTTTTCTCATAATTGCTTCCTATTTCTCGAATATAAAGTCTTTTAAACTTTCGATTTCCTCTTCTTTGTATATTTCGTATGCTACTTCTAACAATCTATTAGCTCTTGTTTTAAAAGGGTCACATCTATTTAGACATATTTTTGGAATGTTTTTATCTATTTCATATTTTTTTATATTCTCCCATATATCTCCGAATTTATTTGTTATTGCTGAATCATAAGTGTAGCCATCAACCTTAGGGTGATAATTACAAGGATACACATTACCATCTGTCGAAACCGCTACATACAGATAATGAATAAAACATTTTTTAAAATCTCTTATTTTCTCCGTTTCATTTCCTAATCTATGTATCGCAACGAACTTGAAATTATCATCTTCTAATTCGCTTTTAATCTTTTCTAAATTCCCCTCTAAATCTTTTTTTAACTTTTTTAATTTATTTAATTCTTTTGACTCTGCAAGAATTATAGCTTGATCTTCTACTGTGCCTATAAAATGCCTTTTAAAACAAAAAAGATACTTAGAATTTTTTGCTCTTAGTATCTTTGGTTCTATAATATTCGTTGGGGTGTAAATTACACCTCAACGATATTTTTTAG
>OGDF01004608.1_pt1 | contig 15496 bp, 10 predicted proteins | sample 1570141 | NCBI WGS metagenome assembly OGDF01 (sample SAMEA4370581, study PRJEB24528) | human gut metagenome | reverse complement strand
TGTTCGGCGTGAAGATCTTTTAACCGTTTTTTCCGGCTCCGCCGATTTGAAACCCTCTCAGGCGCTCCCGCGCCAGCTCTCCCAAGGGGAGAGCCAAGCCGTTAGCCCTATTTTAAAGTATCTAAAAGCAGCAAGGCCGTCCGGCATTCGCCGGACGGCCTTGCTGTGCTTATTGGAAAGGATCGATCAGGAGATGGCAATGGTTATTTCGCCAGACCCAGCTTTTTCAGCTGGCTCCAAGCACGGATGACCTGTACTTTGGTCACACGCTTGCCGGGCGTAAAGACACCCTCGCCCATGTCGGGTAGCAGCCCAGTCTCCACAGCCCAGCGGGCTGCCTTGGCGGTCTCAGGCTCGGCTACATCGCTGTAAACAGCGGGTGCAGCGGGTTCAGGTTTGCCTGCGGTGCTCCACAGCAGCACTGCCAGCTGTTCCCGGGTGCTCGGGATGGCCGTGCCCTTGGGCAGCAGGTCTGCAAGGATGCTGCCGGTAACGGCCTCGTAGCCGATCACTGCGCAGCCAGCAAACATTGCCGTTGTACCAGCCAGAATGCCCACCGTTTGCAGCGGGCTGTACTCGGTGCTGTCCTCCTCCGGCGGCTGCTCTGGCTGCTCCACCGTGGTGGTCTCGGCGGTGATCGTCAGGCTCTTTGCGGGCATTCTGAAGGTCAGGGTGCGCTGCTTAAAGGCATCCTCTGTCAGCGGTTCGTCTGCGGCATCCATCAGGTCTGCCGGGCTCAGTGCGCCGTCAGCGCCGCTCACTACCCACTGGGCAAAATGCACGGTGTCGGTGTCCGGGTAAGCGGTCAGGCTGACCAGCTGTCCTGCTTTCAGGGCGCTGACGTCTGCATCTTCAGGCAGGGTGATGTCCGCACCGGCAACGGTAAGCTGATAGGTCTTTTCCGGTTCGGGGTCGATTGCGCCTGCGTTTGTGATGCTGAACGAACCTGTTTTAACAGTGCCGCCCACATACCGTGCGCTGCCTGCGGCGGTGACGGTATAGCTGTATTCACCCGGTTCAGTAGGAGCACCGTTCAGTGCTTCACCATTCTGCTTGTAGGTCACGGTGATCTCGCCGTAGTCCTTATCACTGGTGTTCTTAACGGTTACTTCCTTGGCGCTGCCGTTATAGGTCAGGTCAGTGGGCTCTGTCACGGTAAAGTCTGCGGGGTTCAGTGCAGCCTTCTGGATGGTAAACATGTTATCCTTCGGGGTCACATCGCCGCCCGCACAGGTGGCAGTAGCTGCTACATTCGCGGTAAAGGTGTAAGTGCCCGGCTCAACGGGAGCACCGTTCAGCACTACACCATTCTGCTTGTAGGTCACGGTAACATCGCCGTATTTCTTGGTGGCGCTGTCCCGAACGTCCACATCCACCCTCTTGGGGTTGCCGTCATAGATCAGGTCGGTGGGCAGGACAAAGGCAAAGTCTGCGGGGTCTGCCGGCGGCAGCTCTGCCGCGCCCTCGCCGGTGGCGCTCAGGTTGAGGATATGGGTCTGCGGGATGTTATACTTGCTCAGGTCGATGGTGCTGGTGTAGCGCTCTGTATCATAGCGCACAGAGCCGCCATAAGCTACGCCGTTCACGCTCTTGATGGGCGCGTGGGTGATGACCGAGATGGTATCCTGATCGGTGTCAACGTAGAGGGTGGAGGTTTCTGCGTCCCAAACACCCTCCATCATGCCATTGATGCCGTTGATGTATTTTTTAGCGTACTCGGCATCTTCCGGTGCAGTGTAGTTCAGGGTGTAGTAATTCGCAGCGCCGTTCAGGTCCTTGGTATCCTTTGCCACCAGCGCGTGGATGATGGGGTTATTCTGAATGATGCCGCCCTCATTATAGACAACGGTGCACTCGCCGCCGTCAATGATGGGCTGGTAGGGCTCTGCGTTGCCGTCATAGCCGGCCGTATTTTTCACCGGCAGCTTCAGGGTGTTCTTGCTGTTTTCGACCGTGCCGCCGTTTTTGATCACGGCAGTGCCGGTGTAACCGGCGCTGTTATAGCAGCCGTCCAGCACAGCCTTATTGGAAGCCATGTTGACTACCGAATATCCGGTAACATCCAGCGCAGAATTGCGGATGGTAGCGGGCTGTGCCGGGTCGCGCCAGCCGTTGCCGATGTATCTAAAGCACAGCACCGAGTTCTCCACAAGGCCGTCATTGTAAAGGCTCTGCGCGCTGTTCAGCTTGGCATCCGTGATGACGCCGCCCTCCCTATTGTACACATACCGGGTGGAGTTCAGCGTACCGCTGAAGGTGCCGTAGTTTTCAACCGCAAATTTTACTGTACCGGCCTTATTTGTCACCTTGTCGAAGTCCAGCACAGCGTCCTTCTCGATGGTCAGGGTGGGGACATCGTTTGTAAACAGTTCTGCGTGCTTGTGGTTCGGTTCAAAGGACCAGCCGTTGCCCTTGGCACCATAGACGCCACCGTCCGTACCCTTGGGGAAGCCGTTCTTTTCAATGACCAGTTCCTCTACGGTAACGCTGTTGAACTGGACAGCTTCCGTGCCCACAGTAAAGCTGACTGCGCCGTCCTTGGCAGTATAGTTCAGCTCGTTGTCGCCGCTGGAAACACTTTCCAGCTTGCGGGTGGGCTTCAGGGTGACACTGGTATTGGGCGCGACATAGAGGGTACTATAAGCATCTGCCGACCACGCGGTCACCGTGCCGTCCGTTGCCACTGCGACAGGGGCGTACACCGGAGCACTGGCTGCATCGATGGCTGCAAGGCCATCGCGGTCTGTCACAAAGTAGCCGCCCTTGACGGCTGCGCCCTCGGGCAGCGGGTCATTTTCAGCGGTGAACAGACCGCCGTTGACGGTACATTTATCTCCTGCAACATACAGCTTTTCGTTGAACAGACCGCCGTTGATGATGATTTCCGTTGTCCTTTCAAGATCCGTGAGCGAGGTTTCAAAGCTGCCGCCGTTGATGACGATCTTTTCACAATTGTCGATATCCACGGAGCAGGTGCGCTTGCCCTTAAAGGTGCCGCCGTTGATGGTAAGGGTACCCGCTGCTTTAACGGTCACGCCGCTGGTATAACTCCCCTCTTCAAAGGTGCCATCTTCAATGGTGACCTCGCCGCCCGCAGCATTAACAATGGCATTTCCTTTAAAGGTGCCGCCGCTGATGACAGCCCCGGCTTCACAGATCACCTTGCCGTAGAAGGTGCCGCCGGAGATGGTGCCCGCGTTGGTCACGGTATAGCCGTTATGGTATTCCGAGCCGATCCGCGCCTCCTGCAGGGTGGCATTGGGCTCGATCTTCACGTTCAATTTGCTGTAATTATTGGAGCTGCTATAACTATAATGGTAGAGCCGGAAGGTGCCGTCTACCAGAGTGAGCGTATTGCTGGTCTCATCGTAGGACCAACTGCCGTTGCTGTTGCCGAAGAGATCGCCGTAGGGCTTGCTAGAGTTGTCGTCTGTATAGATATCGGTGACATCACCGTTTTCCTCTGCCAGTGCGGCGGTGCTGGCGGTGTCGGGCGGGGCGCTCTGGGCAAGGGCGGGCAGCGGCATTGCGGTCAGTGCCATGCTCAGCGCCAGAACCATGCTGATGAGCCGTTTTTGCATAAGATCCTCTCCTTTTTAAGCGCCCTTCCAAGCCGGGCGTTTTTTGTTGTACCCAGTGTACCACGTTTTGCCCGCTTTGGACGGTTTTGGGCACGAATCGCCCCGCAAATGCGCTGAAACGACCCGGTGCACCACACGCACCCGCAAAAACAGAAAACCGCCCGGTTTGCGGTTACCGGACGGTTTTCTGCTCTATAGGAATTATGGGAATGGCATATTAAACAGAGTTCTGCTCTGTGCCCGTAGTATACCACGAACGGCGGCAAAAGTGGTGCAATTCTGCGTGAATGGCCCCTGAAATGCATCGAATCGCCCCGAAAAACCCTAAAAAAGCCCTTGCGCACCCTTTTGGGGCGCAAAAAGGGGACTGCCGCACAGCGCTGTGCGGCAGTCCCCTGTATAGGTCATTGCATTTTACTTGCCCGCCAGCAGGACGGCAAGCACGGCTTTCTGGACGTGGAGGCGGTTCTCCGCTTCGTCAAAGATCTCGTCCGCGTGCTGCTCGAACAGGGCGGTGGAGATCTCCTCGCCCCGGTGGGCGGGCAGACAGTGCAGCACCAGCGCGTTGGGCTTTGCGTTTTCCAGCAGACGGCCAGTGAGCTGGAAGCCCACAAAATCCCGCAGACGCTGCTCGCTCTCGGCGGTGCCGGGGGCGGTGGTGTTCCATGCGGCGGTGGCTACGACGTCCGCGTCCCGCAAGCCCTCGGCGGGGTCGGTGGTCAGGTGGAAGGCATTGCCGTATTTGTGGGCAAACGTCAGCACATCCGCTGCCGGGCGGTAGCCCGGAGGACAGACGCAGGATACCTGCATCCCCGCCAAAAGGCCGCCCACGATGAGGCTGTTTGCCATGTTGCTGCCATCGCCCACAAAGCAGAGCTTCAGCCCTGCCAGCGTGCCCCGGCGCTCCCGGATGGTCATCAGGTCTGCCAGCACCTGACAAGGGTGGGCGTAGTCGGTCAGGCCGTTGATCACCGGAATGCCGGAAAGCTCTGCCAGCTCCTCCAAGTCCCGCTGGCGGTAGGTGCGCCAGACGGCGCAGTCGTAGTAGCGCCCCAGCACCCGGGCGGTGTCCCGCAAAGGCTCGCCGCGCCCGGCCTGTAATTCGGCGGTGTTCATGTAGTTGCCAAGACCGCCCATCTGGTACACGCCCACCTCAAAGCTGGTGCGGGTGCGGGTGGACGCCTTGGAGAACAGCAGCGCCACGCTTTTGCCCGCCAACAGCGGGGCGGTGCGGCCCGCCTTGCAGTCCGCTTTCAGCTGGTCTGCCACATCCAGAATGTGGGTCAGCTCGGCGGGGGAAAGGTCGCCCATTTTCAGCAGATTTTTCATGCCTGCTCCTTCGGAGCCGTCGGCTCCATCGTGCCCAACACCTCGGCCAACACCTCCAGCGCCATGTCTACTTCGTGCTCCGAGACGGTCAGCGGCGGCAGCAGACGCAGCCGGGTCTTGGCGGTAAGCACCAGCAAGCCCTTTTCGCGGCAGGCAGCCAGCACATCCGCAGCCTGTACATCAAAGAATTCGATGCCCACCATCAGGCCGATGCCGGAAATGTTCTTGACGTGGGGCAGCTTTGCCAGACCGGTGCGCAGCTGTACGGCGCGCTCGCTGACCTGTGCAAGGAAGCTCTGGTCCAGACGGTCCACCACCACATTTGCACCGGCGCAGACCACCGGGTTGCCGCCAAAGGTGGAGCCGTGGGTACCGGGGCCCATGCCCTCGGCTACCTTTTCATTCATCAGCACCGCACCGATGGGCAGACCGCCGCCCAGCCCCTTGGCAAGGGTGACGATATCCGGCTTGAGGTTATAGTGCTCACAGCACAGGAAGGTACCGGTGCGGCCTACGCCGGTCTGCACCTCGTCCACGATGAGCACAAGGTCTTTTTCGTCGCACAAAGCGCGCACAGCCTGTACATAGTCCGGGTCCAGCGCCATCACGCCGCCCTCGCCCTGAATGAGTTCCATCATCACGGCGCAGGTGTGGCGGTCTACCAGTTCCCGCAGCGCTTCGATATCCCCCGCCGGGACGTACTGGAAGCCCTCGTTGAAGGGGCCGAAGTAGTTGTGGAACACCTCCTGCCCGGTGGCAGTCAGGGTGGCAAGGGTGCGGCCATGGAAGCTGTTGACCAGCGTGATGACGTTGTAGCGGTCCTTGCCGTAATGGTCTACGCTGTACTTGCGGGCGGCCTTGATGGCGCCCTCGTTGGCTTCGGCACCGGAGTTGCCGAAGAAAACCTTACTCATGCCGGTGCGCTTGCACAGCTTTTTCGCCAGCTTGCCGCAGGGTGCGGTATAGTAGAGGTTGGAGGTGTGCTGCAATTTGTGTGCCTGCTGGGACACGGCTTCTGCCCATGCAAGGTCGCAGTAGCCAAGGCTGTTCACCCCGATGCCGCTGGTGAAGTCCAGATACTTCTGTCCCTCCGGGCCCTCGGCGTACAGCCCGTGCCCCTTTTCCAGCACGATGGGGCTGCGGTTATAGGTGTGCAGGACGTACTCGTTGTCCCGCTTGATGACTTTTTCAGAATCCATAGGTGTACCTCCTGTGAATAGAAGTTCCGCGCATGCGCCGCTCCCCCGGAGGGAGCGTTTTTTCTATTATAATACTGCTTTTTCGCTTGCGCAATCTTTTTATTCGCGGTGGCTGCGGCGGTAGAAGCGGGTACCGGAGCCGCGGTCGGAGAACAGTTCCAGCAGGATGGAGTGCGGCACACGGCCATCAATGATGACCGCCTCGTGCACGCCCTGATAGATGGCATCTGCCATGCCGCCGATTTTGGGGATCATGCCGCCCGCAATGATGCCGGCGGACTTGTAGCCCTCGATCTCGGTCACCTCCACCTCGGGGATGAGGGTGGTCTCGTCCTCCTTATCCCGCAGCAGACCCGCGATATCGGTCATGGACACCAGCTTTTCCGCCTTGAGGGCAATGGCGATCTGGGCCGCGGCAGTGTCGGCGTTGACGTTGTACGCCTGCCCAAGGTCGTCCATGCCCACGGTGGCGATGACCGGGATAAAGCCGCCGTCCAGCAGGCTTTCGATCAGGGTCGCATCCACATGGACGATCTCGCCCACATGACCCAGTTGGGGGTCCAGCTCGGTGCAGCGGAGCATCTGTCCGTCCATGCCGCACAGACCCACGCCGCGCCCGCGCAGCTTTGCCACAAGGTCTTTGTTCACCTTACCGGCCAGCACCTGCTGCACGATCTCCATGGTGGCATCGTCCGTCACCCGCAGACCGTTTGCAAAGTGGCTCTCCACGCCCACCTTCTTGAGCATCTCGTTGATGGCAGGCCCGCCGCCGTGCACCAGCACCACCCGCACGCCCAGCAGCGTCAGGGTGACAAGGTCGTTCATCACGGCGTTTTTCAAGCTCTCGTTGATCATGGCGTTGCCGCCGTACTTGATGACCATGGTCTTGCCATGGTATTTCTGGATATAAGGGGTGGCCTCCGAAAAAAGCCGCGCCATTTCTTCGTTTTTCATCTGTTTCGCGCTCCTGTCAGGTTCTGTAATCGCCGTTGATCTTCACATAGTCATAGGTCAGGTCACAGCCCCACGCCTTGGCGCTTGCCTCGCCGGTGCCCATATCCACCTTGACCAGAATATCGTGCTCAGCCAGCACCTTGGCGGCTTCGTCCTCGCTGTAAGGGTGGTAGGCTGCGTTCTCGCACACATACACCTCGCCCGCCTTGCTGGAAAGCCACACGCAGACCTTATCAATGGAGAAATCGCCGGGGGTGTAGCCAATGGCGCACAGGATGCGTCCCCAGTTGGCATCGCGGCCAAAGACCGCCGCCTTGAACAGGTTGGAGCAGACCACGCTGCGGCTCACAGCGCGGGCGGTTTTCAGGTCGGGCGCGTGGGTCACCTCGCAGGTGATCAGGTGGGTGGCACCCTCGCCGTCTCCGGCATGCTCGGCGCACATGTGCTCTGCAATGGCGGTCAGCGCTGCCACAAAAGCGGCGTAATCAGCGTTTTCCTCGCAGATCTCCGGGTTGCCCGCCAGACCGGACGCCATAATGATCAGGGTATCGTTGGTGGAGGTGTCCAGATCCACGCTCATCTGGTTATAGGTGCCGGGCACAACGGTCTTGAGCGCCTTTTCCAGCAGCGCGGGCGAGACGGCGGCGTCCGTAGTGTAGAACGCCAGCATGGTAGCCATGTTGGGGGCGATCATGCCGCTGCCCTTGCCGATAGCACCCACGGTGCACACCTTGCCGCCCAGCTCGAACTGGATGGCGTACTCCTTTTTATGGGTGTCGGTGGTCATGATGGCGGTGGCAGCGTCCGTGCTGCCCTGCGCGGTGGCAGCCAGCTTTTCCGCCGCCGCCGGGATGCCCCGGGCAAAGGGGTCGATGACCATGGGCTGACCGATGACGCCGGTGGAGGCGGGCAGAACGTCCTTTTCGTCAATGTTCAGCGCCTTGCCCACCAGGGCGCAGCACTCCTCTGCCAGCGCCACGCCGTTGGCGGCGCAGGTGTTGGCGTTGCCGCTGTTTACCACAATGGCCTGTGCATAGCCATCTGCCAGATGGGCGCGGTCCACCTTGATGGGCGCACCGCAGACCTTGTTGGTGGTGTACACGCCCGCAGCAGCGCAGCGCACCTCGGCCTTGATCAGTGCCAGATCGTATTTTTCGCTGTGATTTGCCCGGATGCCGCAATGGACACCGGCGGCGGCAAAGCCCTTGGGCGCGCAGATGCCGCCCGCAACTTCCTTATACTGCATAACGATTTTCCTTTCCCACAAAGAAAAACAAGTTTATTCCAACCCTTTGGTCTCTTCCAGACCCAGCATCAGGTTCATGCACTGGACGGCGGCACCGGAGGAGCCTTTGCCCAGATTATCAAACAGCGAGACCAGCATCATCTGGTCTCCCGCGGCGTTCACTGTCAGGTACAGCTCCATGCGGTCGGTGCCCGCCATGGCATTGGAGTACAGGCCGTTTTCCGGCAGCGGCTCGTTCAACCCGTGCACCTTGACGGTGGCGGCGTCCTTGTAGTAGTCCGCAAGGGCGGCAGCCACGGCCTCGGCGGTAGTGCCCGCAAGGGTAAGATCCAGCGGCACCAGCACCTGCATCCCGCAGTAGTAGTCGCACACCACCGGCACGAACATCGGCGTGTGCGCAAGGCCGCTGATCTTCTGCATCTCCGGCAGGTGCTTGTGGCCAAGGCTCAGGCCGTAGCTCTTGGGCGCATCCAGCTTGCTGTGCGCCGGGCGGTCGGGGCTTTCGTAGTCCGCGATCATCTTTTTGCCGCCGCCGGAGTAGCCGGAGATGCCGGTGCAGCTGAAGGGGTAGCTTTGCGGCACCAGCCCCAGCTCCACCAGCGGGCGGGCAATGCTGATAAAACCGCTGGCATAGCAGCCGGGCACCGCCACGCGGTAAGAGTTCTGAATTTTTTCCTTCTGTCCCTTCAGCTCCGGGAAGCCGTAGTCCCATGCGGCATCGGTGCGGAAGGCGGTGGAGGTGTCCAGCACCTTCACATCCGGGCGCAGCAGGGGCATGACTTCTTTAGAAGCCGCATCCGGCAGGCAGAGGAAGGCAAGGTCGGCAGAATTGATGACCTTTGCCCGCTCGTGCACGTCCTTGCGCCCCTCGGCAGAGATGGACAGCAGTTCGATCTCCGGGCGTTCGGCCAGACGGTCGGCGATGCGCAGGCCGGTGGTGCCGGAAGAGCCATCAATAAATACCTTTACCTTCATGCGTTTTCCTCCTCCCATGCGTCCAGCCGTGCCGTTGCCAGCGCGATCTGCTTTTCTACGCTGGCGGCGCTGGGGCCGCCGTAGCTGGTGCGTCCCTCGCAGCAGTGCACAAGGTCGATGGCATCATAGATATCGTCCTCAAACAGCGGGCTGTAGGTCTGGAACTGGGTCAGGGTCAGCTCCTCCAGCGTTTTGTCGGCGGCAATGCAGTCCGACACCATGCAGCCGGTCAGCTTGTAGGCATCCCGGAAGGGCATCCCCTTCTTGGTCAGGTAGTCGGCGCAGTCGGTGGCGTTGATAAAGCCCTTTGCGGCGGCGCGGCGCATATTGGCGGGCAGGGTCTTCATGGTATCCAGCATGGGGGTGATGGTCTTGAGGCAGAGTTCCAAGGTATCCACTGCATCAAAGATGGCTTCCTTGTCCTCCTGCATATCCTTGTTGTAGGCCAGCGGCAGGCCCTTCATCATCACCAGCAGGGTGTTCAGGTCGCCGTACACCCGGCCGGTCTTGCCGCGGATGAGTTCGGTCACGTCGGGGTTCTTCTTCTGGGGCATAATGGACGAGCCGGTGGTAAAGGCATCGTCCAGCTCAATGAACTTGAACTCCCAGCTGCACCACAGGATGATCTCCTCCGAAAGGCGGGACAGGTGCATCATGCAGATGGAGATAGCGCTTGCCAGCTCGATGCAGAAATCACGGTCGGACACGCCGTCCAGACTGTTGGCGCAGGGGGCGGCGAAGCCCAGCTTTTCGGCGGTGAAATCCCGGTCCAGCGGGTAGGTGGTGCCCGCCAGTGCGCCAGAGCCCAGCGGGCACTGGCTGTCCATGCGGGCGGTGGCGTCCGCAAAGCGGTCAAGGTCGCGCAGCAGCATGGAAGCGTAGGCCATCAGCGCGTGGCCAAAGGTAATGGGCTGGGCACGCTGCAAATGGGTATAGCCGGGCATGACGGAGGCGGTGTTCTCCGCTGCCTTTTTGCACAGCACCCGCACCAGCTCCACGATGTAGGCCTGTAAGGTCTTGCTGTAATCCCGCAAAGTCAGGCGGATATCCAGCGCCACCTGATCGTTGCGGCTGCGGCCGGTGTGCAGCCGCTTGCCCGCATCCCCGATACGGGCGGTCAGGGTCTGCTCCACAAAGGTGTGCACGTCCTCGGCGGCGGGGTCGATGGTCAGCGCACCGCTGGACAGGTCGTCCGCGATGGAGGCCAGACCGCTGAGGATATCCGTGCAGTCCTGCTCCGAGATGATACCCTGCCGTGCCAGCATGGCGGCGTGGACGCCGCTGCCGCGCATATCCTGCGCGATCATCCGCTGGTCGAAGCGGATGGAGGAGTTGAAGTCGTTGACGCGGCTGTCCACTGCCTTGGAAAACCGACCCTTCCAGAGTTGTTCTGCCATAATATAAACTCCTTATAAAAACGGCAAAGCCGCCGCAGGGGAAAACGCTCCTGCGGCGGTGCCGCCGGCAACGATGCCGGTTAACTTTCGTGTGAAAGTGTGAAAACACACGAAAGGGAAGATGTTAAAACTTACTTGACCTCCGGCCAGTTCTTGGACAGCTTTGCGCGCTCCTTGATGGACAGGCCGAACAGGTTGATGAAGCCTGCGGCATCGGCCTGGTTGTAGTCCTCGTCCTCGCCAAAGGAGGCGGTCTGCTCGTCGTACAGGGTGTACGGAGAGGTGACGCCGGCGTTGATCATGTTGCCCTTGTAGAGCTTCAGCTTCACATCACCGGTCACGGTCTTTTCCAGACTGTCTGCAAAGGCATCCAGTGCCTCGCGCAGCGGGGTGAACCACTGGCCGTTGTACACGATGTCGGCGTACTTCTGTGCCAGCTGTGCCTTGAAGTGAGAGCTTTCCTTGTCCAGCGTGATGGTCTCCAGCACGTCGATGGCCTTGTACAGGATGGCGCCGCCGGGGGTCTCGTACACGCCGCGGCTCTTCATGCCCACCAGACGGTTCTCCACGATGTCCAGCAGACCAATGCCGTTTGCGCCGCCCAGCTGGTTCAGGTACTCCACCAGCTCCACAGCGCCCATCTCCTTGCCGTCCACGGCGGTGGGAACGCCCTTTTCAAAGTGGATGGTCACATAGGTGGGAACATCGGGTGCCTGCTCGGGGCTGACACCCAGCTCCAGGAAGCCGGGCTTATTGTACTGGGGCTCGTTGGCGGGGTTCTCCAGATCCAGACCCTCGTGGCTCAGATGCCACAGGTTCTTGTCCTTGGAGTAGTTGGTCTCGCGGTTGATCTTCAGGGGGATGTGGTGAGCCTCGGCGTAGTCGATCTCCTCGTCACGGCTCTTGATGTCCCACTCACGCCACGGAGCGATGATGGCCATATCCGGGCACAATGCCTTGAGGGTCAGCTCAAAACGCACCTGATCGTTGCCCTTACCGGTGCAGCCGTGGCAGATGGCATCTGCGCCCTCCTTGATGGCGATATCAGCCAGTGCCTTGGCGATGCACGGACGTGCAAAGCTGGTGCCCAGCAGGTAGTCCTCGTACTTAGCGCCGAACTTCAGGGTGGGGAAGATGTAGTTCTCTACAAAGTCCTTCTTCAGGTCCAGCACATACAGCTTGGATGCGCCGGTAGCCTTGGCCTTTTCTTCCAGACCGTCCAGCTCGGTGCCCTGACCCACGTCACCGGAAACAGCAACGACCTCACAGTTGTTGTAGTTTTCCTTCAGCCAGGGAATGATGATGGAGGTATCCAGACCGCCGGAGTAAGCCAGCACGACTTTTTTGATGTTTTCCTTTTTCATGATAAACGCGCTCCTTTAATAAAAATACACTTTTGTTCTCTGATGCGCATTTCCCTTCGCATCCTCTGTTTTTCGTTTGCGGTTGATGCTTTTATTATACGCAGCGCGGGTTTTCCGTCAATGCTAAAAACTGCCAAACATAGCGCCCGTTTCGCTTTTCTTTTGGTTCAATCTGTATCTTTATACAGATATTTTTAAATATATGCGTGTTTTATGCAATTTGAGTGTATTTTTTCATGGGGTTTTGGGGACTCCCTCAGGCAAAGCCTGACGGCTTTGCCAGCTCCCTCGGGGAGGGAGCCTCTGGCGCGCCCGCAAGCTTTGCGCTTTAGCCGGAAACTTTACCGCTATGCCAAAGGCCCCATCCCAGAGGGGGCTGGCACGGCGCAGCCGTGACTGGGGGAGTTCGTCCCCCTACAAACAAAACCACCGGAGCATCCGCAGACGCTCCGGTGGTTTAACTATAACGATTTAGTTCAGCTTCAAGTCGCCCTCTTTGATCCAGCCCAGCTTGCGCTCCACCTCGCAGAACACCACGCTGAGCACGGCGGGCAGCACAAAGCACAGCAGCGCCATGGCAGCCCAGTCCATGGGGGTGATGGCGGCCTTGGTACCGGCGGCAATATCGCTGACCCAGCCGGTGTAGACGCCGATCTGACCCACCAGACCGCAGGTGCCCATGCCGGAGGAGACAGCTGCGCCGTTCATCTCAAAGTGGAACAGGCAGGTAGCCAGCGGGCCGGTGATGGCACTGGCCAGCGTGGGGGCGATCCAGATGCGGGGGTTCTTGATGATGTTGCCCATCTGCAACATACTGGTGCCCAGACCCTGACTGACAAGGCCGCCTACGCCGTTCTCCTTGTAGCTCATCACGGCAAAGCCAACCATCTGGGCGCAGCAGCCCGCCACGGCAGCGCCGCCGGCAAGGCCGGTCAGACCCAGTGCGGCACAGATAGCGGCAGAGGAGATGGGCAGGGTCAGTGCCACGCCCACGATGACCGACACCAGAATGCCCATGACCAGCGGAGCCTGCTCGGTGGCCCACATAATAAGGGTGCCCACCTGACTTGCGGCTGCACCGATAGGGGCAGCGATGAGCATGGAAAGCCCGACGCCGGCAAAAATGGTCACCAGCGGGGTGACAAGGATGTCCACTTTGGTCTCCTTGCTTACCGCCTTGCCCAGCTCTGCCGCCACAATGGCAATGATGAGCACAGCCAGCGGGCCGCCTGCACCGCCCAGCGCATTGGCCGAGTAGCCCACGGTGATCAGGCTGAACAGCACCAGCGGCGGGCAATGCAGTGCCCAGCCGATGGCGCAGGCCATGGCGGGGCCGCTCATGGCCGTGGCATAGCCGCCCAGATCCACCAGCAGTGCAAGACCGGTCTGCTGACCCACCGTCTTGATGATGGTACCGATGAGCAGACTGGCGAACAGACCCTGTGCCATTGCGCCCAGTGCGTCAATGAGGTAACGCTGCGGAGAGATGACGATATCCTTCCGCGCCAAAAATTCTTTCAGCTTCGACATAAAACTTGCCTTTCTATCCAAAACAGATCGTTAAGGTTACGAACGTATGTCCTGTATCATACCATACACCTGTCAAGACAGCAAGAGGTTGCTGGAAAAATTGTGAAATTTCGGCTTTGTGCAATGTTCTGCCCTGCCGGAACGTATTCCATTTGGAACATTTTCCGACACACTGCCCCGGTGGAGAATTTGTGTAGAAGCCCGCTGTGCCGTTGACTGCTCCCCGCGTGCGGGTGTATACTAGAGGAAGCGTAAAGTTATCATCCGCCGTCCTTTTTATCATAAGCACATGGGCGGCGTGGAATAAAAGCAGGCCCGCCCCGGGCAAGGGGCAAAGACCCGGGGCAGTGCAGCCCACCGGGAGATTCGGAGGCAGAGACGACAGATGAAAAAACGATTTGACCGATCCGGCACAGCCCGCCGCAAGGCGGTGACAGCCATTGCAGCGCTGACCATGGCGCTGGTTCTGGCTGTGGGCGGCGCAGGGGCAGCGACCCTGCTGTCTGCACAGCCGGAAACTTTGACCGTGGGTGCAGTCGTGCCCCACATCACCGCCGAGGCACCGCAGGCAAGCAGCCCGGCAGCGGCTGACCCTGCACCGGCCACCGAGAGCACGGCCGCCGCCCCGGAACAGGCAGCGGAAAGCACCGCGCAACAGGCTGAGCCCGCCCCGGCGCAAACGGAAAAAACGGAAACCGCCGAAATTGCACCGGCTGCACCGGAAGAAGCTGTTGAAGCGCCGGAAGCACCGGAACAGCCCGCTGAGGATACCGCACTGGAAGAGGAGAACTCCCCTGCCATACTGCTGGAAGAGACCCCGGAGCTGGCCGCGCAGGACCCGCAGGCTCCCGCAGCGGACGGCACCACCCAGAACGACACCGCCAGCCAGCACACCCCGGAGGACAGCGTACTGCTGACCCCGGAGCAGATCCAGCAGGCGCTGGATTCCGGCGCGCTGGAGGATGCCGAGGCGCAGTGCATCGACCTGACCGATGAAAACGGCTTTTTCCGTTGGCTGTTCAACTGGCTGTTCGGCACCAAGGACAAAGAAGAAGAGCCGGTGTACTCCGGCTGGCGCACCGAGAACGGCAAGACCTACTACTACGCGCAGGGCACCAACAAAAAGGTCACCGGTCTGCGCTCCATTGACGGCAAGCTGTATTATTTCGATGCCAACGGCGTCAAACAGGACAATGTGACTTTTGGCATCGACGTGTCCAAGTATCAGTCCGGGCTGGACTGGAACAAGATCAAAAAATCCGGCGTGAGCTTCGTCATCATCCGCATCGGCTACCGGGGCTACGGCGCTGCGGGAAACCTGGTCAAGGACCCCATGTTCGAGGAGCACTTTACCAACGCCCGCAATGCGGGGTTGAAGGTGGGCGTGTATTTCTTTACACAGGCCGTGAACGAGGCCGAGGCACAGGAGGAGGCCGAGGCCTGCAACTGGGCGCTGAACGGCCGGATGCTGGACTACCCCATCTTCTACGACACCGAGGCTTCCACCGCCCCGGGCGGCACCGGCCGCGCCGACGGTCTGGGCGCTGAGGACCGTACCAAGTGCGCCATCGCCTTCTGCGAGCGGGTGAAGGCGCTGGGCTACAAGCCCGGCGTGTACGCCTCCACCACATGGTACCGCAAGCGGGTGAACTACAACACCCTGCGCAGCCGCTACACCATCTGGAACGCCCACTACGGCGTCTCCTCCAGCCCCATCGGCTGTGATCTGTGGCAGGGCACCGAGAAAGCCCGCATCAACGGTTACAGCGGCGAGCTGGACGCCAATATCAGCTATATCGGATAACTCTACAAAAGGCCGCTGCACAGAGCGTGTGCAGCGGCCTTTTTCCTGCCGTGGGACAATTGGGAATGCGCGCCGCTTCGCTCTGCGCATATTCAGCGGAAAAATTATTTTTAATAG
>OGDF01004603.1_pt1 | contig 15504 bp, 11 predicted proteins | sample 1570141 | NCBI WGS metagenome assembly OGDF01 (sample SAMEA4370581, study PRJEB24528) | human gut metagenome | reverse complement strand
GCATTTCAGTGGTTGCGGGGGTAAGACTCGAACTTACGACCTTCGGGTTATGAGGGTTACATAATATATTTTATGAGTAGTATTGAATTGTATTGTATCGCTGTGATTTCAACACTTTTAGAGATTTTTATTTTGTGTTGAATTTTGTTAAAATTGGGGTGGTTTTGAAAAATTTCTCCCCAATTTCTCCCCAATTTTTTATGGGATATTTTGTAAATTTTTTTAAATAATATTTGTAATTTTAGGAGGAAAATTTTTATGGAATTAAATAATAATACAATTCAAGATTTAATGAAAGAATGGATAATTTTTAGAGATGAAAGTTTGTGTAAAATTACTGAAGAAGATAAAGAGCATTTAGTTAATTTTGATACATATACCGAAAATATTTTAAGAAATGTACCAGAAAGTAACAAGAAATATGTTGAGAAACAATTTGATAAACTTAATAATAGATTTCTTGATTATATTTCTTATTGGAATGACAAATATTATAGAGCTGGTTTTGGTGATTGCTTAAATTTAGTTATTATTAGTTTGGGAGGTAATAATATTGGAACTAAATAAATATGGTAAATTGGCAAAAAAATATTTAGAAGAATATAAACATTTTAAATTTTCTCGTTTAGTTATGAATGGCTCTATTATGAACTATTTATATGATTTTAAAGATCATTTGAATGGTTATGCTAATTTGATTGAATTTGAACTTAGACAAAAGTATCCTATACCTTCTGAAAGAAATAGCTTTTTGGAACAAATTAAATATATTAATATGATTCAGGAGATGGTGGATGAGTTTGTGAAGTAGGAGGTTAAGTTAGTATAGAACAAGCCGAGAAATAATCTCGGCTTGTCATAAATAAAAAACTGCTAATGTAACTCTTATAATTCCAATAACATAAAATCTAATGTTATTAGCGTAATGTTTGATCATTTAGTTACCTAAATTACTAATTTATATTATATTAATTTTTATGAAGATACGTTTTAAAATATCACAAACTCAATTGTTAATATTCTTTCTAACAGTGCTAAATAAAATAGACGAGATTCTGTTTATTTTTGTCCCGCCTATTCTTTATTATAATTCTTCTATCTTTATACCATACTGTCTGTTTAGTGATTCTATTCTATATCTACCTAGCAATGTTGCATGTTTTAAAAGATCATTTACACATTTTTCGAAACTATTATCTTTTCTATACTGTTTATAACTTCTAGCTTTTTCCCATATGCTATGCGCCCAACTCCATGTATTATCAGATATTTCATAGTTAAGGTCTGGAATAAAGTATTTATTTTCTTTCATCATATTTATTATTTTTTGCTTATCAAAATTTATATAACCTTCTGTATATATCGTATATAATCTATCTAAACTTTGTATTGGAAAGTTACCTACTTTTATTTTTTTGATAATTTCTTCTACAGACTTAGAATAATATTTTTCTGCTATTTTTTTATTTAATTCCTTATTATATTCTAACATTTTGTTTTCAGATATTTGGATAGGCATATGCCTATCTAAGATGTAAAACAAACCTTCATTAACTTGCAAATTTTCCAAATAAAGATCCATCGCCTTTAAAATTTCTTCATCTTTAAAAAAATCTTCTTCACCAATTATTTTGGCATATGTATATATTTCATTTAATTTTTTAAACCAATTATTTATGTCTAATTTTTTATCAACTTTTAAAACGTAGTTATTATAGAAAAGCTTAATTTTTTCTTTAAGTTGTTCTTCTGACATATAAAATAAATCAATTTCTTCTTTTGTTTCATTAATTGTGTGTAAATCTTTATAATATTTATTTAATCTTTTAAAATTAATCTGTACTTCTTTATCTTGATATATATCTAATAATAAATTAATCATTGTACTTTTTTTACTTACAAAATATTGTTCCTTGAAATAATTTTTTATTATACAACGAGTTAATTTATCTCCTGAATCATCAATTATTTTTTCTATTAAACTTTCTTGTTTAGTTTCTTCTTCATTTTTCATATATATACATTCAATTGTTTCAATTACTATAGATAGAGAAGCTATAATTATATCCTTAATTTCACTAATATCTAATTCTTTCAAATCAATATATCGAACTATTAATTTTACAAAATTAATTCCTTTTTCTAATGTTCTTAAATTATTTACAGAATGAGTTTCAAATACTTTCAATATAAAATTTTTTATATCTTCTATATTTATATTTGCTTTTTCTTTTGCATTATTTAATAAATAATTAGTTATTTCTTTTGGTGCATCTTTTGAATACTTATGAACATTATACGTCTTTTGAATTACCTTTTCTTTAAAATCAAAAAACTTTTCTTTTTCAGTTATTTTTTTCTCATTTGCTACTAAAATAATATTAACATTTTTAATTTCTGAAATAGATTCAATTGTTCCTAAAATATCCTCTATGTTTATTTCTTTATTTTTTCTTTCTAAATCATCTACTATTATAATAATCTCTTTATTTTTTGTTTTTTTATTAATTACTTTATTAATATCAGTCTCCCAATAACTTATAGGAATTGAAATTGGTCCTATTCCAATACTATTTCCTTCTGTTCTTTTTGTCATATTCTTTATTTTTCCTATAAACTTATTGAACTTAGAATATATTTCATTCTTAAATGATTCTATGCTATTAGTTCCAAAAAGGGACACATAAATGTAATCTTTATTGACCAAAAAATAAGTTTTCCCAATTCCCCAATCGCCATTTATTAATATACATTTATAAATATTTGGAAATTCATTTCTTAATCTTTCTTCTAATTCATCTACAGTCATTTTACTATCTCCTTCTATTATCCAATTATTACTAATATTTTTCTATATTAAATCACTATTTCGTGTAGAAATAAACTTGTTTATAAGGCTCTATAACTAATAACATTTCACTATTTTTAATTTTTTAAAAATCTCACACTTTTTATGTAATTTAAATGTTTTTTTAGAATTTTTTTTTAATCTTTAGCCTATACTAAAAAAATATAAGTTTTAACTTTAAAATTTATTTTTATACTTTTTTATTTTATAATTCTAATTGAAAACATATTAATAATTCTATAATTAACTATTAAAAAAATTAATTATTTTATTTTTGCAATTTTTTTTAATTTTTTATATCCCATACACCCTATTATTTCTATATGGCTTAATTTATTCAATTCTTTTTCTATTGTCATTCGCACCTGTTCTGGTAAATATGATACAAAAATTCCTTGTTTACCAAATTGTTCCTTTAACTTATTTGTTTTATTTATATATGTATTCATAACTTGTGTTTGATCAGCATTATCTGAAAATTGATACTCTGCTATTTTTATTGCAGTTTCTTTCATAATTTTTGACGTTTCATTTTCTTCTGGAATATTTTTTAAAGCTTCTTTTATATTAGCAATACTACCCATATTTATGTTATCTAATGCTTGTATTAAATACATATTACAATCTTGCCCCAAAAACTGTTGATTATTAAAAAATGATTGCTGTTGCATTTTTTTCGATAAAACAAGTTGTTCTCTAATCAATGAAACTCCCGCATAAAAATTATCAATTATTCTTAAACTATTCAAATCAATGTCACTTACAAAAAAATGTTTATATTTATTCCATTGATTTTCTTCTAACATGTCTAAAGTTTCATAAATACCAACTGCATCTAATTTATTATTATTAATTATTTCAACAATATCAGTTATTTTATTTTTCAAATCATCTATTTGAGTAACAACTAATATTGCAGCATTTTTCTTTTCATCTGCTTTCTGCATTTTATATACTATTATAGCTACACAACCAACCAAAATCATGCCCATATTAACCCAATTATTAATAAAAAAATTATATATATTGCTTATCATTTTTATTTCTCCATATTTTATAAGATTTTTTAATACTGATAAAAAAAGCAAAATATTCCTGTAAAATATACTACCTTCATATTTTGCTTTTCTTTTGTTTCATTTTCCTAATTTTTTAAACATCCAATTGGAACTACATATACTCCATCTTCTCTTCTATATGCATATTTGCCTGTTGCTGTAAGCACAAGTAAAAATGACGGATTCTTCATTTTAGTTATATCTATTCGTGATTCCAATTTTTTTAATGTATCTGCTCCTTCATTTATTAAACTATCTCCACCTAATTTTATTTCTATTAAACCATAAGAACCGTCTCTTAAATGAATAACAGCATCACATTCCAAATCATTTGCATCTCTATAATGATAAACTTTTCCTTTTATGCTTTCTGCATAAACTCTTAAATCTCTTATACATAATGTTTCAAACAATAATCCAAATGTATTCAAATCATTTATTAAATCTTTTGGTCCTATTCCTAATGAAGCAACTGCTATAGATGGATCAATAAAATATCTTGTATCAGATGTTCTTATTGCAGTTTTACTTCTTAAATTTGGATTCCAAGCTGGTGATTCTTCTACTACAAATATCTTTTTTAATGCATTTACATATGACAACACAGTATCTGTATCTAGAGAAGTAGAATCATTAGCAATCATATCACTTCTTAATGTATCATTTGATGCTTGAGTTCCCATATTCCTTGCATATGACCTCATAAGATTTTTTACTCTTTCTGGATTTCTAGAAATGCCATCTGCTTCTGAAATATCTCTGTTAACAACAGCATCATAATAATCATAAGCTTGTTCAAGTGCTATTTCTTCTTCCATAAAAATGGCTCTTGGCCATCCACCTCTACATACTAAATAAGCCATTTTTTCTAAGTCTATATTATTTATTCCTTCTATCTTTTTTGTTCCATCAAATAAATCTATTAAGCTAACCTGCCCAGTTGATTCACCTGACTCGTACAAACTCATTGGCCTCATTAATAGCCATGCGAATCGTCCTGTACCACTATGAGTTACATCATCCATTTTCGCTGGAACAGAAGACCCTGTTAAAATAAATTGTCCTTCTGCATTTCTATGATCTATTTCATACCTTATTGCATCCCATAATTTGGGTGCAATTTGCCATTCATCTATTAATCTTGGTACTTCTCCTTGTAAAAGTAAACTTGGATTGATTTCAGCCATTGTTAAATTTTGTTCTTTTTCATCAGATTTAGCCATATATAATATACTTTTAGAAATTTGTTCAGCAGTTGTTGTTTTTCCACACCACTTTGGTCCTTGTATTAAAACAGCTCCTTTTCCTTTTAATTTTTTTTCTAAAATCTCATCAACAATTCTGTTTTTATAATCTTGCATGACTCTTATCCCTCCTTTACTTTATTATATTATACCATTACTTTTAAAATTATACAATGTTTTTCGGTTATTTATATAATTATTTTTCGGCTATTTGTAGTTTTTTATTTCGGTTAATTGTAGATTTTTTATTTCAAACATTTGTAATATTTCGTTTCAAAGATTTGTGATTTGTTTTTTGTATCATATTTTTACAGTAATATATTTATTTGCATATATTGTCTCTTCTTTGTGAAAATATTGAACTATTTGAGATATCATCTACTAACATCATTAATGTTTGTACATAAAACTTAATATTCTTTTATAAAATTAAATTCTTTCAAAAAAGAAAAATAGAGCCACGCTTTAAGAACATAGCTCTGCAAAAGATTTCTCTTTTTCTCTATAAGAGTTGATTATATACTATGGTATATCACCTGTCAATAATTATATTCAAAAATTTCAACCTAGTTTGTACTATAAGAAAGTTTTTCAAAAATTCAAAAAAACTTTTGTTGATGCTGTAATTCTTTTAATTTCTAAAACCTTTTTGTAAAATATTTTAAAGATATTACTATAATATGTCTTAAAATGTATATCTTATACTATCCTTTCCATTCTAATAATTTTCTATTACTTCAATAAGTTTATTAGTAATTTCATTTCTATTATAATAAAATTCACTTGCTCTAATTCTTGCAAATTTCCATCCATATCTTGATTGTCTTTCCAAATCATGTTCTAATTGTTGAATACCATGATATCTATCTCCATCACATTCTATAGCAATTTGATGAATAGTAAAAGGTGAGATAATTCTCACCTTTCCTAATTTATTTTAATTGTTCAACCATTCTTCTTTAAACAATTTATAATCCTCATCTTCTAGTCCTTCTTGAACTTCTTTCAGTTTTGTAATTATTTCATTATATTGTTTTTCTGATACGCATTTATTATAGCAAGTAATATTTTGATTTGGTAATTTATATACATACCTTAAATCTATGTATGATGCTTTTCTTAATTTGTTTTGTCCATTTGGTTTTAATATGTAATAATTTTTCAATCCATCTATGTTGCTATATGATCCACTTATTTTAAGTGCATATAAATCATCATCCAAAGTATTAACTTGATTCAATATTAATATTGGATGTCCATTAATTCTTGTATCTATGAAATTATTATCCTTAAACTTTATATTTTTTACTGCAATTATATCTCCTCTATAATAATATGGATCAATCATATATTACTAATTCATTGCCTTCTTCTAGATATATATTAAAAGATTTTGCTTTAACTTGTTGAAGAGCTATCTCTTTTAATCTATCAACATATGGGCTAATATCTGTTATATTGTTTTTATTGTATATAAAATTGCAGTTCAAATACTTATACATTGTTTCATTTTCAAAATCATTTTCTTTATTTGCTTCATAAATATCCAACAAACTCGAATAATATTCTCTTAAATCTTCTTTTTTTATTTCAGGATTATTATTTCTGTCTTTCGAAACGCTTTCATACTGTTTCCATGGCTTTTCACTATGAGTACTTTCAATTAATTCTTGAGCAGTTTTAAATCCATACACAGAATTGACAACTTTTAATATTAATTCATCTTTTTCATCAATATCAATTTGAGTCTCTCTATTTAGCATTAAATTATACCATCTATATAATTTATATACTTCTCCAACGACAGGACCATTTTCCCACGCTTCAATCCTCTCTTCAAACAGAGGTTCACCATATACAGCTATATGCATAGCTTGAGCATAATAACATAATTTTTGCATTACAACATTTCCATCTTTGTTATTCTTTTTTGTTTGCTCATTGTTTTTATAAAACCATTTCGCAACATCCGTTACCTTCATTATTATCTCCTTTTAAAAATTCTCTATATATTATATAATTAATTAGTAAAAATGTCTACCACCTACTTATATATGTATGAGTTTTGTTAGTTGGGGATTTCCCTAGATTTCAATATTTTCAAGCACTAATTTATAATTTGATTTAATTTCTCTTGATTTAAACTAATTTTAGTTTATTATATTTTTTATTAAAAAACAACCTTAATAAGCCAAATTTTATTTCGTTTTGGCTTTTTTTAGTTTATTAGCATTAATTCACTACACTTCTTTTCTCTTAGTAAATTTTTTATATAATCTTTCTTTTCTCCGGCAAAGTTACTTGCTATCTCATATTTTCCTGCATATGGTATTGGTATCTCTTTTGCTTTTTTCACTTTCTTTGGCTCTGGTATTCTTTCTGCTAATTCTCTCTTTATTTCTTCTTCTGCCTTCTTTGTAATTACTTTTTCTATTGTTTCATTCATCTTATACATTATTACCTTCAGTAATGCTTCTGCTCCTTCTATTGACCAACTTGTTCTATTTTTTTTCATTCTGTCTCTACATACACAATACATTTGACTCTCTTCTGTTCCTAGTGTGGGTAGCTTCTCTTCATTTCTTTCTATTTCTTTTTCTTTATATCCTAATTTATATTGATACCTCTGTATTCCATTTATATTGTTTTTTAAATACTTTTCTAATTCTTTTACTTTTTTTAGTTCTTCTATTTTTTTATCTGCTTCTAGTTCTACTTTGTAATTATATATTAAACTGAATATCTCTTTTACTTTTTCTGTATATACTATTTCTTGCATTTTCTTTAGATATTCTTTATCACTTACTGCCATATACATTTTCTTTTGTATATGTGCCATATCTAATTGAAATATTTCCTTCGCTCCTTCTACTATACTTCCTGTCCAATCTGCTCCATCTCCATTTATTATGATCTTCTTTATTGCATATTCTTTATATGTTGTTCCAATGGCTGTATCTTCTATTCTCTTTAATTCCTTTGCTTTTCCTACTGTCCCTACTATTATTTTATTTCTTAATTTGAAATCATTTTCATATCGTGCTTCTTTTCCTTCATGTATTACCGCTATTTTTAACTCTATTCCATTTTTCTTCTTTTTACTTCTTTTCTTCTGGATTTTCTTTTCTTTATACTTTCTCTTTTTCTTCTCTTTCTTTGCTTTTTGCTTTTTTATATATATTCCATCATGTTCACAAAAAATATATTCTGCCTCTTTTGTTCCTTCAATTTTTCCTTCCTCGTAAAGTTTTATTTTTTCTTCTTCTAGGTTCTTAATCTTTTCTCCTAATTCTAATACTATCTTTCTTACTGCTGTATATGTTATTTGACTTTCTGTATCTTCTGATACCGTCTTCGCTGTTTCTCTATATGATTTCTTTGTTATTTCTCTTATTATCATTTCTACTACACTTTGTGAATATTGCCCTATACAATTTATTTCTAGCAGTTCGTCTAGAAGATATATACATTTCTTTATACCATTTGTTTCCATTTCATATCTTCTTCTAGAAAATTCTATTTCTCCAAGTTTCGTTTTTATTGTAGTTCTTTGAAAATCTTTTACTTTAAATATTTCTTTATCTCTATATTGTTTTATTAAATTATCTAGCGTCCTCAAATTGTCTATTATCAATTCTCTTCCTAGTTTCATAACTTTTTTATATGTATTTTCTTCCAAACTATTGAAATTAACCTTTTCATCTGTTATCATTTTCATAAACAAAAGCACCTCACATATATACTTGTTTCTGTCAAAACCAATTATATATTTAGTGCTTTTGTTTTTCTATGTTTATTTAAAATCTTTTTATTTTTTCCCCAGATTATTTAACTCATATGGGTATAAATTATCTAGCGTCCTCAAATTGTCTATTATCAATTCTCTTCCTAGTTTCATAACTTTTTTATATGTATTTTCTTCCAAACTATTGAAATTAACCTTTTCATCTGTTATCATTTTCATAAACAAAAGCACCTCACATATATACTTGTTTCTGTCAAAACCAATTATATATTTAGTGCTTTTGTTTTTCTATGTTTATTTAAAATCTTTTTATTTTTTCCCCAGATTATTTAACTCATATCTTATATATTTTTTGTTTTTTCTAGTTTGTATTATCAGAAATTTTTTTAAAATTCAAAAAACTTTTGTTAATTCTGTAATTAATTTAATTTCTAAAACTTTTTTGTAAAATCTTTTAAAGATATTATTATAATATGTGTTAAAATGTATATCTTATAATATCATTTCCATTCAAATAATTTTCTATTGTTTCAATAAGCTTATTAGTACTTTCATTTCTATTATAATAAAATTCACTTGCCCTAATTCTTACAAATTTCCATCCACATCTTTCTAATATTGATTGTCTTTCTAAATCATGTTCTAATTGTTGGATACCATGATATCTATCTCCATCACATTCTATAGCAATTTTCTGATTTTTATCATTTGTAATAACAAAATCCAATCTATAATTTCCTACTTTAAATTGAGGTATTAAACTATATCCTTTTGAAGATAAATAATTATAAATATCTCTTTCAAAATCAGACTCAAATAGCTTTTCATATTCTATTTCTTTTTTATTGTCATAATTCAAACAATAATTTAAAAGTTTATATCTGTTACAATTAGGTGACAATTCATCTAATTTAACTGAATGAACTAAAATCATTTGTTCTCTAGCTCGAGAGGCTGCTACATTAAATGATTTATCAAATTCTTGTGTAGTTAGTGCTCTAAAGCTGTATTTATCACCATTTTCTAAAACGCTAGCAATAATCATTCCCAAAATAATAACATCTCTTTCATCACCTTGAAAATCATATGTTGTTCCCACTTTAATTTTACGTTCTTTAATAAAATTTTCCCCAAATTTTTGCATTAAATTTTCAGTCACTTTTTGAATATATTGTGTACTATTTTGTAAAGCAATAATCCCAATCGTTTTATTATCATACTGTTTATCATTAGCAATTTCACCCATTAACATTATTATTCTATCAATTTCAGCTTGATTATATACTTGTCCATTAATTTTTTTGCATGCTGCATTAGGAACATATACCGTTTTTATAGGCTTACTAATTGTATTCTCTTTACTTCTAACTTTTAGTGGGTTAATTTCCATATTGTAAAATTCTTTATTTGAATAATTAATTATTTCTGGCAGGCATCTAAAATGCTCAGTTAAAGTAATTTTTTTATTTCCACAAATTGTTTGAATAATATCATATATACTTATATCTTTTGATATTTGTAAATCCCAAATATTATTTTTCAAATATTTTACTCTTAAATCATTTATAGCATCTATGCTTGTAAATACATTTTTAGGACTAATCTGTTTGTCATCACCAACAATAATTATTTTTTTTGCTCTAGCCAATGCACTTATAGAAAATACAGAGGATTGAGAACTTTCATCCATAATTAAAACATCGAATGGTGGATCATTCGTAAAAGGATACTGTTCTATTAATTTATCAATCGGCATAATCCAAACAGGAATTGCATTTTTTGCAGTATTCATTTCTTCACGCATTTGCCTTAAATATAAATTAGCATTTTTCCCAGTTCCTCCTCCAAGTTTTTTCTTTAAATTAACCCATCTGCTTAAACTAGTACTAATATTATAATTCATATTTTTGTTTTGAAAATACCATCCTCTAATCTTAACTAGTTCAGAAATAATATCTTTTTCTTCCTTTATTAATCGTTCTCTTTCAGCATATAATTTTGGCAATTCTGATTCTTTCTTTTCTAAAGACAAATAATACTTCTCAATATAATGATACTTTACTATTTTATCTATGTTATCTTTTAAAAATTGTTTTTCTTCAAATGTAAATTTGTAAATATAATTTATTATTAAATCATGTTTATCTTGCACTAGATTTGAATATGTACTCTTTAAATTATTATATTGATTTATAATATTAATTTCATGTAACAATAAGTTTTTATTATTAATATATTCTTCTAGTTGATTAGTTTGAATTGCCATTAATAATCCATCAAGATTTTGAAGATTATAATCTTTATAAAATTCTCTAATCTCACTAATAATTTTATTACACTTATTTACAGATGAATTTATAGTTATATAATATTTTAAATCTTCAAATATATTATTTATTACTTCCTCCGAACTATCCATATAAGAAACAGCAAATAAATTTGTATTTATAGCTTTATTAAAGTTCTCATCAATTTCTTGAGCATATTTCTTAAAATTAATAAAGTCATTTAATATTTCTAGAATTCTATCTTTATATTTTCCAAATTGATTTTTATTAATATTAAATTTTACTGAAAAATCTATTTCTAGAAGCTGTTTAATTTTCATATTGATTGAATCAATTAAAATATAGTAATCTATTGCGTTTTTAATCAGGCTTATATCTTTTTGAGTAATATTGTCTTTTGAAATAGCTCTGTTATTATATAATAATCCATCCAATCTTTTAATATATGAATTATATTTTAATTTATCCCAAATTCTAATATTTCCATTATCATTAAATAAATCTAATATATTTTTTAATACAGTTTGATAACTTTCTTTTTCTAATTCATTTTCAATTTTAATAGAAAAATCAAATAACTCTTTTTCTGTATTTGTTATAAATTCTTCATTTTTTTCAATAAGTAATTTTATTTCTTCTATTTTTTTTATAAAAACATCATATGAAATATTTGACTTAATCCATTCTTTTTCAAAAAAATTATATAAATATGATAAACATTCAATCTTTATGTTAAGCTCATCAATAATATCTTCAGTTAAGCATGATTGTTTTATTGCACTTATTAATTCTGGATTATGTAATTGATAATTTTTATATCCTATACATTCTTGGATATATAACTCTATTTCATTATTTTTTAAATACTCTATCATAGGCACTTCTTTAGAAATAGCCAGCTTTTTATTTTTAATATCTTCACAAATATCATCTAATTTTTCGAAAAAATCTCTTGGATTTGTATAAGAATAATTTTCAACATCATTAGTTGAAATTATTTTATATTTCTTATTTTTTTCTAGCCATATTGCAATATCTTTTAATGTCAATTCATTCATGTTTCCAAAATCTAAAATTTCATTCAATTCAGATCTATGAGAAATTGTATCTTTGGACATTAAATCAATTATTTTTCGAATTGTATCTTGCTTCCTCATATGATTATTTTTTAATTTTTTATTTAATTCTTGAATTGTATTTTTTATTATTTCTAATTCATTGTCATCTTTCTGATTATTTAATAATGTTTGAATAGAAAATTCAAGTTCTTTGTCTACGCCTTTCGAAGTTAGTAAAGCTAAACTTAAACTTCTAATTTTTTCTGGTATTTTATCACGCAATACCTCTAATGCTTTTGCTTTTTCACTTGTAACAATTACTTTCTTACCTTCCGAAATGTAATGTGAAATTAAATTTGCTATTGTATGTGATTTACCTGTTCCAGGAGGCCCCTGAACTAGTACTATATTACTACTTTTTACTTTATCAACAATTTTATATTGTTCATCATTTGCTGGCAATGGGAATAATATTTCGTCTTCTTTAGTATCATTATATGTTTTATCATTTATTAGGTTTTCTACCTGTTCTTGATTTGCAAAATCAACTTCAAACATATTAAGAATAGGACTCAAAAATTCAGTTGAGTTACACATTCTTATAATTTTATCTAAATCTTCAATCCATAATTTTACATTTTTATTTCTTACAATAATTCCACTATTATTGAATAAATATGTTTTAGCTTGTTTTAATGTATCACCGTCCTGAAGTTCCCTATCCAAAATTTCATTTTCTATTGAAACATAATTAATATACTTTTTGGCTTCTTCAGAAAAATCTATTTCATCGTTTATTTTTTCTTCATTAAAATCTTTTACAAAATCGTAAAGAGTTATAGTATCTTTAATTTTATATGATTCTAAATTTAGAAAATCAATTACAAATCCCCTAAATTTTTCTTTATTGATAGTAAAATTAATAATATTATTAATAGGATCAACTGATATATCTAAATTAGCCTCTAATATATATCTTTGTATGTTATCATTTTGATTGTTTTTCCATATCAACAATTTTTGACCATATATAATTTCTATTTTTTCTTCATAATCTGTGATTCTCTTATATACATTATAAAATTGCATATATTTTGAATTATATAAATCTATTAAACTATTATATCGATTTATTTCTTTTATATCATTATCAAAATTTTTGTATTCTTCTAACAATCCTGCATTACTAAGCACTTCTTCTAAATCATCTACAAGAGAAATTATATCATTATCATTTAATGATATATATTCTTTTAAATTATCTGGCACTTTTGGTATTTCCTTTTTAGAATCATCTTTAATATACTTTAACTTAAAAATAATATTATCTGAATTTATATTTAAAGCTGAATAATTAGGTGTTTCAATTAATTCTTTAAATTGACTATAAAATTTACCAAAATCCAAATGAATTTCATAATTATCAAGTACATATATATTCTTATTTTTTAGTTCTAGTGCTTCTTTAATGAAAGAAAAAATATTTTTTACATTTTCATTCATTTTATTTTCCTCTTTCTTTTCTGTTACTTTATATTTAATAAAATATTTCATATTATTTTCTTTATTTTATCATTATATTTTTATGCTTTAATATCTCTTTTGCATAATAACAGTCAAATTAGCATTATTTTTTGAAAAAGCCCACTTTTATTTTTAATAAAGACAAGTTATAGATTATCATATTAACTATATACCTGTCTAATCCATAACTTTTCTTATCTGTATTATGACTCGATTTTAAATACATATATATTTTTTTATTTTGGAATAAATCATTTTAATTTTGATTAAATATAAAATTTACAATTCTTTTCCCTGCTTCTTGTGTAGCTTCATCAATATCATTTTTGGTCCAATATGGTTTTTGCTTATCTATGTATTGTTTTACTAAGTGTTGAGCTAATGGATATTTACTGTTGATGTAACCTGTCCTTTTTTCAATTGTAGTCGATACTTTAGTTCTAAACCATTCGTTACTAATCGCTCTATTTATATGATATTCTAATAATATTTTATTACCTATCTTATTAATATAATCAGAAAACATATCATTATCCTCAATAGAAGCATCTTTTTGTATTTCTTTTGAATTTATACCACTTTGTGGCATTATATGTTCAATGTCTATGTCTGATCTAATTTCAAATTCAATTTTGTTCTCTTTCGCAAATAAGTACTCATTTAAATAAACTATATCATTTTTTTCATAATCATTTATTCTGGATTTGATATTTTCACTATCCCAATATTTATTAATATGTTTATCAAAATCATCTTTAATTTCTTTAAAAGTAATTGAATTATCTGCAAGTTTTATTTCTTCTTTAAAAAGAAAAGACTTAAAATTCGAACTTGAATATCCGGCATCTACTAAGGATAAAATAGTAAATAGTCTAAGCATTAGTTCAGCCATTTCCTCAATTTTATTAATAAGTTTCTTTTGGTTTTCTTCACTAATGATAAATTTTCCATTATCGTCACTTACAAAATAATTGTCAAATCTGTGAAAATAACTTGCTAAAAACAATTTTGAATTATCATTAAAATTAAATAAAACTTTCATTATTTTATTGTCTTTGGCAATATCCCACATTTCAGCAAGTATAATCAGCTCATTACAGAATTTTATAGGACTTTTTATCAACTTTGTATTTTCTTGAGTATAATATCTCCTTAATCCTGGTGTCGTAACATCTATATTTCCACTAGAATTCATTGTATCTCCATTAATACTACGATATAAATACATTTTTTGATTTAAAAGACCTGTTAGGCTAACAATTTTTTTATTTTCTAAGTCGTTTGTTAATTGTATTAAATATTTCCATTTTTCTTCTAATATGTTTCGCTCATCATCTTGGGCGGCTTCATACATTTTTGAGTAAATAATATCCGAATCAGTTAATGGCATACCATCAGAATTCAATGAATTAAACATTGTTATTGCTTGATCTACTTTCCAACTTTTAATTTCAATTACCTGACATTCTTTTATTATTGTTCTTGTAAATTTATTTAAAAAATCTATTTTACCTAAATCCTCTTTTAAATAAAAATGTTTATAATTTCTAAAAAAATTGGTATATCTATTATCTTTTTGCTTATATTTAATTTTAAATGCATTTCTTTCTGCTTCTTCGTATACTGAAGATTTCATAATGTTTATAAGTTCTTCTTTATATATTTCTTGATTAGAATTATTTATTAAACTATTAAAACCATCATATATTTTTTTATCCTTTTCATCATCTGGATCATCC
>OGDF01004595.1_pt1 | contig 15528 bp, 15 predicted proteins | sample 1570141 | NCBI WGS metagenome assembly OGDF01 (sample SAMEA4370581, study PRJEB24528) | human gut metagenome | reverse complement strand
TTACGAGGTCTGCGAAGCAGGAAGCCCATTGGCTTTAGACAATGGGTAGTTCACATACGGTATAGCACAAAAATCATAGCAGGAGAGCATCGTGTAGAAAAAAACACGAAAAAGAAAGAAAAATATTGCCGGAAAACTATTGAAAACGCAGAGAAACTTTGTTATAATAAAAAAGCTGAATAACAAGCAATTCATTCATACTAATTTGCTTCTTGCATCCCCAAACTGCAAGAAGCAGCTTTGTGAAAGCAAGGCATCAGGAAGAGAAAAAGAAAGATATGTAAAGCAAAAAGACACGAAGAAGAACAAATTCTTTTTTCGTGTCTTTTGCTGTGGAAAAGAGGTAACTTTTAATTTGGATGTTTTCAAGAAAAGAAACAAAAAGGTTGACACGTATCACATACACAAGTATAATAAACACAAACAAAATCAACACATCAAATCTTATTCGATATTCTATGCCATTCGGCAGGAAAATCCAAACATTAAAGACCTGCACGAAGCGGCAATAAACAGCAGTAATCCAGTCCTGGCAGCTTCGTGCCAAAAACAGAAGAAAAGGAGCGAGGCTTATGGGGCAAAAAGATATATAAATCTCCAATTCAAGATGATTATATTGAGAAGTATCTTGCAGAGAAAGAACTGAACTTGACCGCAACGCTGGATGCAAAGGCTGCATACTCGGATGCGGACTTTGTTATAATAGCTGCTCCCACGAACTACGATAGCCACACCCAGCACTTTGACACATCTGCAGTTGAAGCTGTGATCAAGCTGGTCATGGAATATAACCCGAACGCCATCATGGTCATTAAGTCCACCATTCCGGTGGGCTACACCGCATCCGTGCGTGAGAAGTTCAACAGCAAGAACATCATCTTCAGCCCGGAATTCCTGCGTGAATCTAAGGCTCTGTATGATAATCTGTATCCGAGCCGTATCATCGTTGGAACTGATCTGAACGATGAGCGTCTGGTTAAGGCTGCTCACGAGTTTGCCGGTCTGCTTCAGGAAGGTGCGATTAAGGAAAACATTGACACACTGTTTATGGGCTTCACCGAGGCGGAAGCAGTTAAACTGTTTGCTAACACCTATCTTGCACTGCGTGTGGCTTACTTCAATGAACTGGACACCTATGCGGAGAGCAAAGGACTGAATACCCAACAGATTATCAACGGTGTTTGCCCTGATCCTCGTATTGGTAGCCACTACAACAATCCTAGCTTTGGATATGGTGGGTATTGCCTCCCTAAGGACACTAAACAGCTGCTGGCAAATTATGCCGATGTGCCAGAGAATCTGATTGAAGCAATTGTGGAGAGTAACCGTACTCGTAAGGATTTCATTGCAGATCGTGTTCTGAAACTGGCTGGATATTACGGCTATGATGATGACAATGAGTATGATGAGAAGCATGAAAAGGCTGTGACCATCGGTGTGTACCGTCTGACCATGAAGTCGAATTCTGACAACTTCCGTCAGAGTTCTATTCAGGGCGTTATGAAACGAATTAAGGCTAAGGGCACTTCTGTCATTATCTATGAGCCTACTTTGAAGGATGGCGATACGTTCTTTGGTAGCCTTGTAGTCAATGATTTGACTAAATTTAAAGAATTGAGTAACGCAATCATCGCAAACCGCTATGACAAGTGCTTGGATGATGTGAAAGAAAAAGTATATACGAGAGATATTTTTCAGCGAGATTAACAAGTGTGGGTTGGTAGAAAAATGGAAGAAAAGAAAAACATCAAAATATGCTTTGCGGCTTCATCTGGTGGACATTATGAGCAGCTCATGATGTTAAAACCTTTGATGGAAAAATATAATAGTTTTGTAATTACTGAAAAAACAGACTATAGTGCGGAGTCAAAAGGTGAAAAGACATATTACATGAAACAGGTCAATCGTCGAGAGAAGGATTTTATATGGAAGATGATTCAAAATGCTTGGAAATCGATTGTAATTTATAAAATAGAGAAGCCTGATGTAGTTATCTGTACAGGTGTTCTTGCGATGATACCAATTTGTTTGATTTCTAAACTTATGGGCAAGAAACTGATTTACATAGAATCCTTTGCAAAAGTTACTTCTCCGACAGAAACAGGAAAACTGCTTTATAAATTTGCAGATCAGTTTTATGTTCAGTGGAAACCAATGCTAAAGTGTTATCCTAAAGCGATTTATTTAGGAGGTATATATTAGTGAAAAGAATCTTTATCACATTAGGATCCCAAAAATTTCAATTTAATCGATTATTAAAAGCTGTGGATGAACTTTGCGAAAATAAAGAAGAAAAGGAAAGAGAGATTTTTGCACAGATTGGTTATAGTACTTACAAACCTAAACATTTTGAATACAAAAATTTTCTTAATAGAGACGAATTTTTAGAAAAGATGAGCAAAGCAGATATTGTTATTACACATGGTGGTACGGGTGCAATCATAAGTGCAGTAAAAATGAAAAAAAAAGTTATTGCTGTTCCTAGATTATCAGAATATGGTGAGCATGTTGATGATCATCAATTGCAGTTAATAAAGCAGTTTAGTGATTTAAATTTAATTTATTCATGTGAAGATGTTTCTAAATTAAATATAGCATTAGAAATAGTTGAAAATACAGAATATAGAAACTATGTTAGCAATACAAAAACAATTATTAATAGTATAGAAAATTTTATACAAGAAACTATAAATGAGCAAATTTGAAAAATTGCACAAAATTATCCCGCTAACTTCATAAATGCATTAAAATCATTACTTTCTTTTTAAGACCAAATGGATAAAGCATCCGGTTTGTTTTCAGTACACCTACTGTATGAAATCTCCTTGTTGCAAAAGTATTGAGTATTTTTCAGAAGTATACAGCAGTCATAAAGGAAATAAGACATCACCAGTGAAACCGGTAGTTCTTTTGCAATCTTTTCTACAATATCAATCTTAGAAATTGATTTGTTATACATTACAAAAGCATAGTTCAGGACAATACCGTTACAGGAAAGCATAACAGCAACTGCCTAGTGGCCGTAATTTTGTTTCCACTTTAAATGGGATTGGTGAAAATACGCGTCTTCAATTGGATGTAGAGCCTGTGACGAAGGCTTTGTCTTTGAAACTATTGTATCATCTACAATGCAGAAAACAGGCTTTCCGCTGCGAGCTGCTTCTGAATAAATAGTCTCTACAACAGAACGTTTTAACGTATCTGAAAGTAATGGATCATCTCGTTTCTATGAATTAAGGAAATGTGCAATTGTAGTCCTGTAACAGGAACTGTTTTTAGCAAAGTCCGTGGTTTTTCCATGATATCCTGAAATAAAAAAATGCTGATCAGGATACTTATAAGATGGTTTATCGCCCAGTTCGAATAGAATTTGCATAAATTTAATTTCTTAAGCTGGTTGTATATGAATGCAGAATGATGTATAGTATTTGCGAGAGCCCCCTTCTTTCGTAAATGTTGCAAATGTTTGTTTTGTCACTTTCATTATACAACACACGAAATTGAGGTATCTTTTTTTTATGCAAAATCACGAACTTACTCATTTATAGCAAGAAGAATTTTGAAATAAATAGAGTTATTGAAAAACAAAAATTATAAAAATAAAGAGATGAATATCCCAATTTAAAAAATTTACGAGGCAGAAATAATAGATTTTTATTAGTATGATAGGGAGGATAGCACTGTGAATATTTTGCATATTATTTTTTCATTTAACAATGGAGGATCAGAAAATCTGGTTGTGGATTTACTTAATTCATGGAATAATGAAAAAGATAACTTGTATTTATGCATTGTAAATGATTCTTATGACAAAGAGTTGCTAGATAAAATTAAAAATGCGAAAATCACTGTTATTATGCTCAATAGAAAAATAGGTGGAAAAAAAACGTATGGTATGAAAAAACTTCGAAAATTTGTAAAGAGAGAACGAATAGATATCATTCATTGCCATAGTGTAAATGTATTTAATTATGCTTTTCTTGCATTAGGGTATTCTTTTAAAAGAAAATATATCCTTACGATTCATAATGTCAGCATTTATGGAACATTATCAAAAAGTGCTATATTAATACATAATCTTTTTATTCATAAAATAACAGCCATTTCAGAAACAGTTAAGAATAGTATTATTGCTAATGGATTTTTGGATAGAAAAGTAGATATTATTTATAATGGAATTGATTTTTCTAAATATAGTAGTATAGAACGAAATGAACATAAAGGAAAGGTGATTTTATGTGTAGGTCGTATGGTTCCGGCAGTAAAAGGACAAGATACTTTAATTAAGGCATTGAAGTATGTACGCGAAGTAATGCCAGATGCTTACTGTGTATTCGCAGGAGGAAATCCGGAAAATCATGATTATATTGCAGAAATGAAAGAAATAGCTTGTAAAGAAAAAGTAGATGATTATATTACTTTTCTTGGGGATTGCCATAATGTTCCTTACCAAATGGCTAGGGCAGATATTTTAGTGATGCCTTCTAGAGAAGAAGGATTTGGCTTAGCTGCAGTTGAGGGAATGGCATCTGGAATTCCAGTTCTGGTTACTAGAACTGGCGGTTTACAAGAGATTGTTAAAAATGGAGTTAATGGGTATCTAACGGAAGCTGATCAGCCAAAACAAATGGCGGATAAAATTATAAAAATTTTATCAACAGATCAATCAGCCATTACGAAAAGAGCATATCAAATAGCATATGAAAAATATGATATTTCTCAAACGGCTGATTTAATGAGAAAAGCATATGAATAGTAAGGAGTTTTTAATGAAAATTATTAAATATTGCATAGAACGATTAAGGGGAGAACCTAATATTTCTAAATTGAAAAAGAGTGGATTAGTAATAGGGGATAATTTTTCATATGGTCGACATTGCTTTTTTGATCCGTCACATTGTTGGCTTATTAGTATAGGAAATGATGTTACATTTTCTACTAGAGTACATTTATTAGCACATGATGCATCAACTTACAAATATATTGGATACTCTCGGATTGGAAGAATTGATATTGGTAATCATGTTTTTATAGGGGCTAATTCGTTAATATTACCTGGTGTTAGGATAGGAGATAATGCTATTGTGGGTGCCGGAGCAGTAGTTACAAAAAATCTTGAATCAAATACTGTTTATGCTGGGGTTCCAGCGAAGAGAATATGCACAGTTAATGAATATATTGATAAGATAAAAAAGGTTGATCAAAATTTGTGGTTTTCAGAAGAATATACTATAAATAATAAAGTTACAGATGAAATGAAAAAAATAATGAAAGAAAAACTTTATGATGGAAAAATAGGTCTTGTCCGGTAAATGAGATAACTTTTGAAAGGAAAACAAAGTATGATTCAGACAAAAGAAGATTTGAGAGAATATTTGAGGTGGGATAAAATAGCCTTACATAAAAAACAATTAAAAAAACCAAGGTTTGCACGAGATGAAGTATGGAAATATGAAATTATTTTAAGAAAAACAGAGTATTATACTAATAATCAACAATGCGTATTTAATAAAGTTATGTATTTTTTTTATAAATTAAGATTTCATCAAATGTCGGTTAAATTAGGATTTTCTATTCCATTAAATGTTTTTGATAAAGGTTTAAGTATTGCTCATTATGGTTCAATTGTTATAAATGATAAAGCTAAGATTGGAAAAAATTGTAGAATTCAAGAGAATGTCACGATAGGATCGACTGGAGGAAGCGAAAAAGCACCGAAAATTGGTGATAATGTTTTTATTGCAAGTGGTGCAAGAATCATAGGAGATATAACACTTGCAGACAATATTGCAGTAGGGGCAAATGCAGTAGTAACAAAAAGCATTAATGAAGAAAATGTAACTGTAGTAGGTGTACCAGCCAAAATTGTAAGTACGCATGGTTCAGATGGATTTATTGATATAGAATCGAAAGAAATGTATATGCAAGAAAAGAACATGAAATGAGGAGAATATGATAGGAATTGCTATAATTAATTATAAAACCTATGAGAAAACAATAAAATGTATTAACTCAATTAGAGATAGTATTACAATTCCATATAAGATTTATCTTTTAGATAATGGATCAAATAATGATTCAGCAAAAGAATTATTATTTGAATATAACAATGCGAAAGATGTTAAAGTAATCATTTCGGAACAAAATCTTGGATATGCGAAAGGAAATAATTTATGTATTCAATATATGTTAAGGGAGAATATTGAATATGGTGTAATTTCAAATAATGATATACTATGTCAAAAGCAGACGATTGAAAAATTAGTTGAAGATTTAAGACAATATGAAAATTTACTATTGGTAGGGCCTAAGATTTATTCTCCAGATATGAAATTTCAATGTTCTGTAAAAAATGAAAATATTAAGGGGTATTATTATCTTTTAAATTCTATGTATATTAGTTCTTTGTGGAAGAAAAAGAAACATGAAGAAGAAAAAAAATGGGATAATATAGAAAGTATTGTAGAAGCTAAATGGATATCTGGAGCATTTTTTGCTTTTTCAATGAAAAATATGAAAAAGATAGGATTTTTCGATCCGACTACCTTTCTTTTTTTTGAGGAAGCTATCCTTTCAAATAAAGCTGAAAGGTGTAGATTAAAATTAGCTTTTGAACCGAAAAGTGTAGTAATTCATGATCATGCATTTTCTACTGGTGGTGGATTGAATATTGTTTCCAGAATTGCGGCGGATAAGAGCGAGAGGTATTATTTTCAAAATTATACAAAAGCGAATCGATTTTTTATTTTCCTTTTAAAAATAGTCAGAAGTGTAGAAGTTGTATATTCTTTTGGAAAAAGAAAACAATTTAATTATCTAAGACAATACTTTAAGGAAATGAAAATGGAGGTCAAAAAAGAAAATGGATAAAAAGTTGATTTCTATTGTTATGCCAGCATTTAATGCAGAAAAGTGGATAAAAGCAGCAATAGAGAGTATTCAGAAGCAAACGTATTCTAATTGGGAATTGATTATTGTAAATGATGGCAGTACAGATAATACTCAAGGAGTTTGCGAGGCATACTGTAAAAAAGATAAAAGAATTTCAGTGATTAAACAAAAGAATAAGGGTGTATGTTCAGCAAGAAATTGTGGAATGCAACAAATAAAAGGAGAATTTTTTATCATTATAGATAGTGATGATGTTCTTTTAGAGAATGCAATTGAAACATATGTTGACATAGCAATAAAAGATGATTGCGATATTGTGATTTGTGGATATATATATAATTTTAATGGAATTAAAACAATACGGACAGTAGACAAAGCAATTTCTTTTATACCAAATGGAAGCGTTAATACAGAAGAGGTAGGAATGCTTGCAGGTAGAGCGATGTTAGCACCACCATGGAATAAACTTTATAAAAAGAAATTTTCTGATTTGAGATATGATACGTTGTTGTCAATTAATGAAGATTTATTATTCTCATTAGAAGCAATAAAAAATGCTAAAAGAGTTACGGTTATTGAGGAATCTTTATATGAATATATTATTCAAAATGAACTGTCACTTTCTAAGATATTTCATTCTGAATTTCCAGAAACACTTGATAAAGTCTTGATGGTAATAATAGGTAACAAATATTCAGACATAAAAAAAGAAATAGCTACATGGTTACTTGATTTATGGTTTGTGTATGTGAAAAATATTTGTAAAAATAGTGATTTTTCGGTCAAGGAAAAAAGAAAATATATAAGACTGGCTATGAATTGTAATGTATATAGAATCTATGGGAAAAATCAATATGTAAAAAGTTTTGCAAGAAAATTAGCATTAAAATTATTAAACAATGGATGTATTGAATTATATATTATTTGTTCAAATATGAGGTAAGAAAATGATTGGTATTATTACATTTCACAGAGCGGCTAATTATGGAACAGTGCTGCAAACATATGCGTTGCAAAAAACACTTGATAAATTAAATGTTGAAAATGAAGTGATAGATTATCGGTGTAAGTATATAGAAAATATTTATAATCCGTTTCCAACGATAGGGATAAAGCACACAAAGACGTTTATTCTGCAGGTATTGAGAATTTTACCTCGTTTAAGAGTGAGGATTGTTTTTAATAAATTTTTAAAAGAATATGTGCGAATGAGTACAAAAATAGGAAGAACGAAATTAAAAGATATATCGGAAAAATATGATGCTATAATAACTGGAAGTGATCAAGTTTGGAATCTTGCTCTTACAGATGCGGATTTGGCATATGTATTAGAATTTACGAGTGACAATACGAGAAAACTTTCTTATGCTGCAAGTTTAGGACCAGAGAAAATAGAGTTGCAATACAAAAAAATATTGGCTCCTTATTTAAAAAAGTTTGAATATATTTCCGTTAGAGAAGAAACAGCATTTCAACAAGTGTTAGAAATGACAGGAAAAAATGCAACAATAGATGCAGATCCAACAGTGCTTTTGAAACTAGATGAATGGAATGAGATTGCTGATGCTTCTAATTTAAAATATGAAAATTTTATATTTGTATATACTATGCAACCTTCTGAAATTTTATATGATATAGCTGAAAAGATATCAGCAGAACAAAAATGTTTGATTTATTCAATATCTATGGTTGATAATTCGAGAAAATTAGGAATAAATGTTAGGGGATTAAAAGTTACGGATTTCGTTTGGATGATAAAAAATGCAAAATATGTTATAACAAATTCATTTCATGGTTTGATGTTTTCTATACGGTATCATAAGGAATTTTTTTGGGCGTATCAGAATGGAAATCATATGTCAAATCCTAGATTTGATATGCTTACGAAATTATATAAAATTGATAAAAGAAGATGTGATAATGTTAATGACTATAAAAATTGTGTAAAAATGGATTGGGATGAAACTGAAGAGGTTTTAAGAAATCAGGCAGAAATATCAAAAAGACATCTAATCTCCATGATTCGAAAATAAGACGAGGAATGTAGCAATTAATAGAAAAAATTAAGGAGATAGATTTTAATGAAAAAAAACAGAAAAGCACAGTTGGCATATAATACCGTAATCTTGACAATAGGAAAAATTTGTACACAATGTATTAGTTTTTTTCTTTTACCTTTATATACATCTTTATTGAAACCAGGTGATTATGGAGCAGTCGATCTTATCTCAACATATGCTGCATTGTTATTACCATTATGTAATTGGCAAATGGAAATGGGATTATTTAGGTTTATGCTTGATGTTCGAGAAAGTAAAGAAGAACAAAAAAGGATGATCTCAACAGTAACAAGCGTTAATTTGTTGCAAATTATAATTTTTTTAGTAATATTTTTTATTGTTGGACATTTTATTAATCTACAATATAAAGTTTTTTTGGCTATACAAGTTGTTTTAAATATATTTCTAGGAACAATGTTGCAGGCTGCACGTGGTTTTGGAAGAAATGATGTATATGCAGTGGCTAGTTTTTTATCTGCGTCATTATATGTGACTTTTAATGTTGTCTTTATTGCAGTATTACATATGGGAGCAGTGGGAATGTTTATGGGAATGATTGTTTCAAATATCATTTCTATAGGATATTTATTTTTTTCACTAAAGTATTATAAATATTATGATATTCAGAGATTTGATAAAATATTGTTTAAGCATATGATTTCATACTCATTGCCGTTGGTTCCTAATCAGTTGTCATGGTGGGTTGTGGGAGCATCAGATAGAATTGTTATATCTAATTTTATAAGTGTTGCCATGAATGGAGTATATTCTGTTGCTAATAAATTTTCTTCTATGTACATTACTTTTTACAATATTTTTAATTTAGCTTGGACTGAGTCATGTGCTGTTTATATTAACGATGAAGATTGCAATCAATATTTATCAGAAGTTATTGAAACAATGTTTACATTATTTTCAGCAGTTTGTATTGGAATAATGGCATGTATGCCTTTTATATTTCCAATAATGATTAATAATAGGTATAGTACGGCATATCAACAAATTCCCATACTGTTAATGGCAGTACTTTGTCAGTCAATAGTTGGATTGATTAGTGTAGTTTATACAGCAAAAAAACTTTCTAAAATATTGGCTAAGACATCATTTTGGATTGCTGTTATAAATTTAAGTACAGATTTAATTTTAATTAGATATATAGGATTATATGCAGCATCAGTATCAACGTTACTTGCGTATGCAGTAATGATGGTATATCGTTGGTTTGATGTAAAAAAATATGTAAATATAAAAATTTCTTCAAAAAAAATATATAAAACTTTTTTATTGGCAAGCGGTGTGATGTATTCCTATTATAGAAAATCTGTGATTTTTCATATAATAGCACTGATAATTACAATAATGTATGCGATTTTTGAAAATAAAGAATTTCTATTTAAAATTTTAGAGATGTCAAAAGTAAAATTAGCGGAAAGGAAGAAAAAGTGAGTCTAAAGATTAGGAAGACAACGGTGTTATATTTTGTTCTCTTTGTCATGGCAGATCATTGTTTATGGTTGCTTAGTGGTAATGTGCAAAGTAAAGTTAACGAATTATGCTGGATAATTATTTTTGCACTATTCCTATTCAAATTTATCAATACTAATTTTTCGCAGTTATTTAATAAACAAAAATATCAATTTGGAAGAATTATTTTGTTTACTGTAATAATGGGGATATATTCAACGTTACAATCTTATTATTTGCATGGCCAATCTTTGATACAAGGTATTTTACCACAGCGATTTATGATAGGTGGATTTTTTTTGTATTTTATTCTTATGAAGTATATCAATGAAAAAAAATATGGAATGAAAAATATTGAGAAAATCTTTTTGACAATTGGATATTGTGAGTTGATTCTTTATATTTCTCAATATTTTTTGATTAATAAAATCCAGTTTCTACAAATTAACTACACTATGCGATTGGGTGAGATAAGAATGAATTTGGGGGCAATAGGTGTTCCGTATGTTATATTTTATTCTTTAAATCAGCTTTTTGGTGAAAAGAAATCTTGGAAATCAATTGTTTCAATTGCAATGGGAATTTTTTATGTTGTCGTAATTGCTAAAACAAGAATAGCTTTGTTAGCATATATTATTTCAATTATCGGTGGTTTTATGATGTGGAAAAAAGGTGGAAAGAAAAAAATAGTAATATTCTTTTTGCTATTGACGCTTATTGTTGTGCTCACGCAAACAGAATTATTTTCGTATTTAACCGATGGGTTAAAAGGAATAGATCTTTCAACACAAACACGGCAACTTGGAAGAGCGTATTATTTGAAAAAAATTTTAAGTCATCCGATATTGGGGTGTGGGTATATTAACACTAATAACGTTGCAGCAAGTAGATATGCTGGTATATATAGTATTTCTACTGGAATTATAGCATGGGTAGATTTAGGTGTTTATGGTTTGACATTTTTCTTTGGCATTGTAGGTCTGGTTTGGTTTTTAGTGTTATATGGAAAATTGGCTATGAGATCCTATAAAATAGGTTGTACAGGAAAACAAACGTATTGGATGTATATGCTATATATTATAGTGGTTTCACCAAATTCAACAGGATTTCTCTGGTATATAAGTAGTACGATTGCATTTGTAATATGGATGTGTTTGATAGAGAAAGAATATAGAGATATTATTATGAAAAGGAAAAATTAAAATATGATAATAATAGGTTTTACCTTAGGAGGAAAGAAATAGTTTGAATACACAAGTATATGCATGTTATTTGAATGATAGAGAAGAATTAGAAGAAAGTTCATCTGGCGGAGCTTTTACAGCTTTGACAAATGTAATATTTAAGTTATGCGGAGTGGTTATAGCATGTAAATATGATTATATAACACATACTTTGAAGTTTTCATGTGCTAGGAATGCAGAAGAACGAGATAAAATGAGAGGCTCAAAATATATTCAAGCGGATTGCAGTAATTTGTACGCTTTGTTAAGTGAAGAATTGAAAAAAAAAGAAAACACACCAATATTAATTGTGGGAACTCCATGTCAAATTGCTGGGGTAAAATCTTGGGTTCGGCTTAAAAATATATTAACAAAAAGACAGATTATTTATTGCGATTTGATTTGCCATGGAGTTTCTAGCCCAAGAATGTGGAAAGAATATATTACTAGGAAAGAAAAACTGAATAATAAAAAAGTGAAGTTTATTACTTTTAAGGACAAATCTGAAGGGTGGATTCGTCCAACATCAAAGGCAATTTTAGAGGATGAAAAAGAAATAAGTATTGAAGATTATGCTATGTTATATAAAAGTAATGATTTTATGAGAAAATCTTGTTATTATTGTAAATTTTCTTCTGTAAATAGAGATACAGACATTACAATTGGCGATTTTTGGAGTATACAGAATGTGGATTCAGAATTTGCTAATATGCGTGGAACATCATTGGTTATATTACATACAAAAGTGGGCGAAAAAATTTTTAAGATGGCAGATACTGATTTGAAGATTCGGAAAAGTACACTTACAGAATGTATACAACCTAATATGAAGTCACCAACAAAGAGAACAAAGAGATATCATGATATACAAATAGATTACGTAAATTATGGAATAGATTATGTTATTGAGAGATATATACACTTTGGTCCAGGAAATAGTTTGGTAAGAAAAATAAGAAAAAAGTATTTTAAAATTAAATATAAACAAGGTTAAAAAAGTGTAATTAAGAGTGGAAAATAAAAAGTGAAGATTTGATATAAATTTGAATGAAAATTTTAATATAAAAATATTTGACTTATATACGTCAAGTTTAAATGATTTTTCATATATGAGTTTTTGTATTATGCTTATTTGTGCATGGAAGTTTTTAATTTTAATTATATGATATTAAGGTCAAAAGATGCCATACGAATTGTTACATACTTCGTACTCCCACAATTCTACCCAACAGTCGCATATTGTGAAGCTGACGCTCCAATTTTATGCTCATATTGGGCGGGTCATTAAGCCATAAAACCACTTCTGTGCAAGCACACCGTGGTTTCAGGCGTTTGCCCCTGGCATCATTATATTATTAATAAGATGGGTGAGGAAAATGCTCAAAAAAAAATATATAGAATATTTAAAAAAGGATAAAAATAGCGATGAAGAAACATTAGAAAAAAATAAAGAAAAAGAAGAACAATTATTTGATGATGAAAAAGATTGTTGTGGATGTGGAGCTTGTAAAGCGATTTGTCCCATGAAAGCTATTAAAATGGTGGAAAGAAATGGATTTTACTATCCGCATGTAGATAAAGAAAAATGTATTAAATGCAAGCTGTGTTTTAGAGTCTGCGTATTTAGAAGTTAAATAGTGTATATTCGTTATAGACAATGAATGGATAGAAAATATATGATTAGTTTGAAGGAGATTATAAATATATGAATACAATAACCAAAAATGTAATCTTGGCTCCGTTTAATTTATTATATAAACTTTCACCTGAATTAGAATTAAAATTAATGTTTAAGATTAAGCAGGGATATAGTTTAAATTTAAAAGATCCAAAAACTTTTAATGAGAAACTTCAGTGGATAAAGTTATATGATAAAAATGAATGGATGCCAAAATGTTGTGATAAATATGCAGTCAGAGAATATGTTACAAAAATGGGATGCGGAGATTTATTGAATACGCTTTATTGGGATGGAAATAATCCGGATGATATTCCTTATGATAAACTTCCAGATAAATTTGTTATTAAAGTAACACATGGTTCTACTTTTAATATTATAGTTACAGATAAGAATAGACTAGATAAAGAAGACATTAAAAAGAAATTAAACAAATGGTTAGAAGCTAAGTTTATACCATGCTATGGGGAATGGTTTTATGGAAAAGTATTTCCAAGAATTATTATTGAACAATATCTTGAAGATGGGCATGGGACAGACTTATATGATTATAAAGTATTTTGTTTTAATGGAAAAGCAAAACTTGTGGACGTACATTGTGGGAGGTTTGGAACTCATAAAAGAAATATATATGATTTAAATTGGAAACTTCAAGATGTTAAATTCAAATATGATAATTTTGAGGGGGTTGAGAAGCCTAAAATATTTGATGAACTTATTGAAAAAGCAGAATTATTAGCCAGTAATTTTCATCATGCAAGGGTAGATTTTTTTATTGTAAATGATCAACTTTATTTTGGAGAGATTACTTTTACTAATGGTGCTGGATTTGATCGTATTAAACCATATAGCTTTGATAAACAGATGGGAGAGTGGTTAAAATTAAAATAGGAGACAATAAGAAGAAGGTTCTTGTAATAGGGCCAAGCCCAACGAGATCAAAAGGTGGAATGGCTACAGTAATTAAGGATTTGAAGGATGATAAAGAACTTAATGATAAGGTAGAGATAGATGTATATGAGTCGTTTATTGATGGAATATTTCTAAAGAGAGTATTGTATTCTGTTTATGCATATGTACGATTTTGCATTACAAAAAGGGGATATGATGTTTATCATATTCATGCAGCATCTAAAGGTAGTACATTTCGAAAGGGATATTATGTTAAAGCAATAAAAAAATGGAAGAAAAAATTAATTTTTCATGTTCATGGGGCACAATATATGGAATTTTATAGACGGTGTTCAGCAAAACAAAAGAAGAAAGTGCTTAAAATACTTCAATCCGCAGACATAGTTATTGCTTTATCAGAAGAATGGAAAAAAAAATTCAATCAAGAACTAGGAATAACTAACTGTGTTTCTTTACCGAACGGAATTGATACAAAAAAGTATGCTACAGCACTGTGTTCCGTAGAAGATAATAAAAATAATTTTTTGTTTTTAGGGAGACTGGGAGAGCGAAAAGGTGCATACGATCTGGTAAATGCCGTTGAGTTAGCAGCTAAATACAATTCTAGTATTAAAATCTTTATGGCTGGCGATGGAGAGGTAGAAAAAGTTAGGGAGTTAGTTGAACGAAAAAAACTAGAGAATAATGTTAGCATTGTTGGTTGGGTGGATTTTAATAAAAAGATAGAATTGTTGAAAAAGAGTGCAACATTGATATTGCCTTCCTATAATGAAGGGTTGCCAATGGCTATTTTAGAAGCTATGGCATCGGGGAAAGTTATTATAAGTACAACAGTAGGGGCAATCCCAGAAGTCATACAAGAAAAAAATGGAATTTTGGTTAAGCCAGGGGATGTAGAAGCTTTAGCAGATGCAATTGTAAAATGTTCAATAAACTCAAAAATGATAAGTTTAATATCAAAAAATAATATAAAAAAAATAGATGATGAATATAGTATGAAAATTATGCATGAAAAATTAGTTAAATATTACAAAGATTAATTAACTTAGGAATAGGGGAGTTATTCTCAAAAGGTTGTAGTATTAAAAGTGTAAATTGAGATTAAATATAGGTCTTAGGTAAATTTGAAAAAATAGAAGGTAATTCATGGATCTTAAACAATTTTTATTTTACAGCAAGAGTCAGGGAGGAAAATGAAAAATTATATGAAAGGAATTATTCTTGCCGGAGGATCCGGCACGCGTCTGTATCCATTAACGAAGGTAACAAGCAAGCAGCTTTTGCCGATTTTTGATAAGCC
>OGDF01004591.1_pt1 | contig 15536 bp, 10 predicted proteins | sample 1570141 | NCBI WGS metagenome assembly OGDF01 (sample SAMEA4370581, study PRJEB24528) | human gut metagenome | reverse complement strand
AATTACTTGAAAATTTATTTCCATATATTTTTACTAACTATTATTATATCAAATAGTTGTTTTCTTAAATAAGGTGATATCATGAATACTTCTAAAAAAACGATTTATCTAATACTTGGACCGGTTATTTTTATAACTATTTCAATTATTTTACAAAAGCACTTAACCATTCAGGGAAGTAGATCCGTCGGCTTATTAATGTGGATGATTTTCTGGTGGATTACTAATCCTGTTAACATGACTGTTACAGCCTTTTTGCCTGTAATTATTAATGCAGCCTTTCATATTATCCCCATGAATTCTATTATTTCACAATACTCTTCATCGAGTCTAATTCTTATTTTTGGAGCTGGACTATTGTCACTTGGTTGGAGTACTACCGGTCTAGACAAACGTATCGCTCTAAAAGCACTATATCTTATTGGACCATCTATGACTTCCCAAATAACCGCATGGTTTATGGCTTCTGTACTCTTATCTTCCTTTATGCCTAATGTTGCTGTTTGTGCTTTATACTGCCCTATTGCTGTTACAATGCTAGAGGAAGCTGGATATACGGACATTAAGAATTGTAAACAAGCCACACTTATTCTTATGGCTATTGGATGGGGTGCTGGAATTGGAGGTGTTGGTTCTCCACTTGGTGGAGCAATGAACATTACCGCAATTTCTTATTTACAAAATCATTTAAATCAAGAGTTCATGTACATCAATTGGATAATTCGAACAATTCCTTATCTTTTCGTCTGTACCTCTGTCATTTTATTGATATTAATACAGTATGCTAAAAGTTATGAATCCATTAGTGGTACAAAGGAATATTTTAAAGAATTGCTATCTAAACAATCACCTATTTCCTATGACGAAAAAATATGTGGTTTATTATTTATAATTGCCATTGTGTTATCTTTTTTAAGGCCATTATATGCTTCTGTTTTTCCAACACTTGAACCAGCGTATATTTTTCTAATATGTGGTTCATTGTTGTTTGTTTTACCAAAAAAGAATCATCAGACATTTATTAACTGGCAGCTCGCCGAAAAAAATACAATGTGGGGTATGATGCTGTTGTTTGGTGGTGGTATTGCTTTAGGAAATATGATTAATGAATCAGGTGCAGCTGAAGGAATTGCTGAGCTAATCAATATTCTCAATCTTCATCATCCTTTATTCATTATGTTCTTTTTTGCAATATTTGCTGTTTTATTATCGGAAACAACTAATTCAACTGTTTCCGCTGCTGTTTTAACACCAATCTTATTCACTACGCTTAATAACACCAGTTTGAATCCTATTCCTTTCTGGTTTTCGTTATGTATCTTTTTTAACGCTGAATTTTTATTACCAATCAGTGTCCGAGCAATTCCAGCTTCATATGGTTTAAACACAAAAACAATGCTTGTAAAAGGAATACCTGTTGTTATTATTCGACTAATACTTGCAATTACATATTGTTATATTTGCTACTGTTTTATACCTGGATTCAACACATTATCATACTAGTAAAAAAGTAGATCATTTAACATGTGAACTACTTTTTTATGTTTTGTTAATCCTGAATGATACGTGCTATATGTATAACTAAAAATGTTAATTCGTCATTTGTAATTGTTTTTTCATATTTTTGCTCTAAAAATAATTTGATTTTTTCTGCTATTGCCATTTCCTGTTGGTGGGCATTTTTTATCTGGTTGTATAAAAGATCATCTTTACTGGACAACATTGAATTTGTAAAATATCTCTCCACAAAGAATTTGATATGTGTAACAAAACGCATATAATTTGAACTCTGTCTATCCACGTTACGATTAAATGAAAAACTGATAGATGCTGGTATAGAAGAAATAAAAGCAGACAAGGTAATCTTAAAACCATATCTGCTCAAATAAAGTTTCAAATCAATACACATCATCCATCGGCATCTGAAATCTAATACGAATCCAACAAGTAGAATTTAGTCTTCCTTTATCAAAAATGTTTAGAAGCTACTTCCTTTTAATGCGTTTAAATATTCAAAAACCTATCATAAATTGTATGTATTACAAACAAAAATAGAGTAAAAGCAAGAATAAAATTCTTATAATTCCACGATAAATACTATGTTTTTACTAAATCTGAAGAACTAATTTCCACTTTTATTTCCGATTCATAAAAGTGGAATTTAACTTTTCATTTCGCCTTATTTTAAAAAGCCTTTTAGGAACTTTTTAGCTTGTCTAACACCCATATTTAATAATTCATTTTCAACCTTGTTTGTTGCTTTGCGTTGCAAGCGTTCTGCTGCTGTAGGTTTATTTGCTTTTCTAGCCGCAGCTCTTTCTTCTTCACGTTTTTTACGAAGAGCTTCTTTTTCTTCTTCCTTGGCTTTCTTTTCATCTTCTAACGCTTGAGCTTCATCTTTACGAATATCTTCTAAATCTTCATAAGCTGATTGAGGATCGTGAGATCTTTCATATTTACCATAAATAGAATCAGATTCAATAGAACGTTGTACTTTATCTGCACCAATAATTCCCATTTTTGATTTAGGTGGAAGAACTTTTGTCTTTTCAACAACTGATGGTGCCCCGTCAGGTTGTAATGCAGATACTAGTGCTTGACCTGTCTTAAGCTCTGTAATCATTTCTGCTGTATCAAACTCAGGATTAATTCTGAAACTGTCTGCTGCCATCTTAACAGCTTTAATTTCATTCGGTGTATAAGCACGCAAAGCGTGTTGAATACGTGTACTTAATTGTGCAAGTACAGCATCAGGAATATCTGCTGGATTTTGTGTAATGAAGAAAATACCAACACCCTTTGAACGAATCAATTTAACTGTCTGTTCAATTCTATCGAGTAATTGTTTAGGTGCTTTATTAAATAGTAAATGTGCTTCATCAAAGAAGAAGACAGTCTTTGGTTTATCTAAGTCACCTACTTCAGGTAGTTTTTCTTCTAATTCTTCTAACATCCACTCTAAGAAAGTAGCATATAACAAAGGATGTCTGAATAATTCATCACATTCAATGATATTCATCATTCCTAAGCCACCTTCCTGGCTCATCCAGTCATCAATATTTAAAGCCGGCATACCAAAGAAAATATCGCCACCCTGTTCTTCAAGTTCTAATAATTTACGTTGAATTGCACCTACACTTTGTCTTGTGATATTTCCATATTTCAAAGTAAAGTCTTTTGCATGTTCTCCAACGTAACTGGCCATAGCTTGTAAATCTTTTAAATCGATTAAATCAAGCTCCATGTCTCTTGCAACTCTGAATATAATATTTAAAATTCCTTGTTGAGCTTCTGTACAGTCTAAAATTCTACTCAACAGTAATGGTCCCATACTTTGAACAGTCGCACGAATTGGATGACCTTCTGATTGATAAATATCAAAGAAATGTACCGGATACTTTTGTACATTAAATCCTGTAATATTCATAGAATCTAATCTTTCTTGAATACTACCCATATCACCTTGTTCTATCATTCCTGTTAAGTCACCCTTAACGTCAGATATAACTGTAGGAATACCAAGTTCACTTAATGATTCAGCGATAACTTTTAAAGTAATTGTCTTACCAGTACCAGTAGCACCAGCAATTAAACCATGTCTATTAAACATTTTAGGATATAAAACTACTTCTTTATCTCCTGCTTTACCGAGCAAAATTTGATTATCTTTAATCATGTAGAAAATCCTCTCTTTTCTTTTTTTATTATAGCTTATCTCTTTTTCATATTTAAGAAAAAACAGCTATTACGTCTTATAATATGAAAAAGGAGTTTTTATGAAAGCGACAGTAATTGTAGATAATATTGGTAATATTTACCCTGGTGAATGGGGATTATGTATTTATATAGAAAATAATGGCAAGAATATCTTATTAGACGCAGGATCCTCTAATTTATTTATTGATAATGCAAAAAAATTAAATCTAAATCTTCAAGCAGTAGATTATGGTGTATTGTCCCATGCTCATTATGATCACGCTAATGGTATTCCAGCCTTTTTAGATTTAAACAAGAATGCTAAATTTTACATTCAACGTTCCACTGCACCAAATTGTTATTCAAGAAAGAAATTATTCCGCCATTACATTGGTATACCAAAAAGGTTGTTAACTGACTATGCTGATAGAATCGTTTATGTAGATGGGGACTTGGAACTTGATAAAGGAGTTTATATCATCCCACATAAAACAGCTAATTTAGTTGCTATAGGACGTCGTGAAAAAATGTATCAGAAAACTAGTCGAGGCTATGTATTTGATGATTTTTCTCACGAACAAAGTCTAGTTATAGATACTGATAAAGGTTTAGTTATCTTCAACAGTTGTTCTCATGGTGGAGCAAGTAATATCATTAACGAAGTTCAAAATACTTTCAAAGATAAGAAAGTATATGGTTTAGTTGGAGGTTTCCACTTATTTAATAAAACTGAACAGGAAGTAAGAGATTTAGCACATAAAATCAAAGAAACAAATATCGAATATATTTGTACTGGACACTGCACAAAAGAAGCAGCTTATAACATTCTTAATGAAGAATTAGGTGATAAACTCCATCAACTTCATGTTGGACTAGAAATGACTTTTTAAAAAGGAATGGCTCAGCCATTCCTCAACTAGTTTATTAGTGTTTTTTACCAAAACGTTCTAACAAGCGACTTGTTGCATCTTCCATCGTAACTTCTTTTTTTACCGGTTTACGGTTCTTATTCTTATTACGATTTGGATTCATCTTATAAGTCGCATCACGTTTTTCTAAATCTGCTGGAGAAAGTAAAGATAATTGTACTTTTCCTTTTTCTTCATCAATACCGATAACGAATACTTTTACAATATCACCAACAGAAACAAGTTGTGAAGGATGAGAAATACGATTCATACTCATCTTTGATAAATGTACTAAACCATCTTCATGTAAGCCAATATCAACGAATGCACCAAAGTCTACTACATTTCTTACTGTTCCTGATAATTCATCACCAATATGAAGATCCTTAAGTTCTAATACATCGCTCTTTAGTAATGCTCCTTCAAATTGATCACGGTAGTCTCTTAATGGTTGACGAATAGCATCTTCAATATCTTTTAATGTATATTCATCAATACCTAAAGTACTTGTAATTTCTTCTGGGAAAGTTGCATCACCTACACCAAGCTCAGTAATACCACAAGCTTCCATTACTTTTCTAGCTGCCGCATAGCTTTCTGGGTGGATACTTGTTTCATCAAGTGGTTCTTCTCCACCAACAATACGTAAGAAACCAGCACATTGTGTAAATGTCTTTTCTCCAAGTTTCTTTACTTTCTTGAGTTCATTACGGTTAGTAAAACGACCATTTTCATTACGATATTTAACAATTTCTTTTGCTGTAGCACTGTTTAAACCAGAGATATGCATTAATAATTCCTGGCTTGCTGTATTTAAGTCAGCACCAGTTCTGTTAACACATTTCATAACAGCTTCATCAAGTCTTTGTGTTAGAGCTTTTTCAGGAAGGTCATGCTGATACTGTCCTACACCAATTGATTTAGGATCAATTTTGATTAGTTCTGCTAGAGGATCAAGTAATCTTCTACCGATACTTACAGCACTTCTTTCTTCAACTGCCATATCAGGGAATTCTTCACGAGCAGCTTCTTGAGCAGACCATACAGAAGCACCTGCTTCTGACACAATCGCGTAGTTAACTGTTAGATTGTTATCATGAATTAAATCAGCAATTAATTTCTCACTTTCTCTAGAAGCTGTACCATTACCAATCGCAATAATTTCTACTTTATAGTCATTGATTAGTTTTAATAATTTCTTATTTGTTCCTAGGATATCCCCATCTTTTCTAAATGGGAATACTTTATCTACTGTTAACATTTTACCAGTCGCATCAAGAACAGCTAACTTACATCCATTATAGAAACCAGGGTCAAAACCTAATACAACTCTTCCCTTTAGAGGTGGTTGTAGTAATAGTTTTTCTAAGTTCATAGAGAATACTTCGATAGAGCTGTTATGTGCTTTTTCTGATAAATCAGAACGAATTTCATTTTCAACACTAGGTAATAACAATCTTTCGCAACCATCATTAATTGCTTCAATTAATACTTCTTCAGCTACTGTTGTTTGACCTTTCAAATAAGCATTTTGTGCTTCTTTTTCAATTCCTACTAAATCATAGGAGAAAGAAACAGTAATGACTTTTTCTTTTTCAGCACGGTCAATAGCCATTACTCTATGGTTAGCTAGTGCTGTTACTTTTTCTGAGCGATCATAGTACATTTCATATACTTTCTTCTCATCTTCAGCATCTTTCTTTTTCTTTGTGACTAATGTCTTTAAAACTCCATCTTAATTTCGCATTGTCACTTACATTTTCAGCCACAATATCTTTAGCACCCTGTAATGCATCTTCTGGTGTCTTAACTGTTTCAGTTACAAATTCAGCTGCTTTTTCAAGTAAATCACCACTTTCAGGTAGACTTAACAAGTAATCCGCAAGAGGTTGTAAACCATTTTTAATCGCAATACCTGCTCTTGTCTTTTTCTTTTGTTTATATGGTTTATATAAATCTTCTACTTGAGATAGTTTAGTGCAGGCATTAATTGCATTTGTAATTTCTTCAGTTAATTTACCTTGTTCACTGATAAGCTTTAATACAGCTTCTTTTCTATCTGCCAAGTTTTGTTCGTATTGATATTGCTTCTCTATATATAGAATTTGTTCTTCATCTAATCCTTTAGTTGCTTCTTTACGATATCTTGCAATAAAAGGAACTGTATTTCCTTCTTCTAAAAGTGATAGTGTATTTTTAACTTGTTCAACACTTACTTTCAGACTTTTTGCAATACTGTTAATAATTGTTTCATTCATACATCTGATACTCCTTACGTTCCATTATCATACCATCTATTTTTCTTTTGTCATGTCTTGACTTTATAAACATTATTTAAGTTTTATCTACGGATTATTTAAATAAAATGTGTAAAATAGAGTAGGATAAAAAATATGCAGAAAAAGAAGAGATTTGATAGCTTTAGTAGTATTGGTTACGACTTATTGATTTTATTTAGCGGTGTATCATTCCTTTTAGAAAGATATGCTGGCTGGATATTACTTTATGTTGTCGCGATTATCACTTCTTTTTATAATGGCATAAGACACATGATTATATTAATCAATCAAGATAAAGCCCAGGAAATTACTGATATTCCTGCTATCTTATTTTCATTTATTTTTGCAACAGTACTATTAATTTATCCAAAATTATTCTATCGTTTTGCGATTATATTTGTCGGTTGGTGGTTACTTGCTGAAGCCCTTATTCAATTGCTTCGTTTCTATGTAAAAAAACGCGATCAAGTAAGTGGTGCTGCCGGTTTATTTGCGTCTGGCTTTATTTCTTTAATTTTATCTATTTTATTTATCTTTTCTAAATCAATATCTAAAGGTCAATTATTTTCATTAATTGCTGGTATTTATTTAATTGTTTATGGTCTTTTAGGATTTACATTTCACATGTTTCAAAATTCAAAGAATAAGAAGAAATATCACTGGTCTTATTCTCCACCAGTTTTAATGAATGCATTTATTCCTAGTAATGTTTATATTTCTATTAAACATCTAAAGAAAGCATCAAAGCTTGATATTCCAAAAGAACAAATACATACACCACTTCATGTTTATGTTTACTTAAATGAAACTGGTCCTGAAGCTTTTGGTCATATTGATATTGGTTATAAAGGGACTATTTATTCCTATGGATGCCATGATCCAAGTACTAGAAAATTAGTTGGCACAATGGGTGATGGTGTCTTAATCAAAAGTGATGAAAAATTATTTATTGATAACGCTACCCATGGCGAAAATAAAGTTATTCTAAGCTATGGAATTCTTTTAAACGAGAGCGAAGAAGTACTTCTTGAAAAAAACATTCAAAACATGATGGAAAGAACCACTCCTTGGCTTTGCCCTTATGCAGAAGCTGAGAAAGAAGGAAAAGATGTATCAAACATTCATGATTATGCTTCTAGAGTATATATACATACACATGCTGAAATGTATAAGTTTACGAAAGGGAAATTTAAAACATACTTTATTGCGGGAACAAATTGTGTAAACCTGGCAAATGACTTAATTCGTTCAAAAGACTTGAATCTAATTGATTTAAATGGTTTAGTTACTCCCGGAGCTTATCTTGCTTTCTTAAATACAGAATATTTAAAAAAGGATTCTATTGTAAAAACTAGAACCCTTTATGAATCAGAAACTTTAAAGAATATTTAGTTTGCTTTATGCGTATTAAAATATTCTTTTTCTTTATGTCTTGATCTGTCAGTCAAATCAATACCAACATCTACAGCTAAACGATAAGCTAGTATTTCTACTGTTGGTGCAAATTCGATTGCTCTAAAATCTTCAGACTTTGTTTTAAACGCTAAATCAGTATCATCTAATGTATTGTACCCAAAGATAAAACCATTATGCATTTCATTCTTTGCCCATTTGATTAGTGGAATATATTTGTCATCATCTCTTTCACCATCACATAATGCAATTACACAATTGTCGCTGGAATAGCCCATTGTAGGTCCATGCATTCCATCATCCATTTCATAGCCAATTGCTAACTTATGTTTAGAGATTTCTAATATTTTCAAAGCTCCTTCTAATGCTACACCATACAAACTTCTATTACCATAAATGGTAAACGATTTACTATATAGTAACTGTTCTTTATTATGATCAAACCACGCTAATGTCTTGTCACAAATATTCTTATGATTAGTAGAAATTAAACTTGCCTGATGAATATATTTTGCATATTCTTCTTCACTAACACTTTTAATATGTTTTGCAATTTCTAAGCCCATTAACATTAATGTTAAAATGCTTGCACAATAGCCAATTGTACGCATACCATATTCTTCTTTTCCACATCCCATATCGATATGTAAATCAGCAACTTTCGCTAATGGTGTTTCATCACTTTCGGTAATGCTTATTGTTTTATAACCTAATTCTTTCATCTTTCTAACTGCTTCATTTGTCAAGCTGGAAGTACCCGATTGAGAGGTAAATACATACAAAGCATTTGGATTATACACATAAGTGTTATATAAGAATTCGTTAGGTAAAATACATATTGTCTGTAATTTTGTTACTTTTTCAATAAAACCTCTAGCTGTTACAGCAGAAGTATTAGAAGTACCTGAACCAATTAAAACAATTTGGTTGATTGTCTTAAGTTCATCATTCCATTTATCGATTAGTGGTTTAAAAGTAGCACCTCTTTTCTCGATAATAGAATCCGTAATAAGTGGAACCCGGTTGATACAATCTAGCAATGTTATCATAGAACCTCCTTCAATTATTATTTTTGTATCTTTTGTTAGTTACATTATACTTTGAAAATAACACTACCACTAAGTTTAAAATCATAATAATAAATTAAAACGCTATAAAACATAAGCATTGAAACTGAAAAAAAGTAAGTTATTATAAAAATATAAATAGGAGTATTTTTTATGCTAGATAATGGTTTTACATCAGGTTGCTTAACGGTCATTTCAAATGATTTTGCATCTAATTTTGAATCCGTTCTAAAAAGCGTATCAAAATTAGCTGAAAAAGAATGGAATAAATTTAATAAGGATATAAGTTGGAAACTAAATAAATCCGAAAAATTGTTATATGATAGTAAATCAAATATGCCAGATTCATTCATAAAAAAATACTATAAAAAAATGATGAAAGACTGTCCGTATATATTAATTAACCACCTTCCTGAATTATTATTCCACAAAAAGAAACCAGATACTCACTCATATTTAATTGATGGATTAAAAAAACAACAACTCTATAAAGTTAAAGATACTAAAACAAATAAAATTTATTTCACTGACGAATACAGTATTACATGTGTCAAATGGTGTATTGTTTCTCGCCCTGACGATTCCCCATATGTTTATCACGACCAAGAAGCTGATTATACAAAAAGTTTATATGTATGGGATCAAGAAAATAAAGAAGTTCAAATCATAAATAATTTACTACCAACAGTTGAAAACCTTAGCAAACCCCTAACATATTATGGTGGTTCAGATTATTATAATTTAAACATTTCATATATCTCTGATATTCATTTAGATGAACATTTATTATTAACCCCACATAAAAAAATCAATATTTTAATTAATAATATTGTTAAAAGCTTATATGAAAGTATGAATGATACATCTGTAATTGTTTTTGCAGGGGATATTTCTTCAAACCCTGTCATCACAATTTCTTTTTATGAACAGTTTGTAAAATACAAAGATTACTTATTTTATAAGAAAATCAAAAATGATTTATTATATTTAAAATCATTGCAATTAGAAAAAAATAAACTTTTAACTAAAATCAATAAATTAAATCAATATATTGATACTATTAAAATGTCTTTACAACCATATTTGGATTTTAGCGTTCTTGAATTATATAAAAACAAATATCCTCACAACAAGAATAATTGGGAAAGCACAATAAAATCATTTCAAAAAAATAAAACAAATACTGCATTGCTTTCAACAAAACTAAATAATCTTTTATCAAAGCTTGCAAAATCATTAGATTTTTTCAATCAATTTCAAGCAGAATATGATTCTTTTTTAACAGAATATAACCAATTAAAATCTGAGCTAATAAATATAGAATTATCTTCTAATAAAGAAATTGATAATATTACGATAAGTGATATTTATACTGAACACATTCTACTAAGTTATGAACAATTAATACTTGTTGTTCTAGGAAACCATGAATATATTGGATTTAAATCGATAAAAGAAGCCATTTCATTTTATAGAAATCATTTTAAAAAATTAGGTATAGAATTACTTCAAAACGAAGATATTGAATCAGATGATGGTAAATATATCTTCTTTGGTGGTACTGGTTTTGCTAAATATAATTCTCATTATAATGCTACAACACTTAAGTGTTGCGATAATTTCACTCGAGCTGATGAAATAAACGAAACAATATTATTTGAAAATGAATATTTAAGCTCAAAAAAATATGCATTATCCCATCACAAATGTTTTATCTGTATTTCACATTATCCAGTTACAGATTGTTTAAATGGAAAATTTGACAAAGAAGTTATTTATTTTTCTGGGCATACTCATCATAACGAATTCATAAAAAATGAGCGAAAATTTCTTTGTGCTGATAATCAAATAGGTTATAAAAATCAACTCATAACATTCAAAACAATATCTATTGGTTGCGAAACTAATCCATATTCAGAATTGAATGATGGTTTATATAAAACTTCAATAGAAGACTATCTTCAATTCTATAAATATCTAGGGGAAAATATAGGTGGTGGAAAATTGCTTTATCAAAGATGCAAAAATGGAAAATCTAGTTTATATGTACTCAAAAGAAACGGTTATTATGGTTTTTTTCTTAGAATGCTAGATGGATACTATCAAGGAATCTCAATTATGAACGGCGGAAAAATAAATAAATTGACATCTTCAACCGATTTTTCATGGATATGTGAAAATTTCGATATCGTATTAAACAAATATCTGCAAGCCTTACTTCCATTACGAAATATTCAAAATGAATTATCAAACGAATTAATTAATCTCGGTTTATCCGGTGAAATTCATGGTTGTATTGTTGATATTGATTTTTATCACCATATAATAATTAATACTTTTAATGGAACAATGACATATTATTATTCGCCTGTATTTGGTGAGATAAAACCATTATCATCATTTGAAGAAGTATTGTTATCCATCAAAAACAACAATAAGAATATCGATTATGATTTGCTACTAGCAAAATTTAAGAGCAACAAAAATAATCCAAAGTATTTATTACATATTAATAATGAAATAAACTTGCTTGAAACAGATTATTTTTGTTCGATTGATTCTATTGATAAAACATATTCTGTTAGTCGTTCAAAAGGTATATATGGTGTTTCAAGAAAAATTAATGCTTTACAAAGATTATTTGACAATCACGTATTACGAGATTTTAATTTATCTCAAACAAAAACAAAACCTAAACCCTTCAGAAAGTATTTATATTTAAATCGTAAATTTTATTATGAAGGAAATGACTATATTATCATTGAAGATGATGGTGGGGAATTTATTAAAGCAACAAAAATATTAAACTACGGAATTGGCCGAAACAAAAAAACTGTTCTATCAAAAGAGCTAATTCAATTTTCTATTAGTGATTTAAAAAAGAAGATTTATAACAAAAATGATGCTTTTTGGTTAACATCTGATAAAACAAAAAATGATAATATCTAATTATTGAAAAATCTTATTTATAAATATATTTAGTAATTCATTTAAGGAGATTATCATGTTTTTTAAATACAAAAACAAAATTATACTCACTTCATTATTAACAATATTACCTCTTTTTATTGGATTAATACTATGGAATATACTGCCCGCAAAATTACCAATGCGTTTTACTTTTGAGGGAACAGTTGATGAATATGCACCTAAAATCTATCTTATTCTTGGTTTACCACTGTTTCTATTAGTGGTTCATTTAATCTATGTATTCGCTTCTATTTATGATGAAAAAAGCGATAAAGAAAACGCAACGATTCTAAATATTGTCTTTTTCAGTATTCCTGTTTTATCAATATGTATATGTTCTTTTCTCTATGCATATTCTTTAGATTTACTTCATTCTTTAAATATATCAAGTCTATGTTATGGACTGGGTGGAATTATGTATATCATCTTAGGTGCTACAATTTTCAAAGTGAAACAAAATAGCACTTTTGGCTTTCGTTTACCTTGGACAATGAATAATGAAATCATCTGGAATAAAACAAACAAGCTTGGTGGTTACTTGATGCTGGTAGTTGGAATCATTACACTTATATCAACATTATTTATAAATGCAAAATCACAATTCATCTTATTTATGATACTTAATCTATTTGTTGTCCTTATTCCATGTATTTACTCTTTTGTTCTATACAAATTACTACAAAACTAAAACTCTAGTTTCTGATTCAAAACAAATATAACAAGCAAACATAGTATTCCTGTAATGCATAAGATTTGTGATACATGCATATATTTCACAAAGAAACTTATAATAAATGAACTGACTGGCATAGCTGCACTAGAGCAGGCATTTAAAATAGATGAACATCTTGCCATATAACTAACATCTATCTTTTTCATCATATATGTGTTAAAAGAACCATTTAGAATACTGATAAATAATCCAAGCAAACTCATTATTATTCCTACAAATATATATTTTGAAATACTAGTTGAACATAAATATCCAAAAGAAAATACAATGACACATATACCTGCGATAAATAAACAAGTAAATACAATTTTATTAACGTTATACTTCACAAATATTTTCGGCATCAAATAAGCACCCGCTAATAACCCAGCCATATTTGAAATATTCATAAAACTTAAAAATGAACTGTTCTCATGAAACATTTCTTCTACAATTGGTGCCTGTAATGCGGATAATGGCACATAAAAAGCATTAACCAAAACAGCTAAAATGATAAAATTCAGCATAAATTTATGTTGTTTGATATAAGTGATTCCACCATGCAATCTATCTAAATAAGAATCTGATTCACTTGTTTTCTTTTCTTTTTTTACGACGTTAATTCTACTTTCGATAAATATTGTTAATAGAAAAGCTGTCGCATCTAAATAGAAAGCAAACTTAATTCCTAAAATACCAATGATAACACCTGCAACACAAGTTCCAATTAATTCACATATTGTTACTAAAGAAGAACTAAAGGAATTTCCATATGCATAATAATCTTCATCAAGAATTTCTAGGATAAATGCTGAAGAAGCAGGCATATTAATTGCCTCAAATGTTGAAATTAAAAGGGTAAATATCGCTAAATAAACTGGAGAGATATTATCAATATATAACCAGTAAATAATTAAGCATACTGATAAAAATCTCGCCAAATGCGATAAAAGAATCATTTGTTTTCGATCAAACAAATCACCTAGCACACCTAAAAAAGGTTGTAAGAAGATTGTTGGCAGTTTATTTAATCCAAATATAATTGCACTCCATGATGCACTTCCAGTTTTTTCATATACAAGCCATGTAAAAGCTATCGCATCTATTGAATCTCCCAGTCTTGATACCGCATTAGCGATAATAAATTTCATATATTCTTTCTGCTTAAATAGTAATCTGTAATTCATTCAATCACCTCAAAAACAAGATAGAAAAAAAGACAGTTGAATACAAACAACTATTTTGATGATTGTTCAACTATCTTTTGGATGAGTTAATTATTTTCCATTATATTTTAACAATTGCATGGCATTTAAAATGCATATTACTGCAACACCTACATCCGCAAATACTGCAGCCCACATGTTTGCTTTACCAATAGCACCTAGAATCAAAATCAAGAATTTTACAAATAAAGCAAATATAATATTCTGAGTTGCGATAGATACAGTCTTTTTGGCAATTTTAATTGTTGTTGGAATCTTCATTAAGTCATCATCCATAATAACAACATCCGCTGCTTCAATAGCTGCATCTGAACCAAGTGATCCCATTGCAACACCTACATCTGCCCTACTTAATACTGGTGCATCATTAATACCATCACCAATAAATGCCAGCCGAGGACGCTTATTTTTATTTCCTTTATGTTCAAGCTTTTCTAATAACTCTTCTACTTTACTTACTTTATCCTGTGGCAACAAATCTGTATAAACAGTATCCAAACCAAGTTCTTTACCTACTGCTTCACCAACTTCTTTTCTATCACCTGTTAACATAACAACATTGTTAACATTTTCTTGTTTCATCTGTTTAATTGCATTTTTCGCTTCAGGTTTAACTTCATCTTTAATTAAGATAGCACCTAGATACTCATTATCTTTTGCAACATATGAAACCGTAGCACTTTGATCATTTACCTTAATATATGGAATATTGTTAGCTTCCATTAATTTTTGATTACCCACATAAATCTTATGGTTATCTATTGTAGCGATAATACCAGAACCAGTTACATTTTCTGTATCAGTCACAATACTTGTATTAATTTCTTCTTTTGTTTCATCTCTAAATGCTGCATAAATTGATTTAGAAATAGGGTGCGTTGATAAACCTTCCGCAAGAGATGCTTCTCTTAATACTTCTTCTTTTGTTATTCCATCTTTTGTAATAACATCTGTCACTTTGAAAGTTCCTTTTGTTAGTGTACCTGTTTTATCAGATACAACAGTATCAAGCTCTGCCATTAGTTCAAGATAGTTAGATCCTTTAACAAGTACTCCATTTCTACTTGCCGCACCAATTCCTCCAAAGAATGATAGTGGAATAGAAATAACTAGTGCACATGGACAGGAAATAACTAAGAACGTACAAGCTCTATAAATCCAAGTCATTGGATTACGTGTGATAATAGAAGGAATAATCGCTAAAGCTAATGCACTATATACAACAACTGGTGTATACCATCTCGCAAATCTTGTAATAAAGTTTT
>OGDF01004566.1_pt1 | contig 15613 bp, 14 predicted proteins | sample 1570141 | NCBI WGS metagenome assembly OGDF01 (sample SAMEA4370581, study PRJEB24528) | human gut metagenome | reverse complement strand
CCAGGAGGGGGCTCTTGTGGTCATGATTCCCAATACCCCTTCCGAAACCGATGAGGTCATTGCGGAGAATTATCTGCGGAGCAGCCAGTTCCGTGCCAGTGGCTTTGATGGCTTTATGCAGGAATATGTCAGTATGAAACCGGATCGTCTTGTACCGCTCCCGGAAGATATCAATCTTTCTGTGGCTGCTTTTACAGAAATCGTCAGTGTCAGCTACCATGCCATCCGGAGATTTCTCCGTTTTTCACATACACGCAGAAATGTAATTGGCGTATGGGGCGATGGCAACCTTGGTTACATTACTTCACTTCTTCTGAAAATCATACTACCGGAAAGCAGAATCTGTGTGTTTGGCGTCAATGAATACAAACTTCATGATTTTTCTTTTGCAGATGATGTATTCCTGATTTCCGAGATTCCGGACGACTTTTATCTGGACCACGCATTCGAATGCGTAGGTGGAGCTGCTTCATCCAAAGCCATCAATCAGATCATTGACCATATTAATCCGGAGGGAACCATTTCCATCATGGGTGTGTCCGAAGACCTTGCCCCGCTTAACACAAGAATGATCCTGGAAAAAGGTCTTCGTCTTTTCGGAAGCAGCCGAAGCGGCCGGAAAGATTTTCTTGGTCTTATTAACCTGTATAAAGAAAATCCGGATGTGGTAAACCAGCTGGAAAAAATCGTAGGAGCCGAAATCCACGTAAAAAATATTCAGGACATCATCCGTGCTTTCGAAATCGATATTCATAAGATCATGGGAAAAACAATTATGATTTGGGAGAATTAACAGATGAAAAAATTATTGAAAAAACTTTCCAGGGGGCCTCTTTCTCCTGTTTTTAAAGTATACCGAAAAATATATAAGCCTGTCGTTCTTCATTTTTTCTATCCTGTTGCTTATAAATTTTTCACACTTACAAAAAAAGTAAATCCGAAAAAGGTTGTTTTTATTGAAGCCCGTTTTGATAAGATTACAGATACTTTTCAGCTGATTTATAACCGCATGGAAAAAGAAGGCTATGAAATCCATGAATGTTTCCTGCTGAATACCAAACCAGGAAAGCTTGCATATACAAAACGTAGTCTTCATATGCTGAAAGAAATTTCTGATGCCCATTACATTTTCCTGAATGATGCATGCAATGTTACAAGCTGCATTTCTCTTCGAAAAGGAAGCCGCATCTTTCAGGTCTGGCATGCCTGCGGCGCGTTCAAAAAATTCGGCATGAGTACTGCCGATCTGATTTTCGGTGACAACCGTAAGAATCAGGAGAAATTCCCCAATTACCGGAATCTTGCCTATGTTACTGTCAGCAGCCCGGAAATCAGCTGGGCTTATGAAGAGGCGATGAATCTGAAAAATACAGATACTCAGATTGTATCTACCGGAATCAGCCGTACCGATGTTTTTTATGATAAAAACTTTATCGAAGCCGCTGCCAAGGCTGTTTATTCTGTGTGTCCCAAAGCCCGCTCCAAAAAAATTATTCTGTACGCTCCAACTTTCCGCGGCAGAGTAGCAAAAGCTCAGACACCTGACTGTCTGGATATTGCAGCTATGAAAGAAGCTCTTGGAGATGAATATTTCCTGCTTCTGAAACATCACCCCTTTGTAAAAAAACGCCCGGAAATCCCGGAAAACTGCCAGGATTTCGCAATGGACGTCACCAAAGAACTGGATATCGACAAATTACTCTGTGTCAGTGATGTATGCATCTCCGACTATTCCTCACTGATTTTTGAGTACTCCCTGTTCGAGCGCCCGATGATCTTCTTCGCCTACGACCTGGACGAATATTTTGACTGGAGAGGCTTCTACTACAACTACGACGAACTCACCCCAGGCCCCATCGTCAAAACAACCGAAGAAATCATCGACTACATCCAACACCTCGACACCCGCTTCAACCCCTCCCAGGTCCGCGCCTTCCGAGAAAAATTCATGTCCGCCTGCGATGGACACGCAACGGATAGGATTTTGGAGTTGGTGGAGAAGTGTTGACAAAAACTTTATAAAAAAGATGATCACCCCGGGTTGCTGGATACCAGCAAGCCGGGGTGTTGTTTTGTTTTGTATTAAATTTGTGTTCCAGAATGGTTCTATTAATACCTCTTACCTGTATCAAGTTATCATCCACCGTTATATTGGTACATTTCTTAAAAAATGTTTATAAGAATACCACCAATCTTTTTTTCTGATCAGCGGTATCAATCATCCCTATGGTTTGGACAGTTCAGGCAAACATTCTTATAGTCCGTTTTCTTAATTACTTTATCCGGAATTGTCCAATCAGGTGCCAGGCCTTCGACATTCATGTGAATATCAAGACATATTTCATCATCAATTTCTGATTCCACCAATGGACAATTAATCTTTTTTGATGCCATATTTCTCTGCCATCTCCCTGATTTTTAAAGTCTGCGTATCGAACTGTTCTTTCTTAAAAGCTGTTCGGATATTATTATTCTCCACATTTACATATGTAGTTCCATTAGGTCCACAATAATTAATAAATCGTCCATTTCACCGTGTCAACGATATATCGGATTCCTTGATAAACTGTTCTGCCTCTGATCTGGCTACTGCATGTTCTCTTTCTGCATTTATATGTCCATTATCGAAAGTGAATTTCGAAGTGTCATTTTATCCGGTTTTATTTTATCCACGCCCTTTATCTTCGCTTCCGATAATTCTGCTTTTATTTTATCATTTATCCCGGATTCTTCAATGAGTTTCTGTTCTGCCTTTGTCTTTACATTCCACAATGTTTCTATTAATACGTTAACGGAACATCTCTGTTCCGTAACCGTTCCTGTCTTTACATTCCACAATGTTTCTATTAATACAGTTTCCATCATGTCAACAACTCCTTTTCTTATTATCTTTACATTCCACAATGTTTCTATTAATACCACCGCACAGAACTGGTGCGGCGGTTTTCAGAATTACTTTACATTCCACAATGTTTCTATTAATACAGCATAACAGATATAATATATAAATTTTTTATTGTATCCTTTACATTCCACAATGTTTCTATTAATACTTCAGTGACGTGCATAGTAACTGATTGGCCGAAATCTTTACATTCCACAATGTTTCTATTAATACCGGGAGCAAACTTGAATCAGCTAAGAGATTCAAACGTCTTTACATTCCACAATGTTTCTATTAATACTGGTTTCAGCCGTGCCTGGACAGTGCCGTTATCATCCACCTTTACATTCCACAATGTTTCTATTAATACTAGTCCCCACTAAGTTTAAATTGTAAGGGGGAAATACTTTACATTCCACAATGTTTCTATTAATACCACAACAGCAGTTTGCTAACTGAGACTGTAATGCATCTTTACATTCCACAATGTTTCTATTAATACGCCGATCATTGCAGCTACAGTCTCACCGGTTCCCTGTCTTTACATTCCACAATGTTTCTATTAATACGATGATCGATGAAATTGACATTGCGAAAAAGACTTCTTTACATTCCACAATGTTTCTATTAATACGAAATAAGGCAGGAGCAGAAACACTCAAAAAAATTACTTTACATTCCACAATGTTTCTATTAATACGCAAAGGTGAAAAACAATGACAAAATACAATTACACTTTACATTCCACAATGTTTCTATTAATACGAATTGCATATGCCGCCCGAAATGTACGAAGAAATCTTTACATTCCACAATGTTTCTATTAATACAACGGTATCACTTATTATGATTGCAGTAGTATGATACTTTACATTCCACAATGTTTCTATTAATACCGACCCGGATTTTACACCGTAAAAGCTTCTGATGTTGCTTTACATTCCACAATGTTTCTATTAATACAAATTCCTGCGTTCCACCCTCTTTTTCCTGTGATACTTTACATTCCACAATGTTTCTATTAATACCTCCAGGGTCTCCCTTAATCTTTGTCCACGAATATTCTTTACATTCCACAATGTTTCTATTAATACAAAGTCCTTCTCGCCGAAGGTTATGAATGGTCAGACGCTTTACATTCCACAATGTTTCTATTAATACAAAACGGATGGACAGCTTTGGGAGAAATGGAAGCTCCTTTACATTCCACAATGTTTCTATTAATACGTAGTCTAACGCCATTCATCCCACGGTCTAAAGACCACTTTACATTCCACAATGTTTCTATTAATACCATTAAAGAGTTAGATAATCTAAAACAGAGAAATACTTTACATTCCACAATGTTTCTATTAATACATTCTTGATACATGACGAGGTGAGGGTGAGAAAATACTTTACATTCCACAATGTTTCTATTAATACTGCGGTAGAACTATCGTTCAACAGACATTATTTGCACTTTACATTCCACAATGTTTCTATTAATACTTTGTACAGCACTGTTTCAGCTTTTTTCTGTGAAATCTTTACATTCCACAATGTTTCTATTAATACCACAGCAAAGAAAACCGTATCATTGACAGGAAAAACTTTACATTCCACAATGTTTCTATTAATACGGAATAAGTCTACACGTGACACAGAAAAGGTCGCTGCTTTACATTCCACAATGTTTCTATTAATACATTTGTATGGAACGATGCTGATGATACATACATGTACCTTTACATTCCACAATGTTTCTATTAATACCGTAAATGGTACCGGAAAAGATATGCCAATTGGAACTTTACATTCCACAATGTTTCTATTAATACAATAAAAGCGATCACGCTTACGAACACAGTTAATGACTTTACATTCCACAATGTTTCTATTAATACAAAGGAATTTATTTCTTTATTGAAAGACCTGGATTACTTTACATTCCACAATGTTTCTATTAATACCAAGTCCGGTACTGGCAAAGCTGAAAGGTAAGCGAACTTTACATTCCACAATGTTTCTATTAATACGATTTAGTCCTCCTTATTCCTGTGTGATACAGGTGTCTTTACATTCCACAATGTTTCTATTAATACAATAAGTGAAAAACCATCGCCGCCCCACATGTCATCTTTACATTCCACAATGTTTCTATTAATACTATATATGCAAAGGCCATCAAAGGCAATATGCAAGCAGCTTTACATTCCACAATGTTTCTATTAATACGGTGGTCCATATACACTGATTCCACATTTTGAGATTCCTTTACATTCCACAATGTTTCTATTAATACCAAAGAGCCGATTACGGCTACAACTGTGTTTGGCAACTTTACATTCCACAATGTTTCTATTAATACAGTCACAAACAAAGCCTGAAAACCCGCATAAACAACTTTACATTCCACAATGTTTCTATTAATACTATATCCGATAAAGAACTCGGATTGCGCCACATTAGCTTTACATTCCACAATGTTTCTATTAATACCGGAGATCAGGGAATTGATGTTTTAGCCGAAAAAGGCTTTACATTCCACAATGTTTCTATTAATACGAGTAATGAGTACCAGGGGATTCCTGTTGATTCTAACTTTACATTCCACAATGTTTCTATTAATACGGGGAACTTACCAGAAACCGGATTTCTCTTCCAGAACTTTACATTCCACAATGTTTCTATTAATACTCTATCAAGGACGTGAATAAGGCACTGAAGAAAATCACTTTACATTCCACAATGTTTCTATTAATACGGGACAGAGCCAAGAGGATGGCAGCGTCCATCCTTCCTTTACATTCCACAATGTTTCTATTAATACTGCATCGGCTCCGCCAGACCAGACAGTTTTTATTGCTTTACATTCCACAATGTTTCTATTAATACCGATGCTACATCCTTCACGAAGCTGCAGCAGCGTATGATCTTTACATTCCACAATGTTTCTATTAATACCCGTGCTCCACATCCACATATAATACAAGACTTATTTTACCACTTTCTGTCGACCCTGTCATTTACAATTTTTTTGAAACAAAATTTGCATTCCCAATAGCCTCCAAATCCTCCATTTTCCTTATAAATAAAGGCTTTGTCGACCTCCCGGGATTTTTTCCGTATCGTAGGTCGACAATTACAGAATGAAACTGGTTGCATCATCTTTCCGTCCCCAGAATTCCTTATCCAACCATTTTTCCTGCCTTGATTTAAAAATAATCACAGAATCCAATTCTTTATCTATATACAATTTAAGTTCCTGTTGTAATTGCGCCAACTGAGCCTTAGAAATCTCGCCTTCAAAAACAGAATTCTGAATATGCGTCAGATATCTTTTACATATTTTAAAAATCTTCGACCAACGCTTCGCACCGTTCTCCTGCTGACTTACGTCATAAACCAAAACAACATACATAATTCACCACCATATTCTGAACCCTTCATATTCTTTTTCACCGAGCAGATGCTTTATCAATTTATAACACTCCAACCTAAGTAAATACTGATAAGAAACCTGCCTCCCCAAATCCTTATGCATTACAGTCTTCTTAAGACTTTTTTCAAGTTCAGAAACAATCAATTTAGAAGCATCTTTTTTCAAATGAAGAAAATTCAGTTCCTCCGTAAAACTATCTTCCGTAATCTGGTTTCGATTCAATAACGAAAAAATCAACCTGTCACCAATTAATGGCTTAAACACTTCCGCAATATCCAGACTTAACGAAAAACGTCTCGCTCCAGGTTCATGCAGATAACTGATCGTAGGATTCAACTGCGTATGATAAATTTCACCAAGCACTTTCGTATAAATCAGTGTATTAACAAACGAGAGCAAAGAATTGATCATATTATCTGGTGGATGCATTACACGCTTCTCAAACCGAATCTCCTGATTGACAATCACATTCCACGCAGCATAATATCTTCTTCTGATATTACCTTCAATTCCCATCAGCTCTTCAATTGTTGTCACACTGCTTAGCTGTTTACGAAGCGAATCCACATCTCTAAGATATTCATCCACATCTTTTCCACGGCCATTATAATATCGCAAATTCCGATAAATACTATCCGCTGCCGCCTCTATAAATTTCCTTGCAAGAACCAACCTTTTCTCATAATCTGTATAATAACTGACCTGCTTCACCAACAGTTGCCCCGCCAACAGACTTTCTCTCGGATAATAACTCCCCGTATAAAAATTATAATAGTTAAAAAAATGCATCGGAATTCCGTACTGCGATATATAATTAATAAACTTTGTATTAAACGACATCTCGGACATAACATAAATATCCGAAATCCTCTCAATCGGAATATCCCTTTTCTCACCATCATAATTTGTAAACTGAAGCGTATTATCCTTCCGTTTCAAATCCCCGTTATTATAAACGTAAAAACTTTGTTTCATACTTTTCCCCCGATACAAATCCAAAGTTTATATGGTACACAAATCATAATAAGCACATTTTTTACACAATTTACTATTACCCGAAACCGATGGAACCTCCTGATGTTGGATGTCTGTAATCTCAACAAGAATCCTTTCCAGAATTTCCACATCCTTTTCCGACAATTCAACAATCACAGACTTCTTCAACAGCGGATAATCAATCTTCCCCTTAAGACCACTCACGCCTCGCTGCTGCAAATAATAAAGATAATACTTCACCTGCCAGATTCCAGCATCTTCCACAGCCTTACTCTTCTTAACCTCATGCAATTCCTTATGCTCACTGATAAAATCAATGTTTATAATATCATCAATATTTACATGTTTATCCTTCTTCTTATAGCTGCTCTCATCCAGAATCTTACCCAAAATTACATCTTCATTCTCTGCTTCCATCCGGATATCATGACAAAAATACCACAATTTCCGCTTACAAACGAAATAATAATAAATCATCACCCCAGTGATTCTTTCATCCATTTTCATCACCTACATAAATATACCATCCATCTCCAACTCTTCATTTAATAACAAACCTGCACCTTTTCCATTTTCTGAATCAAAGTCATATTTATATCTTGCTCTGTGAATATCCATAATGTTTCTGCCATTTTTACTTCCAATTACATCCCTGTCTACCCCTTTGGGGAATTTATTATAAATACTCATGCTCAACGTCACATCTTCAAGCCTGTTTTTAATAATACTTCTGACTTCTTTTCTCAGATTTGGCTTTCTTAAAAAATCTATTCCATATTCAAACAATTCCTGTTTTTTATCATAAATCTCTTCCGGCACAATCGTAATACTTTTTATATCCCTCACTTTAGCTTCTTTTGATGTATATTCTGCCGGATGAATTGTCGAAAACCTTTTCAACCATTCTTCAATTTCTTTGTAATAGCTCGTTTCAGTTATTTCTTCCGGATTGTAAACATTGTTCATATAAACCGTTTTTAGTTCTTCACCAAACAATATATTTTCATATTCATGAAGAAATCTTAAAGAACGGTCATACATGTCTGAATCATAAACTCGATCTTTTCCCACACCATTTCGATTATCATATACAACAATATTCGGTTCTTCAGGAACATATCGCCCTTTTCGGTTGCATCGTCCCATTCTCTGCAAAAGACTGTCCGCTGTACACATTTCAGTATAAAGTATATCAAAATCTATATCCAGACTCGCCTCTACAATCTGCGTTGTTATCCATATTCCCGGCTTTTCCGATTCCGAAAAAAGCATGATTTTTTCTTCCAAAAAAGCCCTGTCTCTTCTGATATAGCAAGAATGCAAAAGTTCTACGTTTTCCGTTCTTTCCTGCATTTCTTTATAAATTTTTTGTGCCTTGGACACAGTGTTACAAATAACCAGAACTTTTTTAGTGCTTCCCTGTTCTAATATCCTCTCAATATTTATTTTCGACTTTTCAATTTGAATTTTGTGTCTTGGAAACTGATCTAACTGATATTCTTTTTCTGTAAAATCTTTAAACTGATATTGCATTCCTTCTGATAACCCATATTTTTCCATGAACTTCTTTAAAACAGGTGGAAATGTAGCTGTAATAATAGCAAAATATCCTCCCATTTCCTGTATTGTCTTCAAGCCATAAATAATTGTTGCAATAACCCTCGGTTCATACGCCTGGATCTCATCCAAAATTAATTTCGAATACTTTAAGGTTGCAGCCAAAATCTCCGTCCCCAATGCCTTATAAACAAATTTAAAAAGTTGATCTACAGTACATACAGTTAATGGCTGTGACAACATTTTTGCGCGATTATATTTTTCATCAATATCTGTGTCATCCTGTTCAAATTCTTTCAAATACATAGCCATACTATCTGAATGCAATAATGCAACATCACTGTAAGAATAATTCGTTTTAATTCGAGAATAAATCGCATTAGAAGAAACTTTTAATGGCAATGTATAAAAACCCTTTTCTCCATTTAACCATAATAATGCCGCTTCTGTTTTTCCAGAACCTGTAGGTGCTACAATAACCAGATTTTCATTTTTATGTTCCATCATGAATTTCTGTGCAGGCCGTAATTCTTTGTTCTGAAGATAAACTTCTATATTTTTCTTCAATTTTTTCTCCCGCAGATCTGGTGCAATTTCTGCCTTTTCGTACCCTGCACTTACTGTATAATCAAATTTATTGAGCAGTCCTTTAATCAAAAGATACTCATTCCATATTTTAGAATCTACTGTAAATTTAGGCGTACAAATATTATTACGGTATAATAGTTTATTCAAATTGCTGCAATATAACTTGTCAATATCTTTTCCAAGATATTCTTTGATTTGCTTTAAATAATATTTTTCTGCATATTTCCGAATATCAGGTCCTTCATAACAATCATCTCTGTCATGATGATGATATACTGCTGTAATAAAGGGTCCGAAATCTTCTTCTGAAAACAGTTCAGACAATCTTTTAAATTCTTTTTTCGATATGGTAACTGCGCTTAAAAATCCGTGTGGAATCTGCGTATCCCGCTTTATATCAGGATACATTTTTTTAATCAAATTCGAATTTACCAAACCTTGAAAAATCAGGTTTGCTTTTCCCCAATCGTGTATTCTGCATGCCTCTGTAACCAGACATTTTTCTTTTTCTGTAAAATATTCTCCATATTCTAAAAAAAACATCTCTGCACATTTTACAATGTCGTCCTGATGTTCCTTTAACGTTTTCTGTTCCTCTTCTTTCGTATCCTGCAAATGAGCTATATTATTTTTAATAACCTTAAGATCTGTCTCTGTAAATTCATTCTCAAGATTTATTATAAGATTTTCCAGTTCATTTCTGACTTTATCAATCTCTCCCTGCGACAAAATCTTTTTTCCGGATTTTGCATAATACTCCATAGACTTCTCCTTCCGGAGACAGAACATCTGCTCTGCCTCCTTGTAAGCTTCCCATAATCCATTGTATTTCAAATACAAATCATATTACTGAACTGCCTTCTTATAGTTAATCAACAAAATATCAATGCTGCATCTTTCTCGAAGTCATCCACATATGCCCCTTCGTCTATCACCACTCCTCCAGAACAATAATAAGCCTTTACTCTTCCATTTTCTTTTTTCCAGCGACGCAGACCCTGCTTTGTGATTTCATATTCTTTTGTGAGATTGTATATTGTTCCACGTCTGTCTCCTAACTCGATTCCATAGCTCACCGGTATATACATATCTCTCTTTATTTCCACTTCATCTTCCTGATGGATATTCACAATATCCACCCGCTCAATATCCAGAAGATCTTCATAACGTCCCAGTGATAAATATCTTGGTGGATATTTCAGTGAATTATATACTTTCTCAAAATCATCCTCTTCTGGAATTACATGTATCACCATATCATTGTCACAGACCAGTTCAACATTGGCAATTCCCCTGAAAATTCCATACCTTTCTCCATCTTCAACACAGATCTGATGGCGTCCTTCTTCATATTTCGTACCTGCTGAAAATGAATATCTTGTATAAAGTTCTGATACGGTTCCACTATTTGTTCCCTGTATGCAGAGCTTCATTGGATGAAACTCTGTATAACCACAAGCTGCATGGATCATCCCAAGAACTGTAGAATATGGTGGAAGAGGAAATGTTTCTTTAATAATAAAGCTGCTGGGTTTTTTATAATTTACCAGGTTCTGAAAACACTTAACCCTGATTGCCCTCTCCATAATACTGCTCCACTTCCTCTTTCAAATGATTAAATACTGCGCCTACAGATTCTGCTCTTAATACCTCTTTTAATTTATCTTCATTATCAAAAATACCTGCTGTAATTCCTGCATACGTATAATTTCTGATATTATCATCCTCAAGTAATTCCTGCAGTGTATTTACATTAATTTTATTTGCATCCACTTTTACTCTGTTCTCAAAAAATGGATTTTTTCTGCCGTATCTGCCTCCAATTATAAATAATGGACTGAGATTTTCTCTTCTTCCTTTGATATCTCTGTACAAATAATGAACAGAATCCAGGAGAACTTTCACTCTTTCTACTTTCTCCTCTTCTGCAATATTGATCTCACCATCTACACCAACTCTGTCCAGATCTATTGACATAGTATAAGAATAATAAGAGCGATGGATCTCACTCTGCGCAATTCCATTCTGCAGATTTCCTCTCACAGCAAGTCCCATATTGGTCAAAAATTCAAGATTTCCCTGAAATGGCTCCAATGCGATCGCATTGCTAAGTCTGGCAACTGCACTTCTTGTAGAAGCTCCACCATTCTGATCTTCCCCTTTAGAAGTCGTTTTCATATATCCAAACAGATCAATCTCCGGATAATCTTCAATCGTCGCTGAGGGCGCAAACTGTACTACTCCACTTTTTCCATCCACAGGGGTTGTATCCCAGTTTGCCTGCTGCACCATGTTATATCTCAGCGCCTGTCTGGAAATATAAGAATACTCTTCATAATCTCCTCTGGTCATTTTTTTCAGTGATGAAATATTTCCAATTCCTTCTCCATAGTTCGCACTTTCTGCCAGGAAAATTACTGTAAATGTTAAACCTTCTCTTTTCATAATCATGCTTCCTCCTTCTTCGGCTCGTAAGATCCCACTAATCCCATTACAAACGCATATCCATATTCTGTAAATTTCTGCTTGTCATTTAACATCTGAACAAACCCTGTTGGTATCAAAAGTTCATGTCCATCTTCATTTCTCTTGGAACCATACGCACTGTACAAACGCATCACAACGTCCATAAATTTATTTACATTTCTCACGGCTAAAGCATTCAACAGCTGATATTCAATGCCCCTCAAGCCTTCACTGGAAGTCATTCCCTTTGCAGTCATAATTGCTTTTCTTAGATCCGCTCCACTTTTTTTCATAGCTCCACAAGTCATAGAAATCTCCTTTCCTTTCTCATTTCTTTCTTCACAATCTAAATATGTCAATACAATCTCCGTCCATAACTGTATTTCATATACCCAGAATATATAAAAATTCTTTGATTCTTCTTTTATATTTTCTTTAAGAAGCTGATTTAACAACTGATACTGGTCTCGATGCTGCAAAAGATTCATGACTACAGTTTCATGTACATTTACAAAATTATCTTTGATTTTAGTAAATGGAGATTTTGCCAGCGATGTCAGAGCATCAGATACCCTTGATTCGCAAATAATTTCCAGCATTTTTTTATGGATAATACTCAATCTATACCTGTCATCTGCACTCACTCCACGCAAGATAACCTGTACATTAGATAATTCCTGCTGTTTTTTTCTTAGTAAAATATTGATCGTCTCTGCAAACCACTGGGAATATTTCTTGTTCTCAGTTTTTTCTCCTTCCTGATCAATTCTTCCAATTTTAGAATTTGCATCTAACAAAGCACCAATGCTGTTATTTATATTTACAAAAACAAATTTATTGGCATATAACCGGAATCCCAACGGACTGAGCGCATATATAAAAGCACAACCAGGGCAAAGAAACGCATCCACTTTACAGTCCCAGAATGCAGAACGTTTTCTTGTAAAATCATCTCCAACTTCATTCATGAATGCTATCGAGACCTTTTCTTTCGGCCCTATTGGATCACCACAATCAATACAGAGATCTTTTGCCTTCTTATGATCTGCACTCAGATACTTTCGAAATGGTTCGGAAAAATCTTTTTCAAACACCTCTCGCATATCTTTTTTTGCATTAGGACGTAAAAGAAAACATTTTCCATTCCAGAACCGGTTTATATAAGTATATATAATACTCTTCATTGCAAAAGTTTCGCTGCATTCTGGCTGATTTATAAAATCCAGAAGTTCTGCTAATCTGTTTTTCAGTTCTTCTGATGACAATTTATCACTGAGTTTGTTCTTTTTTAATTTCTCATAAATTTCCGGATTTTCAATTTTCTTTTTAATATTTGCAAAGCCAGCCTGATAACTGTTTGACTGCAGCTTGTCATTGATAAATTTCAGATCATCTTTTTCCTGTTTTCCCGGATTCCATTTTTCAGCTTCTATCTTTTCAATACATGTTTGAATTTTATCCTTAATTCCCTGATACGTACTAAATGGTCCAAAATACCTGATAAAGGCCTTAAAATACATATCTGTCCAATCCGCGTTTTTCGCAAAATCCATGCTGACCCATAATGCCTGGTCATCATCGGAATGACCGAAATCAACACCTTCCTCTGCCCCTGCAGTTTCAAGCATATAATGAAATCCTACGATTCCGGCATTCTTTAGGAAATCACCAAGAGTGATCACATATTTTTCCATGATAGCACACCTCCTAATATATGACTTCCCACATGCCCTTACCTAATGATCTACGTGTTCCCAACCCAGCAGCGCGCAATAAATTCAGCAATTCCAGATTTCCTGTTATCTTATATACCCCGATACTTCCATCTATAAATCGTCCCCAGGTTCTTGTTACCACTTTTTTCCCTTTCAACGGAGCTATGGAAAAATCACTGATATCCATTTTCAAATTCAGTTTTTCAAGAAAAATCCTGAGATTTTCTTTTACCATTTCTCCAAATTCCGGATCTTCACATGTATAGTACTTGTCACTATTATCCGCGGAATCATGTTTTCGGACAATAAGTGCACTTTTCATTTTTATAATGAGTTCTGTGTCTTGAATTTCTGGAATATTCCGTATCTTTACTGACATTAACCGCATGGAATTTTGATACATAGGATACGGTTTATATTTCATAAGTACAAATGCATTGTAAAATTCGATCAGTTCACCTATATCTGCATCTGAAAATGTCATAATAAATCTGCTATGATTAAGCAGTATTTTTTCCTGTGTAAATCTCGCCCCGGGTAAGTATGTCGCCCAGACATAAGTTTTTAATATGGACGAATTTTTATTATAGAGCTTTTCAAAAAGTGCCGGAGAATAATTTTCCACAGCAGCTTTTAGAAAACTCACTAAAACCTTGTCCAGTTCAGCCGGAATCTCCGTTGTCTCTAACTGAAATTCCAATCTTAGTTCATTCATCTTGTTCCTCCTTTCTGGAAGTTGTTAATTAATTGGTGTTTTCTTTCTTCTAAAATAGCATAGGTTTCGTATAAAGTCAACATCTAAAATGATTAATATTCTAATGGATTGTTTTTTATTGTTAATAATAAATATTTATCTGCATTAAAAAATTCGCCTTTAATTTTATGTATGTATCATTTATAATACTCAAAGATACAATCCATTTTGGAATGTGAATTTAGATTATTAATCATTAATCTATGATTCTAATTTTTATAATAGTCCCATATTGGAACCCATAACAAGGAACTTCCCCGTAGTGGTAAACTTCCGTGTCAACCACGCGCCGATGGTACTGACAAGAACTTTCCTTTTAGCTCTGAAAGATGCAGAAAAATGGCACACCTACCGGATGATTTCCTTGTTAACTTGAAAAGGGGCCGCTGTAAAACAGATGATTTTCTAACTGTCATACAGTAGTTCCTTCTTCATTTTATAATATAACAATTATATCAGCCCCAACACCTTCACCGCATTACTCTCCGTCACGGCCACAACCTCCTCGCAGCTGACACCCTTAATCTCCGCAATAGTCTTCACAACCTCCGGCAGATACAGCGAACTGTTACGTTTCCCACGGTTTGGCACAGGTGCCATATACGGACAGTCGGTTTCCAGAAGAATCTGGTTTAAGGGTGCGTATTCCACTACTTCTTTCAGCTTCCTGGAATTCTTAAATGTAACCACACCACCGATTCCCAGGTAAAGTCCCATATTCAGATACTCTCTTGCAATCTCCTTACTATAGGAAAAGCAATGGATAACTCCGCCATACATTCCATCCTTCATATACTCTCTCACAATATTCAGCGTATCCTCCGCTGCATCACGGCTGTGGATCATAAATGGGAGCTTCTTTTCACGGGCGATGTCCATCTGCTGGCGGAAGACTTTCTGCTGGAGAAGATGCTCTTCTTTCTCCTTATGCCAGTAATAATCCAGACCGATCTCGCCTACGGCTACTGTTTTTTCCATGTCACAATATCTGCGGATCTCATCCAGAACAGCTGCATCCACCTTATCCGCATCATCCGGATGAACACCCACCGCACCATAAACAAACGGATACTTCTCCACCAAATCATAAACCCGGTCAAAATGTCCCACAGAAGCACAAACATCCACAATATGCCCGATCCCGTTCTCCTGCATACTCTCAAGCATCTCAAACCGATCCTCGTCAAAAGCCTCATCGTCATAATGGGCATGGGTATCAAAAATCATAG